>Ga0209229_10001194_pt1 | contig 10707 bp, 16 predicted proteins | sample SanBayMetagenome_FD_187466 | JGI IMG/M metagenome (GOLD analysis project Ga0209229, IMG submission 187466) | Freshwater and sediment microbial communities from dead zone in Sandusky Bay, Ohio, USA (SPAdes) (version 2) | ecosystem: Environmental > Aquatic > Freshwater > Lentic > Sediment... | reverse complement strand
AGTTAGTGCTGCAATTATTCCCTACGCAGCAGGTCGTACAGACGATCAACCGGCCGTTAGGTCCTGGGTTCGTGGTCACCACACACGCTGCGTAAGCAGCAGACGCCACAACGGTTAGATACACGGCCAACAGGCCAGACAAGACTCTCTTCATGCTTCACTCCTTCGGTGGAAAGTTAATAAACACACACTCATTCAGATGCCGCTTACCGTAGGCATCCACATACGACTCCCCGCAGCCCGCCATCCACTCGATGGTGATGACTGCAAGGCCTGCTCCAAAGATCACCATGGTCACAAACCCAATGATCCATTCAAATACCTTCTTCATCTTAGGACCTCCCAAATAATCCGTTGAGTAAGTACTTCAGCTCTGATACCCCGCCATTGCAGTAATGCATATTCTGGTGCTTCCTGTACTTGCTATGAACCCCATGATTGATGAACTTAGTCATGAGTACCGTGTGGTCCTTGTGCAGCGTATGGTGGCTCAGGGCATGCTCGCCAGTCACAAAGGTAAAGTCCACGTTTGGCTGGTGCTGCCTGATGCAGTCTACCTGGGCGCCGTTCAGTCCGATCACAAGGCACGTGCCCTTGCTGGCTGCCTTCTTCTTTCTGATGGTCAGGTTCTCAAGCTCATCTAGCCAACCGGTATTGACCACCGGCTCCTTAATCTCGATCTTGTGAGAGTCCTCGATCTTTGTCTGGATCTTCTCCATGACACGCTCGGTGATGGCGTCGACGAGCAGCTCAAAAAGGTCTCCTATGGTATCGACCTTCTTGGCAGGCTCCGGGGGCGGGGGTTCAGGTGCCACAAACACAGGCTCAGGTGGCACTGCGCTGCGTATCTTCTCAGCCGCATCACGTGCTGCCTGAATCATGGCCTTGTAGTTAAAGGTCCGCTGGTCGTTGATGACGACCCTGCGGTTGGTGGGCAACACGATCTGACCTTGCCGCATCAATTCCTTGCTAGACAGCCGTGGCTTCTCAACAGCCACAGCGATCATGCCTTCAAGGACCATGTCCTTCTCGTCACGCGTCCAGACTATTCTCATGCTGCCTCCAGGTTGCCGTTTTGAAGGTCAACTACAAGCTCAAGCAGCTCGGCATAGGCGCCGTAAGCCATGACCCGATGAAAGTCGCTATTCTTGACTTGGTCGTAGCCGTTGTCCGGATCAAACTTCCACTTGTTCTCAAGGTAGCTGATCTGGCTCCAAATGTGGTTGATCACGTTGTCTTTATTGAATCTCATGCTGCCTCCTTCGGTGCGTAGTGACGAGCTTCTGCCAATGCTTCTGTCCAATCTTCTCCATACATCTCGCGCTTCTGGTTGTCGCGCTCCTTGGCCAGCCAGTAAGCGTGCCGCTGCATCTCTGGATCTAGCTCATGAATGATCCAGCCTTGGCTGCGCAATTCCTCGCGGCCTGCAAAGGTCTGGTGCATCTTGTCGTGGTAAGCGCCAAGGTCTTCTAATGCAGCGATCAAGCCAGCACGGTCGTCATACTTGACGTGACGTGGGCGAAAGCCAAAGGTATCCTTGTACCAGTCTGAAAATAAACCGCTCAAAGAGTCGGTGGGCATCTCTGCGTAGTTCATTATTTGATTCCTCCAAGTTCGATCAACAAGTCAGCGATTTCAGAGACTGACATGTTGTCATATTCTTCAAGATCTTCTTGCACGAGCAAGTCAAAAGCTTTTGGCGGCACATTCATACCGCAGCGCTTCATCTCTTTGAGCTCAGCCAGAACGGCAGCACGCAATTTAGAGGTTTCCATTAGATTGCCTCCGCTTGAACGTTGATCTCGTAGCCAAGCTTCTTGATGGAGCTGATGGTATCAGGCTTCAAGGTCTTGGTGCCGGCGATGGTAGCGAATGTCTTAGCGATGTCGCAAACGGGGTACACAGTGCGTTGACCGTAGACACTAGTAATACGAACGATGATTGATTGCATAACTTTCTCCTTTCTAGGTGCACTCAATGTGAGTACGGTTAGATCTTACAATAGAACCGCGCACTGCGCGCACATTTATCTAAAATATTTTTGCAGGGACAAATACTAGCCCGGGCGCGAGGAAACCTGACCCCCAGAATGATCCAAGAGGACCCAGAACCAGGCTTCCCATAACTTCCTATGGGCGAGGCATAAAAATGTCCCTGGGGACCACGTCGTGAGAACCGGCATAGTCTGGGCCTAGCAGCGGGTCTAAAAGTAATCATTTTGCATCTTCTGGCTCATCCGGTGAGCCTCTGGTACGCGCTACGTAGTAAAATGACCTTTTTCGAGGAGGGCTTTATGAAAATTGCAACAGCAAAGAAGATGGCTGCAGAGAACAACTTTGGATTCGAGTACTCGAACGAGAAGCGTCTGTACATCCTATCTGACAGGCAAGATGGTTGGCCTGACCAATACTTCCCAGGCAGCGTGCTTCGCAGCATGGACGAGAAGGTGTTCGTCGAATTCTTCATGCGCATCAAGCCAAGTTAACTCAACCACTCTTTCCATTCGTCGCCCAGCACTTGCGCTGATAGCATCTTTTTAGCGCGCAGTGCCTTGACGATCTTTTCATCGACCGATTTTGGGCAGATCAGGTCGACGTAAGTCACCGCGTTCTTTTGGCCGATACGGTGAGCACGATCCTCAGACTGCAGCCGGTGTTCTAGGTTGTAGCTGTTTGAGTAGTAGACCACGTTGCTTGCAGCAGTTAGTGTGATCCCGAAGCCGCCGGTCTGGGCATTGCCCACAAAGTACTTGCACTCAGGATCTTCTTGAAAGCGCTTGACTGCTTCCTCGCGGTCTGCTGTCGACGTGTCGCCGTAGTAAACCACCGTGGACTTATGTCCGTATTCCTCTTTCAGGGTTTCCTCAATCGACTTGATGTCTGCGCGGTAGTTGGCCCAGATGATCACCTTGCCTGATGCCTCATCAAGCACCTCCATCAATGCCTTCATGCGGTTGCTATCGACAGGGATTACCTCGCCACTGTCAGTCGTGAGATTTCCGCAGACAAGTTGATGAAGACGAAGCAGCTTGGTAAGAACAATGGGTGCAGAAACAAGCTTTCCATCCAGCTCAGCCATGGCCCTCTCTTTGAGGCTCTTATAGTGTTTCTTCTGCTCTTCCGTAAGCTCCACCTCGTAAGTCTGGTAGATCTTCTCAGGCAAGTCAAGGCATTCCAGCTTTGTGCGGCGGGACGACCATGTTTGAATCGACTTGGTAAGGTCGTCAAGGTTCTTGTAGCCTTTAATCTTCGTGAACGCACGATTACCCGCGGTGATCTTAACCATCTCTGCATACTTTGCCCTGAATGTATAAAAGCTAGTAAAGCCTAGCAAGTGTGGATTTAAGAAGTTCGCCTGGCTGTACAAGTCCAGGGGATTGTTAGTCACCGGTGATCCTGTCAAGATCCTCCGGTAGTCTGCCTTGCGGCCAATCTTGATGGCTGCCTTCGTGCGCTTAGCATCACGGTTCTTGATCGTCGTCGACTCGTCAATGACCATCAATGTCTTGTGGCAGTTGACAAACGATTCGGCAAGCTTGTAGCTGCGGTCAAACGCCAAGGCCTCGATGTTCATCACAAACACCTTGAGCTGGGTCAGTGGCATGAGCAGCATGTCATACGTCTTCTTCAGCTCTGTGTTGGCTCCGCTGTCCCAGTACGTGCCGACCCACTCCACATAGTCAGGCATGTGTGTTGGCAGCTCATTCGTTACCCAGTTGCGATATGACCCCTTGTTACCAAGAATAAACACGGCATCGATCTTGCCTCTCGCATACAGCCACGCTGCGGTGTCTACAACAATCTTTGACTTACCCAAACCCATCTCAAGGAACAAGGCAAACTCGTCCATGTCCCTGCTGCGCAAGAAGTCTTCATCTTGGTGAGCAAAGGGCTTAGTCTTGTACTTGTACTCAATCATGCTTCAGCTCCTCGAAACCGTAGAACCATTCATCTTTTGCACTCCACTTGGCGTGGTTCTCGACGCTATAAACCTGAGTTGGTATCTTGAAGTCAGGGGTCTTCAATGTGGCAGGGACTAACGACACGTCATACCACAGGCAGCGGTTGTTGGGCTGGCAAGCGAATTGGCCATTGTCTAGCTGAATAAAGTTGTAGCTCTTGTGTTCTTGCGCACCTTCGCTGAAACTCGTATCGATGCGATTGAAGTCAGGTGCAGCAAAGTCAATGGTGAACAGGTAATTGCCGAAGTGGAACTGCTTGTCCTTGCCAAAGAACTTGACCTTCAATCCACGTAAGTTAGACTTCTCAATGACAGCCATGTCGTATGACAAGCAATCCCAGATCTGCAGATGATCGAGCGGCAAGGGTTCATCTACGGGCTTCCAAACATAAGCGCTGATGGGCAGCTTGTCATAGAGGGCTCCGTAGTTTGTGAGCATTGACTCGATTCTGAAGGCTTGTCCCTTGATTGCCTTAGCCGTCATCCATACACAAGGCTCAAGCTCCCCGTGACCAGACTCGTGGTTGTACAAGAATTCTTTGCGGACAAAGCATTTGACTGGCGGGATATTAGCGACTAGGAACGTCATTCTTTTGTGCCTTTCTGAGTGCGATGTGTTTTTGCAAGATGTGCCAAAACTCCGATTTAATAATCTGGTTCATAGATCAAAGTACCTTTGTGTGCGTGGCATGATGATGTGTAGGTTCTTCTTTGCTCGTGTGGCTGCCACATAAAACACACGGGCTTCGTCGTCTTGATTCTCTTGAAAGCTGTTGTAAGTCTTTGGGCTCATATCAGTCAGCAGCAAGACATTCTCTGCTTCACCGCCTTTTGAACCGTGAATCGTGCTGATGTGGATCCTTGGCTCTCCTGTCAAAGACTCGCCTTGACGAAGGGCTGCCAGGAAATACTCCTTCTCCTCGTCGCTGATGCGGTCTAAAGCCTGGTGCCAGATAGCCCTGGTCTTCAGTCCATACTTGTTGACTAACAGATCTAACGTCAACTGCTCGTCAGTCACCTGTCTCAGCTCCTTAAATCCGTGCTCGATCATCCGCTTACTCATGTGAGTGTAGACAATCTTGGCAAGGTCTGGGCTGATGTGGTCACCTTTCCTGAGTCGTTCCCAAGCCCGTATGGCTGTCAGTGCCTCAGACTTACGAGGTGAGAATCCTTGACACTCGTATGAGTAGCCCTCACGATGACATAAGTCAACCAATTCCTTGAGCATGTAGACATTCCTAGCAAGCAGCAGCCATGTACCGCTGCCCATGTCTACGTGTTCAATGTCGTTGTGGTAGCTTATGCTGCCTTGATGAGCTGCGGGTCGAAAGTCTTTTTCTCGCCGCCTTGATACTCGACTGATAATTCCAGCACTGAGATTGTGAACCACGGATGGGATTCGGTACGACTGATCAAGAATGCGGACATTTGCATCGAGTCCGATGAAGTGATCAACGTCTGCCCCGGCCCAGCGGAAAATTGCCTGATCATCGTCTCCTGCGATGTAGACCTGCTCTGCATGTTTCATCATCCTTTCTACGACTTGCCATTGCAGCTTCGATAAGTCTTGCGCCTCATCAACAAGCAAGGCCTTCAGCTTGGGGCAGAAGCCTGTCGTTCTCATTTGTTCTAACATGTCTGTGTAATCGATCAGCCCCATCTCGTTCTTGTATTCCATCAGACTCCTAGCAAAGTGGTCTAGCTCATACCAGCCGATGTCGTCATCTGCTGCCTCTTCCCACTGTTGCTTTAACGGGACGCAGCGAATTCTTGCCATCCCCTCTAAAAACCTAAGTTTGTCACCCTTGCCCATACCAGTCATCGTGCCGTCTTCGCTGTTCTGGCGGCCGGTAATTTCAACACCGACCTCGTCAGCAAGTTCTTGATAATGGCTGTGCTGCATGACCTGCTGCCTTGTCAATCCTAGCTGCCTAAATGAAAGGCTGTGAATCGTTCTAAAGTAAGGCATGTCATCGGTTGAGAAACCAAAGCGATTTTTTGCCTTGTCACGAGCCTCTGCAGTAGCCTTTTTTGTAAAGCTAATGAAGCCAATCTCATCAGGCTTAACACCTTTTTCAAGTAAGGATTCGACGATGTTCATGAGTGTCGTCGTCTTTCCCGTGCCTGGAGGTCCTAAGATCAAGTTCGGCTTCATATCAAGCTGTTGCCAAAATCTGGTGTCTGATGGCCCTTGTCTTGGAATGAGAAGGCAGGGACAGACCAAACAGTTGCTCGCTTACCATTGAGTCGATAGGTATGCGTCTCGCCGCCGTAGTCACGAATGGCAGAGCTGATTTGATTGAGCTTGAAGTCCTTAAACTTTTGCTTGTCTAAGAAGTTCATGAAGTCAGCTAAACGGAACAGGTGACGATTGTCATCTTGATCGTGAAACGGTTTACCAAGTAAGATCTCATCAAGGTGCTTAGCTTGAGCCTTACCAGTACAGAACCTTTCTAAGAGCTCGATGAACTGGCCTTTCGGTGTCGAATCTTCAGGAGCCTCGATGATCACTACGTCTGCAAGCAGCGCTTGAATCATCTGATTCCATTGATTCAGGTTCATCTTTGGCGGCATGTAATTCATCGCTTCCATGCAGCGCTTCTGAAACCCTGACTGGTTTTGCAGATCTTCCGTTGATAAAGACAAGCGTGAACCGTTGTCCATGTCAAGGAACCAGATCGGAGGATCTGTGTTGTACTTACTTAGACTTGAAAGGCGAGGAGCCCCTGACTGAATGCCAACCCCAAACTTACGCATGCGGCATAAACCAGCATTGCAGTGTGGACGAATCGGTGGCCTGCTGCAAGTGTACTGGTAGTCACTGTTTTGTAGAGACTGCATAACCCCCATGACTTCAGACTCTGGCAGCGGAGGATCCATCACTTCCTGGTTCATCTGCATCACGATCGGCTGCCAATCTTCTGGGTTCATCTTACGTGCCAAAACGCAGAGATTAAACAAGCCGTTGTTGCGTGTGCCTTCAGGGAAGCCCTGAGTAGCTAGCTTCTCAAGGCATGGTGGAGCGTCTTTGAACTGACGCTTCTTGCTCTTGCCTTCTTGAAACTTAAGCTTGATGAACTGGGCTCTTGTCATCCGCAGCGGTTCTGCAAAATTCAAGAAGTCCTCAGGTGTCATTGGGGCACCTGACTCAGCTACCCCATAGCGACTGCTTGCCTCACCTTCAAAGTAAGGCATATTGATCCAGTTACCCACGTCTCCACGATCAGACAACACTTCATCTTGTTTAGGAAAGATCTCAGACGTCGGGTGGCCGAGCACAGATGCGAGCTCAGCCAATTTCCTCTTCACATCGGCAGCCGGTATCGGCTCCGAGAAAAACATATAAACGTGCGCACCGCCACTCTTGCTGCGGCACACTGCTACAGGTGCCTTCGCCTTCTTACAGAGGTCGACTGCGTCTTTCAAGTCATAGTTCTTATATTCGTCGATGTCAATTGCACCAAAGAGGCACGAGTTGTCCTCTCTGATTGGCACAATACCGATTCCTTTCTTCCCTGAGAGGTGATCTTCCCAAAGCTGTTCCGTGACGGGGGCTCTCTTTGTAACCGCAGTCCCCTGCACCTTCAGACCGGTATTCTTGCCATCGATGTCATAGGTACCGTAAGCACCAGTGTGCCCTGAAAATAAGGCCATGAATCGTTGTGCAAGCATAATTCTTTCTCTTTTTAGTTTCAGAAAGGAAGGGCCGAAGCCCCTCCATACATCAAACGCCTCTGGTCGCTGCTTTCAACGGTGTGTTTGTCACCGTATCTGTTTGAGCATTCATTGGCTTAATCTTGTTCACTTGTCGCTTCAAGAAGCGATTAGAGACTTTGCGTTTCGCCTTTTTGTGCCCAGCTGCTGCCTTACGACCAGGCCCCTTTTTCGTGGCATGAGGATTCCTGCCATCTACTCGTGGGGTCTTTGCTCCTAGAGTTGGAAACAGATCAGTAAGGAACATCATCTGCTCCTGATGCATGACCATCTGCAGGAGGCTCAGATACCTTGACGAGACCAGCAGAGACGTCGGCTCCGAACTTCTTCGCTGCGTCATAGAGACTCCTATCTTCGATCATGGAAGGATCGTTGATGATCCAACCATACCAGCTGTTGGTATCCTTCGTCTCCATGCCAGTAGCTACATGATAGCTATGGCTAAATGGAGGAGGCGTGAAGGTCTTATCACCAACCTTGACTTGCAAGCTCATCATCTGACCAAGCCAGCGGCGACTCTTCTTCAATTGTGTTGAAGACATCGCGATCAAGGCACGTTCAAAGCCGCCTTCACTTACAACCAACACGTAGTGGTAAGCTGTGGTGACGATCAAGTTGCCGTTAGCCAATATATCTTGGCCGCGCTCGTTCTTCTTAGTTTGGTTCAAGATCGTTTCGTCTGTATGCTCGCGCACAAGACCGCCGCCTGCTTCACGTGGAGTCCACTCAACGAAAGACTTCTTAAATGCGCAAGGCACTACGCGAAACTCTTTCATCAATTGACCAGTTACAGTATTGATCACCAGACCTTCTTCAGCACCAGGCACCTTAGTAGCTCCTCGCAGTTCAGGTGATAAGGCTTGCAGAATCTTGAGGTACGGAATTGCAACGTCTTTTGCAGTGACGTTTTCAAAGCCCATGCCTGCATCGGCTGCCATGTCGGCAGCAAACGCAACCGGAAGATTCTCTTGTTTTACTGCTACTTCGTTCTTCTTACTCATTGCTTGCTCCTTTTGACTTTAGCAATTTGGCCGATGTACACGTTAAAAAGCTCAAGAGGAAATTCGGACCCACTCTCCACTTGCTCTCTGACAAATGCTGTCAAAGTCTGCGGATGAACACCTAGTTTGCCGTTAAATTCGATGCCTTGCTGTTCTAGCTGGCTCTTGAACTTTTCAGCACGTTCATGCTCACCGCGGTTAAATGCGACAGACACTTCTTCCTTGATCAGCGCTTCGTGGCCATGGTCTTGCAACCAGCTAAAGCACTCCTCTCGTTTGTCTTCGCCAATCTTGGCTGAGTAATACGGTTTGACGGTAATTTCACTACCGTCTGTAAGCGCAAACTTAGCCATACCAATCTCGGCCATCGCATCTGGCAGCTGCTTTTCTGCGATTTCCCGAGCCTGCTCCTTTAAGATCTTTAGACGCGCTTCTGCATCTGCGATCTGTTCTTCCATATCAATCAGTCTTTCTGCTAAGTGACTGATTTTGCTCAATCCCTTGTCAGATGGAAGCGACTGACTGTCGGCCAACATGTCTTCAAGCATTTGCTCTGACTCCATTCAAATCCGCCTCAATGGCGTAGTAACGACACTCTTGGCGATCCCACTTGAGCATCCTGACTTTGCCGCCATTAAAGCTAGCAGCAACGGCTACGGACAACCCAATAGCGATCGGATCCCCGATGGCTAATAGGAAATCGCTGTCCGAAAACGAACGAAGCTTGTCACGCAGCGTTCGAATGGTAGGCGCCGTAGACAGGGTGACCTGACCAGGCGGCAGTAAAGTTTTCAAATCGCCATATTCTGATGCTGGCAAGATGTTAAACTTAGGTGATTCTTGGACGACAAATACTGTCATTGCATTTCCCCGTAGTGTATGACTTGAACCTCAGTACAAAAAGGAGGTACGTTAAAAATCAAGCGGTTCATGTTGCCCCAGTCAAAAGGCTTTGCACATGACCACAACTCAAATAAATGCATCTTTCTTGATACCTGATAAAGCTTCAGCGTGTCTTCGTTTCTGGCCAAGACAAATACCTTGCCGCCAGATTCTTGACGTTTGCGATGCCACAAGATCTGTTCTGGTCGCAGCTCACATTGGCCCTTGGTATCTAACACCTTCAACTCAAGCCAAACCTCAATGCCCTCATAGCACATGTTGACGTCTGGCGTACCCCTGGTCAATGCGTTCTCAACGCGTTCTACATGTCCTGGCAGCTTGTCTTTCACAAGTGCCCAGAACTGACTCTCTTTCATAGCTGCACCTCCTCTGCCGATCCCCAATTGGGCCCAAGTTCGCAATCCACTTTCAATGGCACTTCTAAGTCCACGCATGTCAACATCTCCTGACGAATCATTCTCGCGTGATCAAGGTCACGCACACTAAAGTCCAACTCATCGTGAATCGTGAGGTGTGGAACTTCACCAAGCTTATACAAGTTCACCATAGCTTGCTTAATCATGTCTGCTGATGATCCTTGAATCACTGCATTCATAGCCTTGTGGACGAAGTATCGTTTCAAAGGTAAGCCATACTTTTCTTCTGCCAAGTCTTTCTTCAGTGGAATTAGACCCGGGCTATATTTTGGTGGACCAAACAACTGAAACCGTCTACGACGACCAAGCAGCGTCTTCACATAGCCTCGATTCGTTGCAATCCTTGTGCACTCCTCACCAAGAGCTTTGATGAACGGCACGTTCTCATGGTATTGCTCGTAGACTTTCTTCGCTTCTGCAGGAGCCAATCCCAATTGACTTGCTGCCTTAGCTGCTCCCATGCCGTAAGCCAAACCTAGGTTTAACGTCTTAGCATTCTTACGACTGATGCCAGCCATGTCTGCGACCAGCTGGTGATAGTCCGTATCAGGGTTGTCGATGTATCTCGACCTAGCCGTATCAGCCCCAGGGAAACCGCGCAGATGGGCATAGTGAACCGTAACACGCGGCTCTTGCTGCGAATAGTCGAAGACTCCCCATTGGTGACCATCTTCAGGTATAAAGATGCTTCGTATAAGAGGAGCCAACACAGG
>Ga0209229_10001193_pt1 | contig 10708 bp, 17 predicted proteins | sample SanBayMetagenome_FD_187466 | JGI IMG/M metagenome (GOLD analysis project Ga0209229, IMG submission 187466) | Freshwater and sediment microbial communities from dead zone in Sandusky Bay, Ohio, USA (SPAdes) (version 2) | ecosystem: Environmental > Aquatic > Freshwater > Lentic > Sediment... | reverse complement strand
TATCAGCGCAGTTAACTATAACAGCTACTAACGTTGGCGTAACAGGATCTGGAGTTTTTAAAGAAAAAGTAGGAGCTGATCTAAGATTTAAAAAACTTGTGTCAGGTACTAAAATGTTACTGGACGATACCGGGGACACTATTGTAGTTAACAATACCGCAGCTGATGCATTTTCTAAAATTTTTACAGATTCTGGTATTGTAGAAGCTCAAGGACTATTACCGGCTATAACATTCAGTGGTACTGCTGCTCCGGGATCAATTACCAGTAGAAAGGATATCGAAGTTACCTCTCTAGGATCCACTATATCTTTCAAAACAATTATTCCGGTCACCGACATTTTAGAATCTTATGATTTTGGTACTATCACAGGTAATTTAAATAATTCTATACAGGCCTTGTATTCTGCTTCAAATATAGATTTTGGAACTATTACTCTTCCGGGTCGATTTGATCTCGATTGTGGCGGAATAATCTAAGGCACACCCAGATGATCACTTGGATCACTCCTGCAGGCAATCTAGGATTACTCACAGAACGTGTAATAATTGATATTCCTTTGTCTGCCACTGCTAACTCAGGTACAGTAATATACTCGTTAATTGCTGGTGCATTACCAAGAGGGCTTAGACTCGCAGGTAATGCAATTAAAGGTTCGCCTACCGAAGTTAAAGTCTATACAGAAAGCAAGTTTGTAATACGAGCCAGTCAAGTTATTATAGATCCAGTTACTGGTCAAGTGATCGATACTCTTGATATTGAAGACCGTACTTTTACTATAGCAGTCGATGGGTCTGATATGCCTATATGGTTAACTCAAGAAGGATTTTTAAATGTAGGACCAGCTGAAGCTTATTTTATATTAGATAATGCTCAAGTAAACTTTCAATTAGAAGCACGTGATGCAGATTTAAATGCAGGAGATACTTTAGAATTTTATCTCGTGCCCAATGGCGGAATGTTTCCTCCTGGATTATCTTTAAGTCGATCTGGGTTAATTTCAGGATTTACTGATCCTATTTTTGCTTTAGAATATCTAAGTGACCCTTTTGGAGGGTATGATACTACACCTTTAGATATAACACCTTTAGATTTTGTTGAAGTTCGATCCAATGGTTTTGATACATTTTTCTATGACACACAAACCTTTGACTATAACGAGCCCAGTCGTACTCCTCGACGACTCAGCAGAATCTATACATTTATAGTGGCTGTAACCGACGGTATATATACAGAAACCAGATTATTTAAAATTTATGTAGTCACTGAAGAATTCCTACAGGCCGATAACAGTATCGTACAGGTTGATACTAATCTGTTTACCTCTGATGCTAGTAGTGCAAGATTGCCTATCTGGATTACAGAAAGTAATCTAGGTCGATTTCGTGCTAACAATTATGTAACAATATTTCTGGATGTTTATGATCCACCGACACTTACTGGAACTATTACATATTTTTTATTGCCTACAAACCCAGACGGCAGCATCAGCGAAATACCTTCAGGTATGACCTTAGATAATACCACTGGAGAGATTGCCGGTAAAGTTCCATATCAATCTCGAGTCAGTAGAACTTATACATTTACTATGAGGGCCGTAAACTTTCCCAGTAGTTTAGCCTATACATTATATTCTCTTAGAGGAGTATGGAACAGTACTACTAACTATTTCGTCAATGATGCGGTAATATTTGATGATTTAATTTACATCTGCAACGTAGATCATAGAAATAGATTGCCTACAGATACTGAATATTGGGCTTCAGGAGTTTCATCTGCCAGTAAAACATTTAACATAGAAATTATTGGAGAGATCGAAAGTGCAGTTAACTGGATTAGCAACAGTGACCTGGGAACTATCAAACCAAATCAAGCCAGTCAAAAATATATAGAAGCAGAAAGTCTATTATACGGCGGACGTATTAGTTATGAATTTGTCAGCGGTTCTCTACCGCCAGGATTAGAATTTCTACCTACAGGTATTATCCAGGGTAAGGTCAAACAATTTGCTGATGAATCAGGGCCAGGATTAACCAGATTTTTCGAGCGTACAGATAGCCTCGCTCCATTGGAAGATAGTTCAACATCATCAAGAAGCTTCACAGACAGCTTTGATGGTAATGTCACTTCATTCGATAAAAAATTTACGTTTACAATCAAAGCCAGAGATTCAGTAAACTTTGCCAATATAGACAAAACATTCTTTCTCACCGTAGTAGCGGACAACACTAAAACTTTTGCTAATCTTTATATTAAAGCATTTCAGTCTAAGGTCAAGAGATTAGATTGGTATGATTTTATCACAGACGCTACTATTTTTAGATCCAGCGATCTTTATAGATATGGAGATCCAAATTTTGGCATACAGACCGGTCTTAAAATTTTAGTATTTGCCGGAATTGAAAGTACAGAAGCTGTAAAATATGTGCAGGCTATGAGTCGAAATCATTATCGGAAAAGAATATATTTTGGTGATGTAAAAGTTGCCGAAGCTAAAGATCCGATAACACAAGAAATTATCTATGAAGTTATATATGTTGATATCATAGATAATTATGAAAAAAATTCAAAGAGTATCAGTAATGTCGTCGAATTACCAAATAACATTAACAGCAAAGTATTGATCAGTTATGATGCTATCAAAGTGGACAGCGACATTCCCTTTGTCAGTGACAGTGATCATCAACGTATATTTCCAAACAGTTTAAAAAATATGCGTAAGCGAATCACCAGTGTAGGAGATCGAGACCGTGAATTTTTACCTCTGTGGATGCGTAGTATACAGCCCAATAGCTTTGTAGAACCCGGATATGTTAGCGCATTACCACTATGCTATTGCAATCCAGGTAGTTCCCCCGCAGTTTTAGCAAGAATAAAAGCCAGCGAGTTTAATTTTAAAACTATTGATTTTGTTGCAGATCGATATATAATAGATATTTTAGATGGGGATATAGAGGATAAATACCTTGCATTCCCGCAACGTGGAGAAAAATTACCTTGACAAGCAATATTAATTTCGCAGCAATTAACGAAAACTTTCCTGTAGCTGGCCAGGACAATGACACACAGGTTTTCCGTGACAATTTTGACACAATCAAAACTAACTTTTCAGAAGCCAAAACTGAAATAGAAGATCTACAGGATAATTCAGCCCGTACAGATGCAACCAGTGATTTTAATTATAATGTAGTAACTACAGTAACTCTTCAAGATGCGGTACTGTTGAAAAAAGATTATGGTGCAGCTATTGTGGCAGCCACTCAGGAAGTTTCATTTAAACAGGCGCTTTATCATGTTATCAATTTTGGGGCCAACTGTGCTATAGAGTTTATTGATTTTCCTGTAGACGAAGTTGATGTTCTAGGGATTGGCAGTTGTGGAAAAATTACTCTTGAATTGTACGGTGACGGAACTGCTCGAACACTAACGTTTACGCCATCAGGATCTACGGTGTTTAAGAAATCTCCCGGATTTCCAGGAACATTAACTGTAACTTCTACTACTAATCCTGTGTTCATAGAAGTATGGCAGCATGATGATAGTATCATATTTTTAAATTATTTAGGTGCATTTGCCTAATGTTTCACCCCCTCGAAGGCGATTTGTCTTTGCTCAAAGACACAGAGATTGAGCAGAAACTGATCGAATTGAACAAAAAATACTACGCTGCTGCCAGAATGGGCAGCAGAGATCTCTTGACACAGCTGTCAACATTCATTACAATATATAGAGATGAGCTCAGTAATAGATATGCTCGAAAACTTAAACAGAATGATGACGACTTGGATCAATTGATTAATGTGGACTGAAACTAATACCGCTGAAGAACTAATACAAGGTGTTTTACGACATGGTCCAGAAATACTGAATCAGTGTTTGGTTTCAACCGATTTGAGCAAATACTTGAATCAAATAGACCGTGAAAGACTGCCCTATCCGATCCCACCTAAAGAAATAGATTCTAAACAGTGGTTTATTCCCGAAGATTATTGTCCAAATCTTATAGAAACACTCTACAGTCAGTGTGAGACAGATGAACAAAAACATCGAGTAAATCAGGAATTAGAATTATTCATTAAGCATGATATGTATGATTTATTACATGTTATGAAATATGTGGTTGATACTCTTAGAGCTAATAACGTAGTTTGGGGTGTAGGACGAGGTAGTAGTGTAGCCAGCTATGTGCTTCATCTTATAGGGGTTCACAAGATAGACAGCATTAAATACAACTTACCAATAGAAGAATTCTTTAAGGAGAAACAAAATGGGTAGAACATACACCAGTGTGAGAGGCAAGGAAATTGATATGGAGAAATTATCTCTACGTAATGAAAAAACTCCTGCTGTAGGAAATATTAGAGTTAATGCCCGAGGCGACGAGCTAGGACCAGGAGGAAAAATCGTAAGAACCAGAGAACAGGTTCTACAAGACTATTATGCTCAAAATCCCAATGCACTTCGAGAAGAAGTAGCGACTCGTGGCAATAAAAAATAAGGATTGACAATGTTTGGAATCGAAACCAAAAATATCAAAGTTCGACCGTTATCTAAAGATTTACTGGTTATTAATATGGATATGGGAGAACAAACTACAGCTGCCGGAATTGTTATTCAAAGCGATGATGGTAAAGCACACGGAGTTAAACCTCGCTGGGCAGAGGTCTACCAAGTCGGTGAACGTTGCGAAATTAATGTAAAGCCAGGTCAATGGGTGCTAATTGAGCACGGTCGCTGGACCCGCAAGATTAAAATCAACGACGGTGATGGTGAAAAAGAATTTCAAAAAGTAGAAGTTAAATCTATTATAGCTGTGGCTGATCACAAACCTAACGATTTTTATATCGGACAAGAATTTTCAAACGGCTCTAGCTTAAATATTAGTCCCGAAGATTTTATGCCTAACAATCTTTCAAGAGTAAATTAATGCATCTAAAGAAAAAGAATTGGGATGTAGCCAACATTGCGTCCCAACTTCGAGAACTTTCTAATCAGTGCAACAGTTCCTATAACGATGGATTCACAGCTTTTGAACTTAAAAAAGATCTGTATCAAATTAAAGATCTAGTAGATCAGGCAATTAGTCGGGCTCCTAATTTTGGCGATCTGGAACAACAGTGGTTGACAACTCAGGAACAAAAGCGTATCATTAAGATATTAAAGTCTTAAGGAGATACCATGACTAACCCCTTTCGCGATCAAGCGAAATTTATGACAGCCTGCGATCAAACTGTAGAAGGTTGGAATCAAAAACAATTCGAACTATATAAAAATCTCATTGAAGAAGAGTTCAACGAACTGACCGCTGCAGAGATAGTTAACGATCGAGTAGAACAATTAGACGCATTGATCGACATTCTGGTTGTTACTATCGGTGCCATACACAGTATGGGTGCAGACGGGGAAGGAGCTTGGCGTGAAGTTATGACATCCAACTTTGCTAAGATCGATAAAGACACAGGTAAGGTACGCAAGCGTGAAGATGGTAAGGTACTTAAGCCAACTGGTTGGACTCCACCTAAATTAGATCAATTTTTAAAGGATGTAAAATGAAAGAACTTTGGGTAGAAAAATATCGTCCCAGAAGCATAGATGGTTATGTGTTTAGAGATTCGCATCAGCGTAAACAGGTAGAAACTTGGATTAAAGATCAAAGTATCCCACATCTGTTGTTAAGCGGTAGTGCAGGCATCGGTAAAACTACATTAGCTAAAATTCTAATCAGCGAGTTAAGCATTGAAGATTATGATGTCTTAGAGATTAATGCAAGTCGTACAAACTCTGTGGATGATGTTCGTGACAAGATCACAAACTTCGTACAAATGATTCCGTTCGGACCTTTTAAGGTAGTGTTACTTGATGAGGCGGATTACTTGTCGCCAAACGCACAGGCCGCACTTCGTGGGGTGATGGAAGAGTATCATGCAACCAGTAGATTTATTTTAACCTGTAACTATCCTAATAGAATTATTCCAGCACTGCACAGTCGCTGTCAAGGATTTCATGTTGAAAAAACAGATCAAACAGAATTTACTGCTCGTGCCGCAACAATTTTAGTTGAAGAAAATATCAACTTCGACCTTGACACACTGGATGACTATGTCAGAGTAACTTACCCAGATTTAAGAAAATGTATTCAACTGCTTCAACAAAATGCTCAAGAAGGACAATTGATCCCCCCAAATCAAGGAGATGCAGGATCAGCTGACTGGAAATTTGACATGGTTGAACTTTTCAAAGCGGGCAAAATACTTGAAGCCAGAAAATTGCTCTGTGGAAAATTGCGAGCCGAAGAAATGGAAGAAGTATTTGTATGGCTTTACAACAATTTAGAAATCTTTGGTAGTGATGATAATCAATACAAGGCGATATTAATTATCAAACAGGGACTGGTTGATCATACTCTGATTGTCGATCCAGAAATTAATCTCTCAGCTACCCTGGTAAGATTATCAAAAATTAATGGCTGATAAAAAATCAAACGTAGCCAAAGGTGTTCACAGCTATGATGCCGATATAGGCAATAGTCTTGTAGCATTTTTTAATAAAAATATCACCCCTTATCCCACGGAAGTCGGTGGCCCAGCTTTTGATCTCATACCTATTGAAAAACAAAAAGACATAATGGTCAATGTAGCTCGCATGCATGGGCAACAGGAATATAGTCGAATCATGCAGTTAGTAGCTGTTTTACAAACCCAAGCTGCCAGTATAAAACGTAGATTAGAAATCACTGATTGGGTACATGCTGCTAAGTATCAGTTCCAGACCTATCATGGCCAGATCTATTGGTTAGCACACGATATTCGTCACGGCGGAACAATATTAATACATAATGGTCCCGATGAATGGAGTACCGGTGCACCAGAACACTATGATTATATCTGTCGAGTAAAATGGTTAGGAGATTACACCTGGATAGAAGTAGACGAAGAAGGAAATCCCGCAAATGAATGAACGTTATATGATCGTCACTTACATACAGAAACCCAATGGCAAGTATGATGAAGTTACTGTGTTTAAGAAACATTATCGCATGACACACCTGCAGTCCGCTAAAGTGATTTTAGATTTTGCGGATAAGAAAGTTATCAAGAACGGACTTAATCCTGAAGCCGGCTATGACGACATGATTGAATTTTATAAGAGAATGTTAGGGGATCGATTGACCCCCTACCTCCCTAAAGATTAACAGTCACCGTAGATCGCTAAGATCTCCTTGACTGCTTCGTGACGTTCAACGTCTTCCACTGTAAAGTGGCAAACATCTACATATCGATGATCTCTAAAATCGTTGAACAATCCTAGAAATTCCAACAGGCCATTATTGCTGGGACGGTCCGCTTGTTGTAGGTCTCCGGTCACTACCATTTTGCTTCCCTGTCCCAGTCTTGTCAACAGCATTTTCATCTGACTTGGCGTTGCATTCTGCATCTCATCAGCGATAACTATGGCATTTTTAAATGTTCTTCCTCTCATGTATGCTAGCGGACTGGTTTCAATCACCCCCTCTCTCACAAAATTTTCAATTTCTCTAGCATTAAAGTTTTCAGAAAATACATCAAAAATAGGCTTGGTCCAAGGTGCCATCTTTTCATTTAGGTCACCTGGGAGGAAACCATGTTCCTCGTCTACTGATACAGCAGGTCTGGTTACAATTATTTTATCGATATTACTGTACTTGAGTTGATCTATAGCCCACTGTACAGCCAACATGGTTTTACCTGTACCGGCTGGACCGATAGCAAAAGTAATCATTGTCTGGGGATTGTTTAGTTTTAGTAAGTAAGTTTCCTGACTTAGATTTTTGGGATATATTTGAACTCGTTTACGTTTTTCGTTTAATCGATGGTCAATATTTATAACGTTGCTCTGAAACCGAGCATCATAATGCTGGATTTGCTGCTGTTGCGCTCTTTTTCGCTTCATATTAAGGTTAGCCCTCCTGTAAGTGTTAGGCACGGACCTCTAACCGTAGTGTCCGTAGCCGAACACAAAAGTATTTAACGATCTGCTAAAAAAGATATAAGTTATGTTTAAGTTTTGACGATAAATACAATTAGGAGAAATCATGGCTGATATCAAAGACGTTATACAAAATATAGAACAGATCTACGGTTCTAACAATAGTCTTAGTTTGCTCAAAGACTTTGAGCGAGTCATAGACGAACTAGATGTCTATGTTTTTGAAAACTGGATCGACGGTGAACTGGTTTCGGGACCTAAAGAATCACGCTACTTTGTAGAGTGTACTTTTATGTGGCCTCGAGAACAGATGCCAGAACCTGCTGGCGGCAAGAGACTGTTAGAGTACGGATGCAAGGTGCAGGTAGCTGAAAGCTCAATTGCCAAAGTCCGTAAGATCAAAACTCCCGACGACATACGTCCGGGAACACGCAAAGGCAAAATTGATCAAGAACCTATTTGGATGATTAAGATCGCAATGCCAAAAAAATTAATGCACGATATCAATCGCGGTTACACAGAATTAGACAAGAATAAGATAGAAGATATTGTTGGAGCCAGTGGTGTTAATGCCAGTATCGATCCAGCAGAACAACAAGCACAGGAAATGGCAAATGAGCAACCAGCAGCTTAACGAAGGACTACGACCAGACGACCTTCAAGAAATGGTTCATCCAATTTTTGAAGTGGACACATTCAGTTCAAAGATGGGCGAAGATCAAGATGTATGCGTGGTCAGTTTTAAAGTTAAAGACCGCAGTCCAGCCAAAGACCTTATGGAATTTATTGAAAAAGGATATGACTTTGTGTTAGACGCTGATATCAGTTCAGGTGAAGATAACAACGGAGAGTATTCTGTGTTTGTAGAATTATCTCGCACATCACAGTTAGCTGAGCAGATCAAAGAGTTGACCTATGGTGTAAGAAAACTTACAGGATTAGATGATTTTAAATTTAAATATCATAAACAATCTACCATACACGAAGCCACTGAAGAAAATTTAAAATCACACATACCTCCTTCACCTGAAGCGTATGCTAACTTTATGAGTCGAGTACAAGTTGAAAATGTCAAACGATTCTTTAGTAAAACACTAATGGATGATTTAACTCTAGATGGTAATGTTATTACCATACACAAACACTTTGATAAAAAAGTTCAACTTGAAATGATCAAGGACGGTGCCACTGAATCTATCCTAGAAGGCATTAACGATGGATATTCAGTTGATGAAGCAGCGACCAGCGAAGTATTTTGGTTAACTAAAGTTTTAGGCGACTATAGTATTAATAAGATTGGAGACCATTTTGTTTTCAATAATGGCAGTCGTAGTATGTTATTAAAAAGGATCTAACAATGAGCTTTACATTTGATTTTAAAAAAGAACACCTAAATGAAATTATCGGTAAAAATCCTTATATCGATAATTGGTATCATGCCCTTTGTGAAATTCTTCCTGAATATGAAATCAACACACCCGAGCGTGTAGCTGCATTTGTAGCACAGTGCGCACACGAGTCAGGTGGATTTAAGTTCCTTAAAGAAAATTTAAACTACAAGGCAGCAAGTCTACGTAAAGTATTTCCTAAATATTTTCCAGATGATGAAACTGCTAATCAATACGCTAATCATCCTAATAAACAAGAAGCTATTGCCAGCCGCATCTATGCTAACCGCATGGGTAATGGTGACGAAGCATCAGGTGACGGATTTAAATATCTAGGACGTGGCCTTATTCAATTGACTGGTAAAAACAATTATACAATTTTTGCTGCTTCGATTGATACACCGGTAGAAGAAATTCCTGAGTATCTACAAACATTTGAGGGTGCTGTACAATCAGCTTGCTGGTTCTGGGAACAGAATAATCTTAACCAGTGGGCAGACAAGGGTGACATCCTAACATTGACTAAGCGTATTAATGGTGGTACTATTGGACTTGAGGATAGAATCAAACATTACAATCACGCGGTACATTTATTTGTAGGACACTGATATGTGGATGTTATCATTCGTACCAGATAGTTTGTTAATTTGGATAGTCAACACTATTCTTATCGTCGGTGCGGTTGGTTCATTTCTTTCATTTTTTGTACTGCATAAAATACTCAACAAAATTCCAGCACTTGCTCCTTATTATTTGCTAATTCAAGTTGTCAGTGCTGTATTGCTTGTAGCAGGTATCTACTTCAAGGGTGGATATGATGTTGAAGCCAGTTGGCGGGAGAAAGTTCGTATAGCTCAAGAAAAGGCTGCGTTGGCTGAAAAACAGGCAGCAGAACTTAATACAAAACTAAATTCTGAGATTAAAAAGAAACAGCGAGTAGTCACAGAAAATACTATAGTATATCGTGATCGTATTCGCGAAGTTGAAAAGGTCATAGACAAGGACTGCAAGGTAGCAACAGAGGCCATTGATATACATAACTCTGCAGCTAAAAATAAATCGTTGGAGAAAAAGCAATGAGATTGTTGATGCTGATTCCTACAATACTGTTAGCTGGCTGCTTATCTACAGCACCTAAATTTCCCGATGTTCCAGAAGAGCTAAAAACAGCCTGCCCGGAACTTAAAGAAGCTATGAAAGAAACACAAGAATTAAGCAAATTATTAGATGTTGTTGTAGTTAACTATAGCACTTATTATGAATGCCGTGTAAAAGTCGATGCGTGGTTAGAGTGGCACAAACAGCAGAAGGAAATTTTCGACAAAGCAGTTAAATAGTATTATAATCACAATTAG
>Ga0209229_10001191_pt1 | contig 10716 bp, 15 predicted proteins | sample SanBayMetagenome_FD_187466 | JGI IMG/M metagenome (GOLD analysis project Ga0209229, IMG submission 187466) | Freshwater and sediment microbial communities from dead zone in Sandusky Bay, Ohio, USA (SPAdes) (version 2) | ecosystem: Environmental > Aquatic > Freshwater > Lentic > Sediment... | reverse complement strand
AAGTCGATGACCCCGTTGGCGTCCGTCGTCACCGTGCGCTTGGCAAAGGTGTAGTACGGCTGCGCGTTCAGGATGTTCGACCACTCGTCGCCATACACGCTGCTCAGGACGGTCGTGATGGTCGCATCCGACCAGCGGTCAGACGCCACGGCGTCCATTGTCTCGCGGGTCAGGGCAATCAGTTGGGCTTTGGTAACGGCCACGGCGTCCTCGGGTTAGCTGCTCTTGCGCGGGCGGCCCCGCTTGACCACGGGCTGCTCCAGCGCCTCGACCAGCGCGGCATCTACCGCGTCGGCTACCGGCGTTGTTTCGTTAAACTGCTGCACGAAGTCTGCCATGCGGCGAACCTCGTCCTTTGGGTGTTGACGAAGCGTACGCTCCAAATACGCGGGCGCTTCGTCGGCACTGCACAACATCGGCAGGTACCCAATAATGTCATATGTTGATGCGGGGTCTGTCTCGCCCCGCTGAACCCACTCCCACCGCCGGTCCTCTGGCGTCCATGTCATACACACGGCCCAATGCTCACCCGTGTGTTCCATAAACCGCAGATGCAGCCCGGCGTGGAGTGCCCGGAGCCGCTTCACCACATGGGTGGGCGGCTCGGGCTGGCCGGTGCTATTCAGTAGCACCGCCATGTCTTACTCCTCGACGTACAGCTCGACCACGCACACAACGTCGTCCGGCTGGACCGACACCGCGCCCACGGTCACAATCTCAAACTCCAGCGTATCGCCCGGGTTGAGCGTCCGCTGCGCATCCGTCAGCGTCGTCGTCAACGCCAGCGCCAGCGCCTCACGGTCGGTCTTGTCGTTGATATCCAAGTCGTCGGTGAGGGTCACGGCCGCGTTCGCCGTGCTGTCATACTTGATAAGCCGCGCCACACAGGAGGTCGCCGCCGTCGGGTACGTCCCCGCCGACACCGTTGCCCGGTTGATGTAGCACTTCGCCGGATGCGCCCCGATGGTATGCGTCTGCGTACCCGCCGCAAGCGTCCCGGTGTTGATGCGACCGCTCGTAAGCGGCACGGGGAAGACCCCCAGCCGGCCCGGCTTCGGCGCAAAGATGTTATAGGCCATGTGTTATCCTCGGGTTGGGGTGAGGGCCGAAGCCCCCACCCCGTCCCCGTGAAGGTTAGACGTGCGTGTAGCGAGCGGTGTCGGTGTACCCCGTGATGCTGCCGTGCGCGTTACGCGCAAGGCAAGCGAGGTTCCCGTACCAGCCGTAGGTCGTCTCGAAGGCGTCACGCCCCGAGAGCCAACGCCACGGGCCAGCGCCCTCGAACTCGACGAAGCCCCAATCCTTCGCATCCACCCACGACAGCGAGGGGATGTGGAGGAGGTAGACCGTGCCGGCCGGGACGTAGTAGTCCGTGACCATCGGGATGCCGCACACCTCAATGGCCTTGTAGCCGCCCTTGATGGTGGTGCTGAACTCACCCGCCGTGAACCGACGCTGCCCGACCATCGACTCCATAAACTTCTTGGCGAGGCCCGGAGTCGTGATAAGCAGGAAGTCCTTCGGACGCACCATCGCGTCCTTGCCGCTGCGGCCGGCAATCTTCTGAATCAAGTCCCAAATGTCCGACTCAGTGGGCGCGTTCACATCCGGGGTGTCCGTGCCCGCGACCATGCGGGTGGCATCCCAGATGCTGTAGGTGGCCGCGTCGATGTTGTGCAGCGACGTGTACGCATTGCCACGGTTGGTGATGTTGATAAGGCCGTTCATCGCGCCGTTGAACGAGGTGTCAGAGGCGGTCGCCTTGACAATCTTGTCCGTGGACGCCATGCCCGTGATAGCCGTGCCGAGCGTCAGCGTGGCGTTGTCGCCGCTGTTGCTGATGGCCGTGATGGCCGAGCGCCCGAGGACCGCGTTGCCGCTGCTCGTATCAAGGACGGCGATGTAGTCGCCGACCGAGAGGAGGAGCGACCCCTGCCCAGCGCCAGAGACGCCGTAGGGGGACGAGACGATGATGCTCGTGGTGGACGAGACGGTGCCGATAAGGGCCACCACGCCGTCCGCCTTGTTGTGAAGCGCCTGCTGCATGAGCAGGGTGGAAGCGTCCTTAATCTCCTCCATCGTCTTCTTGGCGATGGTGGTAAAGGCGGCATCCTTGGACTGCGTACCAACGAACGCAAGGCCATCAATCTGACGGGTCGTGTACGCACGAACCACGCCAACGTTGGCCTGCACTTCCGTGGCGGTCGTGTCAGGCGGGAAATAGCCAGACGACGAGAACGTCGCGCCAGCCGGGCGGCCAGTCACGACATCAAAGAACACATTGTTACCACCCCAGCGCATGTTGCGGGGGCCACCAGCGCGACCCTTCTCAAGCTGCGCAAGGAGCGGGGTGACGAGGTTCTGGACCTTCTCGCGGAACTGGCTGTAGACGTTCTTCAACAGGCCAGTAAGTTCCGCATCGGTAATAACCGTAGGAGCGGGCATCTGAGTGTAAAGCTAGAGGTTAACGAAGTGACGCCATGACTTCCGACATCGCGGAGTCAAGGGCGTCGTCAATGGTTGCGGCTTTCGCCGACTTGGATTTGGCAGGGGTACTGCTCACTGGACGACCCACGGGCTTGGTGACCTGCCCCACCGCCCGCTTTGCCTTCTGCGCCGAAACCTGTGCCTTAGCTAACTCCTGCTGCAGCGCCGCCTGTTGCGCGGGGGCGGTAGCTTTTGCAGTGTAGCGGGCCTGTTGATTCTGCGCCCAGAACGCAAGGTCTTCCACGATGTACTGCCGAACCGCATCATACTGTGACGCCGGGATATAGGTGGCCCCGTTCGGAGCCTGCTCGACGTGCAGTTGCATGGCGTAGGCCATGCGAGCGGCCAAATCCTCTCCCGAAACGGCCGGGAAGGTTTGGGCGATGAGGTCGATGGCTGGCATCACCTCTCGCTCGTAGAACGCTGCGCCCTGCTGCACGATGGGCTGCATGTACGCCTCAAGGCGAACCTGCTCGGCCATCTGCTCAGCGCGCTCAGCCCGGCGTTCCGGGGTATTTTCCGTGTCGTACGCATCGCGCACGGCAAGGAAAAACTCTTCGTCACGCAGCATGCGCTCCAACTGCTGTTCACGCTCCGTGACAACGGCTTCCAGTTCTTCAAGGCGGGATTCCGCCTGCTTGTAGTGCTGCTCTCGCGCCTCGTTATACACGCCAAACTGCGCGAGCTTCACCACTTGGTCGAGACGGTCCTGCCGCATCTTGCCGTTCGCCTTGTACTCAACGACAAGCGCGGGGATTTCCACCTCGCCCTCGGCGTCTCGCAGTACGAACTCCGTGGCCAACTGGTCTTCGACCACCGGCACGGCCACATATCCCTCTGGGAGAGCCGGAGTATCGGTCGCCTCTTCAGCAACCTCTTCCGGTGTCTCAGGGGTGGCATCGGCTGGGGTGTCCTGCGGTACTGCGTCCTGCAGCTCAGCGGCATCCTGCGGTTCCGCAACTTCCTCGACAGCCGGCATCGAGGCTTCCACGGCATCCGTGAGGGCTTGCTGAATGTCCATCGGATACTCCTTACGATTGGCGAGACAGGATGTCGGCCTGCTGCGCGGCAACTTCCGCTTCTGGTGCGCCACCAGCTTGCGACTGCATCATCGGGGCGACACCAATCGGCGGGTTGCCAGCAGCAAGTGGCATTTGTCCCGGCGGGAGAGAAGGCACACTAGCGGCGCTAGGGCCAGCCGGGGGGCTGCCCGCCTGCGGCGGTGCGCCACCCCCCTGCTTCTGCGTGGCCTGATTGGCCAAGGCGGTCCACCGCTCCTGCGCGGTAGCAATAATCTGCGGGTCCAAGTCGTCCTGTAGCAAAATCTCGCGCTCCAGTACGTCTTGGTGAATCGATTCGTTATCCTGCCAACGCACCTCAGGCACCGGCAGCTGATTGCGAATCGCATCTGCGACGCGCTTAGCTCGTGCCTCTTGGTCCTCGTCTGGCGTGGTAATGTCCTTTGCCACGGCAAACATCTGCCGGCGACGATACTCCTTCTGGTCAATCACGCCCGTCTGGAGCCAGTTGTCAAGCAGGTAAAGACGGAACGCCATCGGCATCGGCATCAGCGTAGACGGCTCAACCCGAACATCAGACTGCCCATCAAAGTCCGTCGTGCTAATCGCCCGAGCAAGGTCGGGTCGACCCTTGCCAATCGCGCCAAGCGACCGAGGCACATCGTATCCCCACGCCATCGCGGCCATGCAGACCTTGCACCAGTCGGTATACGCCTGCGCCAGCGCCTGCACGGCGGGGCTGAACACCCGCTCCAGCTGCTCACGGCTGGCGATGATAGCGCGGCCCGACTCACCGGTCGCCTGCCCACGGCTCACCGCGTTCCAGCCCGACGCATCCTCGAAGGCGGTCTTCTCAAGCGACAACGCTTCCTTAACGTCACTGCCAATCGAAAAACCTTGCACCGGCTGAATCGAATCGCTCATCGGCCCTGCGCCTCGAATCTCAATCATCGAGGTGACACCGCCCATAAACGTTTCGGTGGCGATGGAGTTGGGGCGCGTCAGGAACCGACCACCAGCGTTTACACGGATGTTCTCAATCCACTTGGAAATCAGCGCATTGACCCGCATCTGGTGGTCAATCCACTGCTCCATCACCGGACGCGGATAGTACGACGGGTCGCTCGACCCATCACGAATCGCCACCACGGGAATGGTGTTCCAGAGGAGCGGTGACGGGCCAAACACCACCTTATCGCCCACGACAATCAGGTGCAGGCCTTCGGGGAGCGCGTCAGGATGCGGAGCGACGTAGACCGTAAACCGCTCGGTCACGTCCTCGTCTCGCAGTCGCTGGCCCTCGCCAATGGTCGTCTGCGTCAGCACCCATGCGCCGATGCCCTCCGACCCGCTGTAGGTCGGCTGGTTGCCGGTTGTCATCGTGGTGTCTGCGGCATCCAGCCCGGTCACGCCGTAGCGGAACGCTGCTTCAGCCCGACTAATCACTTCGCGAACTACCACCCAATGCGGAGCCTGCGTGGCTGTCGCGTTCGGGGACACTCGAACCTGCTCAACGCGAAGCGTCTGACAGCCGATGTCGCCCAGCGGCTTCTTCTCGCCGGGCTTTGACCCGAGCCGCTCGTCCCACGGACCACGGTCAGAGTCCCAATACATGTGCCAGAAACTGACGCCATCCGTCTGCGCCCAGAACGCCGCCTCACGCGACATGCGCTGCATGTGCAGCTGGTCGTGTTGATACTCCAACGCCAGCTGCTGTGCCTGTGCCTTGCGGCGGTCGTCTGGGTCTTGCGTCATCGGCGTCACGGAAAAACCGGGGCGCTGGTCTACTAGAATCTGCAAGCGCTGGTCGAGCGCCTTATCAATCATATTGTACACCAGTCGCGCCGCATCACGCGGACGGGCCGGCTCCCGCCACGGCCCAAGGCCGTTCGCAGAAATCCACTGCTGCCCCGCTCGAAACAGCCGGTTGCGCTCGACCAGATGCAAGTGCATCTGTACCGCCTCGCGCCGAGACTCCCACAGTCCTCGCGTCCACGACGCCCACGCCTGCATATCCTCGGACGTCGCCTTGTCCGCGCCGGGAAAGTCCGCCCCATACAATGCCCGCTGGAGCGCGGAGAAGTCTTCCTCCGGCGTCTGGCCCGTTTCCTCTGGGGGGTTCGGTTCGACCTGCGCATTTGGCGCGGCCGGGTCATTGCTGAACCCCTCCATCGCCCGGGTCAGGGCGTCGTCCATCAGCGCGTCAGTGTAGGGAATGGTCATGGCTTAGTCGATGCGGCCAACGCCGACAGCGGCGCGAACCTTGTTCCAGTCCTTCAGCTCTTCGTACCGCTCGCGGATTGCCCGCATCACTTCTTCCTGCGCCCACGATTCGCGCTCCTGCATTGCCACCGCCACGAGGTCATCGGGCACATCGACCGACACGGCCACGGGCACATCCGCTGGCACTGGCGGCACGAACCGCTCCACCAGCTTGCTCAGCCGATGGATGGCGTACACAACCACGCCGGCCCAGAGCAGATGCGCCAGCATCACTCGTAAGTCGTAAAGCCGCGCAGCACCACGGTCGAACGGGTCGTGCCGCCGACCGCTGGGCAGATAATCTCCGCCGCCTCGTTGATGCCGCACCGCACAGGGCTGCCAAAGTTGACGACAACCGGCGCGAACGCCGACGACGGCAGCTCAACGCGCTCAATCGTGGTCGCTCCCGACGTAATCGTCACGCTCACCGGCGCACCGGGCGACGCGCTGCACGACACGCTGTAGCCGGTGATGAAGTGCCGCTGGTTGGCCGCGCCCGCCTTGGTTGCCGTCGCCGCCGCGTTGGTGTTCTGCGTGGCCACTTCGGCCCACTGCGTAATGAATCGTCCTGAAGAGTCTGCCATGGTTACCCCTAATCCGTTTGGTTGCGCCGAAGCCGTGTCAGTATCGCGTCATCTCCACCGGGACTCGGTGGAATATAGGTGGTGCCCACGGCCCCGGCACCGGTCAACGTTCCTACGACCGCCTGCAATGTTCGTAGCGAAGTGGTGATTACGCCAGCGACAGTCAGCGTTCCTGCCAGCGCAACGAACGATTTCATCACCATCGAGGTCAACACCCCGCTCGCCGTCAACGTCCCAGCCACTGCCAGCGGCGTCAGCACCTGCGTCGTCAGTGCGCCAGCCATCGTCAGGGTGCCATCCACCGCTTGCGGGGTGGGCGGCGTTCCCTGCGACTGCAGCAGGAGCAGGAGTGACATTACGGCCGCGTCCACCAGACGCGGAACTGATGCGTCCCGTCGCCATCGACCCGCACACTCAGCTCGTTCAGCGGCTCGCGCCGCTCCGACATCGCTACGTCGGCGTCCGCCTGTGTCTCATACGCGCCGAGGCAAATCTCTGTCATCCCTTATACCCGTTAGTGCCGATGATTTCGTACGCCGGCACATCCAGTATGTCGGATGTCCGAAAGTCTTCCGTAAACGTGATGTAGCTGTCTCCGCTGCCACCAGCCGCCGGCCCGTCGTGGTAGGTGTTGAACGTCCCCACGGCCATCGTGCCCACGTTAATCACGGATAACATCACCTTAATGCGGTCGCCGGCCGCAAACGTTGTGGAGGTTGGCGTTCGGGTGCCGTTTCGGGCCGACTCCGTTGTGCCGGCCTCCGCACCAATCACGGCACGGGCCGATACCGTAGAAAGCACTACACCAACCCCACTGGTGCGCTCAATCACTAGCGCAATGCCGGCATTTACCGTGTTGGCTGACTCGCGGCATCGCACGTTAAGCGTGATTGTGCCGCTAATCGTCACGGCCTCAACCAGCGGTTCCGTGAACCACGTTAACGCCGTTCCGCTACCCGCCGTCGGGGTAATGGTGATGTTGGTACCGCCGGCAATCGTGTTCGTTGTTGTCGTTACCGCCAATCCGCCACGGCGCTGCAGAAGCGCACTCTGTCCAGCCGCGCCCAACGTCGAGGCTAAGTTACGAAAATACAGCGTGGTGGCCACTAGATTTCGTATCCCATCACGGTGACCGTGACGCTCTGCGCGTTGGTCGTCGTGAGTCGCAGCACATAGTCCACGGTGCCACGCAGCGGAAACGGGAACGTCGCGTACACGCCCGGCTTGTTCGTGTTGCTTGGCGCAAACTCCCCATCGAACACGGCGAAGTCTGTGCCTCGCGTATAGGTCGTGTCAGCGGTCGCGCCAAACCAGACGATGCACGTTCCCGCTGTCGTGCCATAGCTCTGAATCTGCAGGCCCGTCACGCACACCGACCGATTCGACCCCGGCGTCCACAGCGCCACGCCCGTCTGCGCCGAGGTGAACTGCGCGGTGTCTGAGATGGTCGTGTGGCCACGCACTCTGTCCCAGCTTGTGCCGTTGAACGAATAGCTACGTCCCTGCACATGCAACGTGTTGACCGCGTTGGACTCCGCGTCCGTGCCGGTCGTGTCCACGCTGACGGCGTTCGTGCCCTCGCCAATCGTGACCACGCCACTCACCCGCGTCACATCAACATCCAAGCCGTTTGAGGCGTCGCCGCCCAGCTCGACCACCGTCTTGCTGCCTTCCGCACCAGTGACCAGCACCGGACGCATCAGCTGCACCAGCGACACGTCGCCCGAGTACGTCACCTCGTCGCTTGAGACGAGCGCCCCACTGCCCGGCGTGTAGCCAATATTGTCAGCCATTACGTCCCCGTGCTGACGGTCAGCGTGTAGGTGAACTCAATCTGCGAGCCGTTGACCACGCTAATCCCAGAGAACACCGAGCGGTCCAGCAGAACGCCACCGGTGGCCAGCGAGAAGATGCCGTGTTCCGTGATGGTCTGCGTGGTCGTGTAGGTGATGGTCGCCACCGTCTTGTACTGGACGCTAGTGCCCTCGGACTGCACCCCCGCCACCCGCGCCGGACCCGCCGGCGACTGCAGCGCGGTATCGCCAGCCGACTCCGCGTTCGTCCCGGTGCCGGAATCGTGGTAGTTCATCGCCTCTAGCTCGACCAGATTCTGGAACGCATCGACAATGAAGCCTGCGCCGACGGTCGTGATAACGCGCCGCGAGGCCACGCCGAGGTCCACCCACTGGCCATCCGGGTGCCGGACGCGGGCCGACAGCTCGGCGTTCAGGCCAATCTTGGCCAGCCGCTTGGCCTCCTCACGCCAGCCCCGGAGGCGGTGTGGGAGGTTCTTGAGCTTCCACCAGCGGGCCATCATACGAGGCTGCCCCAGCAGGCATCGACCTTGACCGCCATCCGCTCGACGGCATCGGCCGTGGTCGGCCCCACCACACTCAGGGTGGCGTCAGCGCGGCGCAGCATAATCTGCACCTCGCCCGTCGGGAACACCGACCGCTCATACTGGCACTCGTACTTAGCACAGATGGCGTCGAGGGCATGCGGCTCGGGCGCGGCCCGGCCGGGGACTTCCTTCGGCCCGAAGAAAAAGTGGAGTACGCGGTCAACCAGCGTCATCAGCAGTCCCACGCCCGAAGGCTTTTGTTGATGCGCGAGTCCGGGTCGTTGGCCGTCTTCGCGCTGGTGAGTTTCCGTTTCATGCCCTGCATGCGGCGGCAGAACGCGATGCGTCGCTTCGCAGATTTCGGCGACCGAGCCGCTTCCGCCCGCTTGACGGGCGGCTTGATGTCCTTTCCCTGTGCGCGCAATGAGGCGCGGCCCTTTTCGTTCAGGCCACCCTCAGGGTCTTGCCCTTCCGCTCGCTGCCACGCCGGGGACTTCGCCATCAGTCCTCGTCCTCGGCCTCTTCCTCGTCCTTTTCGGCGTCTTCCTCGTACGCCTCCTCCTCGACCTCCTCCATCTCGTCCTCATCTTCGAGCAGGGCGAGTTCGGCCTTGAGGAAGGCGATTTTCTGCTGGAGCTTAGCGATGCGGTCGGCCTTGGAGGTCGTCATCTCTGGCGCATCCTCCTCCTCCTGCTCCGGCTTGACCGGTTTGCGCTCCATCGGCGGCCCCTTCGGCCCGCCAATCGCAATCATGACGGCCATGCCGGGCTTCCGCTTCAGCATCGGCTTGCGCATTTCGCTTTTGCGCGCCACCGCCTCCATCCCTCGCAGTCGTTCCGGCATTACCAACCCCCCGTCGGCAGCTGTTTCACAAAGTTTCCTGTCAAAACCCCGTTGGACGCCGCCTCTTCTAGCGGCAAGACCGCACCGGGGTCATCTCCGGTCACTGGAGGCAAGGCCGGACCTTCCGGCACCACCCCTTGCACCCTGTCCCACCCGTATAACGCCAGCCCAAGCGCCATTACGCCGTCGTCATGCAGCCCCTTCGGGGCTTCATAGCGTACTCCGGTCGCTGTGTAAGTGAACTCGAACGCTTCTAGCTCAGATACCAGCCATCCGTCTGGCACAACCAGTTCTTTGGCCTGAAAACTTGCAATCAGGCGCTGCATCAGACGCAGTTTGCTCGGTCGGGTAAACACATGCGGGGTGACTAGCACCCCCATGCCCTGCAAATCGGCGACAATCGCATCGCCAACTCCAGTGGCGTCAGCCACGACCGGCACCTGTCCGACCAACTCAACGATTTTGGCTTTGGTTGCTGCCCATGGCAGCTGCCACCGCTCCAGTACCGCTGTTTTGCGCCACGCATCCAGTCCAATCACGACCGTGTAGTCCACGGAGCGGGCCAAATCGACCCCATACACCACAGGCGGTTGGTCCGACATCGACCCTACCGCACTGCGAATGGCTTGCAACCCGAACGGGTTTGCGCCATCGTCGGTTGGGATACCCTCAAACTCCTGCTGGAACACCTCGGGCGGCAGTTCCTTGCGCGCCGACTCTACTTCCGCTGCCGGGATGTACGGATTGTCCAGTGTGCTGGCTCGAAAGCTCGCCCAATCTGGGTCTTCTCCGCGCTCCCCGCGTGTAAACAGCACGACAAACCCGTGCCGTCGTCCCTTCGGTGTCCCCAAAATCAACGCCCGACCTGACAAGTCTACCAGTGTCGGGCGAATCGCCGCCTGAAAAATCTCTAGCAGGTCGCGCACGATACCCGCTTCGTCAATCACCGCTCGGGCGTACTTACGACCACGAGCCGGGTCAGGGCTGTCTAGTGTCCAGACCTCAATCACACCGCCAGTGACCAACTCCAAGCGCTTGTCCTGCTCGCTGACTCGTGCCGTTATCGGCTGCAGTCGCTCCAGTAGTTCCCGCCACGCCTCCAGCGCCAACTTGTAGCTCGGGGCAAACCACGCCACCGGTTCTCCGGCAATCGCCCCGTCGCACAACCAGCGAATCCCCA
>Ga0209229_10001190_pt1 | contig 10720 bp, 6 predicted proteins | sample SanBayMetagenome_FD_187466 | JGI IMG/M metagenome (GOLD analysis project Ga0209229, IMG submission 187466) | Freshwater and sediment microbial communities from dead zone in Sandusky Bay, Ohio, USA (SPAdes) (version 2) | ecosystem: Environmental > Aquatic > Freshwater > Lentic > Sediment | place... | reverse complement strand
ATCAGACATTACCGATCCAATAAATGTGTGTCCGTTGATTGTTACAGCAGATTTAGCAAGGTCACCCACCTGCGACAATGCTTGGGCGGAGCGAACTGAGGCTAACTCCTTTTCAATCTCTTTCATCTTGTTCAACATGTCTGAGATTCGCTCTGGCAATTCCTCGGTTCGAGATCCCTTGATCAAATCTGTCAATGAATTTAACAAAATGTGTTCGCGAGCCAAGAATTTGTAAGCATCAACACCTACTAATGCCTCGACACGTCGGACTCCAGCGCCAATTGAAGATTCACCCAAGAGTTTTACAACACCCAACTGACCAGAACGAGCAACGTGTGTTCCTCCACAAAGCTCTCGTGCCCAGTCACCAACACTTACGACGCGGACTACATCTCCGTACTTCTCGCCAAACAAAGCCATCGCACCAATTTCTTTGGCTTTTGCTTGAGACATACTTTCGGCGGTAACTTCAAGATTGTCTAGCAATAAGGAATTCACGCGAGATTCAACATCATCTAACACTGATGCTGGTACTGCCCCCGTTGCAGGAAAATCAAATCTAAATCGTCCAGGTGAGTTTTCTGAACCAGCTTGTGTTGCTGTTTCTCCTAGTACTTCTCTAAATGCTTTGTGCACCATATGAGTTGCAGTATGTGCTCGTGAAATTGCTGATCTACGTTCTGCATCGATTTCGGCTAGCGCATCTGAGCCAACTTCTACCGTTCCACTGATGACACGACCGCGGTGTACCGAGACTCCTGGTACCGGTGCTTGTACATCATCAATTTCAATTACTGCGCCAGAACTCAAGGTAATTCGGCCACCGTCAGCCAATTGACCTCCACCTTCGGCGTAAAACGGTGTTCGGTTCAAAATGATTTCGACATCATCGCCTTGCGCTGCTGAAGAGACACCCACACCATCAACCAGAATTCCAGTCAACTTACTTTCTGAAGAAATGTTTGAATAACCAAGAAATTCAGTCTTGCCGCTTTTGTCTGCAATAGCCCGATAGACAGAAACATCGGTGTGACCAGATTTTTTAGATTTTGCATCAGCCTTTGCGCGATCTTTCTGCTCCTTCATGAGGCGACGGAAGCCATCCTCATCAACGCTTAATCCTTCTTCTCGAGCCATCTCAAGAGTTAAATCAAATGGGAAGCCATACGTGTCATGAAGCTTGAAAACATCTTCACCAGGAAGAACCGAACTCTTACTTTTCTTGAGCGCTGCCGACGAGACATCAAAGATTTGAGTACCACTCTTTAGAGTTTGCAAGAAACTTTCTTCTTCAGAAGCGCTCACCGCTAAAATTCGATTCTTATCAGAAATCAGTTCAGGATACTGGGGACCCATTGCGCCGATCGCTGCAACAGTTAATTCAGACATGATGGGATCCATCGAACCCAATAAGCGCATATTACGAATAGTTCGTCGCATCATTCGACGCAACACATATCCTCTTCCTTCGTTACCAGGTGTTACCCCATCACCAATCAGCATCGCAGATGTACGTGCGTGATCTGCAATAACGCGGAGAGAAATATCTGTTTTCTCTGAACTTCCGTACTTAACTCCGGTTAACTCTGAAGCGCGATTTAAAATCTGAATGGTTGTATCGATTTCGTAAATATTTTCTACACCTTGCAAAAGCGCTGCGGTACGTTCTAGTCCTAAGCCCGTGTCAATACTCTTTGCTGGAAGTTCTCCCAAGATTGGGTATCCATCTTTTCCGCCACCGGCTCCACGCTCGTTTTGCATGAAAACCAAGTTCCATACTTCTAAGTACCGATTCTCATCTGCAATTGGTCCGCCCTCAACACCGTAAGCAGGACCACGATCGTAATAAATTTCAGAACAGGGACCACAGGGACCAGGCACACCCATTGACCAAAAGTTATCGGCCATATCGCGACGCTGAATACGTTCCTTAGGAACACCTATTTGTTTATGCCAAATATCAGCGGCTTCGTCATCATCTAGATAAACAGTTACCCACAATTTCTCTTCGGGAAAACCGTAACCGCCATCTGCAACAGGTCTCGTCAAAAGTTCCCAAGCTAGAGCAATCGCTCCTTCTTTGAAGTAATCACCAAATGAGAAATTGCCACACATTTGGAAAAACGAGGCATGTCGAGTTGTCTTACCAACCTCGTCAATATCCAAAGTACGTACGCACTTTTGCACCGAGGTTGCACGTTTGTAGGGAGGAGTTACTTCACCGAGGAAATATGGTTTAAAGGGAACCATTCCGGCGTTGACTAGTAAAAGATTGGGGTCATCAGCAATTAAGGATGCCGAAGGAACAACGGTATGGGTTAGCCCTTGACGATTATCTGATTCAAAAAAGCGCAGCCAGCGCGAACGGATCTCGGCGGATTCCACTAGTTAAGATCACTCAGCCTTCTTCTTTTTCTTGGAACGATCCTTATTGATCTGTGCCGCTGAAAGAATTGCGCCCGCTACCTTTACCGCAGAGCCATTTTTATTCATGAAACCTTGTGTTGCCTCGCTGACCTTCTCGCTCATCTCTTCAATATTTTTGCTGACGCGATTGATGCTGTGTAGCGGGCCATTTACCAAGGTCACCGTTGTGTGAACCTCATCGATCAGAGGCGCAGTCTCATCAGTGAGCACCTTTAACGAAGCCTTAGCTTCATCAATTAACCGACCGATACGTATAACGACGTAGGCAATAGCGATGGCGATAACTGCCAAAGACGATGCCGCAATTATTGTTGCAATTCCACCTGGACCCATGTTGTTAGCCTACCTGAACCCTTAACTACCCTGCGGGGTTTTTGGCTGTGGCACCCAATCAATTCCGCTCTCTTTTCGCTGAGCCGGCGTGATGGGTGTTGGTGCGCCAGTGAGTGGATCGCCACCACTAGCAGTTTTAGGAAAGGCGATTACTTCGCGAATCGAATCAGAACCAGTTAACAATGCACACACGCGATCTAAACCTAAGGCGATTCCGCCATGTGGAGGTGGACCGTAGTTGAAGGCTTCAAGCAAGAATCCAAACTTGCTCGATGCTTCTTCATCACTCAAGCCGATAACACTGAAAACATCTTTTTGAATGTTGCGATCATGAATACGTATTGAACCGCCACCCAGTTCGGTGCCATTGAGAACGATGTCATAGGCATAGGCCAAAGCAGATGCAGGATCTGATTTAAATGTGGCAGTGTATTCAGGCTTAGGTCCAGTAAATGGGTGGTGCACCGCAGTCCATCCACCATTATCTGTAGGTTCAAACATAGGTGCATCAACTACCCACAAAAATTCCCAGCGGCCATCTGGAATTAAGTTGCAACGCTTTCCGATTTCAAGACGAACCGCGCCTAAGAGATTAAGGGAAGCGGTGCGCTCACCTGCTGCGAAAAAGATCGCATCTCCTAGCTTTGCCCCAGATGCTGCAACTATTCCAGCAGTTTCTTGCTCTGAAATGTTTTTCGATACCGGACCACCAAGAGTTCCATCATCGTTAACCAATATGTAGGCAAGTCCCTTTGCACCACGTGCTTTCGCCCAATCTTGCCAGGCATCCAGTTCACGTCTGGCGGAGGACGCTCCCCCAGGCATTACAACTGCGCCAACATATGGCGCTTGGAAAACACGGAATGGTGTTTGCGCAAAAAAAGTCGTTAGATCAACAAGTTCATTTCCAAAACGTAGATCAGGCTTATCGGAACCATAGTTTGTCATTGCATCTGCATATGTCATTCGCTTGAGCGGAAGTGGAATGTCGTAATCGACAGCTTCCTTCCAAACTTTGGCAACAATCTTTTCCGCAACAGCCAAGATATCCTCTTGATCAATAAAGGACATTTCAATGTCTAGCTGTGTGAACTCTGGTTGACGATCGGCACGGAAATCTTCATCACGGAAACAACGTGCGATTTGATAATACTTTTCCATTCCGGCAACCATCAACAATTGCTTAAACAACTGCGGTGACTGTGGCAAGGCATACCAAGAACCTGGCTGTAGACGAACTGGCACTAGAAAATCTCGCGCACCTTCTGGTGTAGAGCGAGTCAAGTAGGGAGTCTCAATCTCAAGAAATTTTTCATCTTCCATTACTCGGCGAATAGTTGATGTGACCTTAGAACGAAGTCTTAAATTCGCAGCCGGCTTTTCACGACGAAGGTCCAAGTAACGATAACGCAGGCGAACTTCTTCATTGATATCAGTGTCATCACCACTATCAACTGGGAATGGAAGTGGCGCAGCCTCAGATAGAACTACGACCGTATCCCCCATGACTTCAATTTCACCGGTTGGAATATTTGTATTCTCGTTGCCGGCTGGACGAGCAACGACTTCGCCCGTAATCATCAGACACCATTCAGCGCGAAGTGAACCTGCTACTTTTTCGTCGCGGATAACAACTTGAACCGAACCCGAAGCATCACGTAAATCAATGAAAGCCACACCACCATGGTCACGGCGCCTTGAAACCCAACCAGCAAGCGTGACTGTTTGCCCTGCGTTGGATTTACGCAATGACCCAGCTTCATGTGAACGCAACATTTACTTTCCTAATCCTACTTTTCGAGAGCTTCGAACAATGAGCCAATCTTAACCGAGGTTCCGACGCCAGATTTCATCTCTTTTAACTCGACTATTCCGCTTGAAATCTCGGAGTCCCCGAGAACAATGACATACATCGCCCCGCTCTTATCCGCGCCTTTCATTGCACCCTTAAGGGCGCGATCTCCAAAGGCGATCTCTACTCTTTTTCCTTTAGCGCGTAGTTCAGTTGCGATCGTGAGAGCCGGCAGTTTTGCACCATCGCCCAGTGGAATGATGAACAAGTCAGAAACAAAGGCATCCGTCCCGATGACTCCTTCGGCTTCTGCCGCCAACAGCGCTCGATCAACACCTAAACCAAAACCGATTCCAGATAAGGACTGACCACCTAATTGCTCCATGAGACCGTCATAACGACCGCCGCCGCCGATTCCAGATTGTGCTCCTAGTAAATCGTGAACGAATTCGAATGTAGTGCCGGTGTAGTAATCCAAACCACGAACCATCCGTGGATTTAAAGTGTAAGAAATCTTCAACGCATCCAAATATGCGGTTACTTGTGCGAAATGAGCCCGGGATTCAGCGCTTAGGTAATTGATGAGCAACGGAGCCCCCGCCATTGCTTTCTTCATTTCCTCGCGCTTGTCATCGAAAAGACGCAGTGGATTAATAGCCGCACGGGCAGCCGTAGCCTCATCTAAATCAAGTGTGGAAATGAACTTGAGCAGTTCTACTTTGTGCGCCGCTCTTGATTGGGCATCACCTAGTGACGTGATCTCTAAGCGATACTGTTTTAAACCAAGTGCCTTAAAGCCAGCATCTGCAATTGCAATTACTTCTGCATCAATTGCTGGATCATCTAATCCAATTGCTTCGATGCCTACCTGATAAAACTGGCGATAACGACCGGCTTGTGGGCGCTCGGCTCTAAAAAATTGTCCCGAGTACCAAACTTTTACCGGAAGTTGTCCGCGATCCAAACCATGTTCTATAACAGAACGCATGACCCCGGCAGTTCCTTCAGGGCGCAGTGTTATTGATCGCCCACCACGATCTTCGAAGGTGTACATCTCTTTTGATACGACATCAGTTGACTCGCCTACTCCACGCTTGAACAAATCAGTGTCTTCAAAGACAGGCAGTTCAATCAACTGATAGCCAGCTGCGCGGGCAGGTTCGATCAAAGCTTCGCGTACAAATTCAAAAGCGCTTGAACGAGGTGGCATGTATTCGCTGACACCCTTAGGAGCAGAAATTTTTTGCTGAGCCATCAGTATTTTCCTATCAAATTCTTAAGGTACGGATTTGTTTTTCTCTCGTAGGCCATAGTTGTTCTGGAACCATGCCCCGGTAAAACCTGAAGATGATCAGATAATGGGATAACTTTTTTACGCAACGTCTCTTCCATCTCTTTAGCCGAACCGGTTGGTAAATCCGTACGTCCTATGGAACCAGCAAAGAGGACATCCCCGCTGACTAATACTTGATCTGAGACTTCAAACATCAAGGAGCCTCTGGTGTGGCCAGGAGCGTGGATTGCCTTGAAGGTAAGTCCTACCAACTCAACCACCTCACCATTTCGTAGCTCACGCACTTCTGCTGGCTCAGAAAAATCCATGGCTGAAACAGTTGCAGCAAACTCAGCTCCAAGAAGTTTTTCAGGCGAGGATAAATAAGCACGATCTTCGCTATGAATGTAGGTCGGAATTGCATATCCGTCAGCAATAGGCTGAATTGAAAATGTGTGATCCAAATGCCCATGAGTTGCTATGACAGCAACTGGTTTCAAATTATGTTGTTGCAGCATCGCCTCTAATTGAGGCGATACATCGGGCATACCTGGATCGATCACGACGCATTCACTGCCCGGCTCGGTGGCCAAGACCCAGCAATTGGTGGCGAACATTGGAGCGGCAAATGAGTCAATCAACAAACCCATCACCCCCTCATTCACGCTCAATTTAGGCGCGATTGACGCTCACACCATGAGACAGGGTACCTTTTGCCATACCAATCCACACTCGACCCACGCTTAGAGGGCCCAAATCTTCTAAGCATCGCACCCACACATAGCGAGCCTTGCACAAGGTAACGCGCTGAAAGGATCACTCTCATGACAGATATGAATTTCCCACCACAGGCTAGCGCTGCAAGTGCGTTAATCGGAGATCCTTCAGCATTTGGTCGAGTAGCAGAAGATGGAACTGTTTTTGTAAGAACATCACAGGGCGAAAAAGCCGTTGGGTCATACCCTGGCAAAACTGCAGAAGAAGCACTCGCTTACTTTGTTCGTAAGTTTGAAGTACTTGCTGCAGAGGTCGCATTATTGGCAGCACGCATCAAGAGTGGAGCAATGGTTCCATCCGATGCATACGCCGCCGTGAAGAAGCTACGTGATCAAGTGAAAGAGTTAAATGGAGTTGGAGATCTAGAAGCGTTGGCTTCATCGGTCGAACAAATCGAGCCGCTCATTGAAGGTCACCGCGAGGCGTACGAAGCTAAGAAGGCTGCAGAAACAGCGGCTAAGGCAGCTCGCCGTGAACAAATTCTTGTCGAGAAGGAAAAAATCGTTGCTGAAGCCGAATCACTGGCACTTTCTGAAAGCTGGAAAGCAACCGGAGATCGCTTAAAGGTTTTGCTGGACGAATGGAAAGCTGCACCACGTCTTGAGAAAAAGGCAGACGCTGACCTGTGGAAGCGTTTTTCTTCATCACGCAACAAGTTTGATAAGCGCCGCCGCACGCACTTCGCAGCACTGGAGGCAACACAATCCCTAGTTGCAGATGCCAAGAAGAAGATTGTTGAAGAAGCGGAAAAGCTGGCTACATCTACCGAATGGGTTCCGACAGCAAAGCGCTTCAAGGTTCTGATGGATCAATGGAAAGCGGCTGGACGTGGCAAGAAAAATGATGATGCCAAACTGTGGTCACGCTTTAAGGCTGCGCAAGATCAATTCTTTACCGCAAAAAATGCTGATCTAGAAAAGCGTGATGTCACAATGGCTGCCAACCTTGCTAAGCGTGAGGAGCTAGTTCCGTTGATTGAGGCGTTGTTACCAGTTACTGATGTGAAGGAAGCCCGCAAGGCGCTTTCTGAACTGCTTCGTTCTTGGGAAAAGATCGGAATGACCCATCGTGACAAGCGCGCGGCCCTTGATGCACGTGTTGCAAAGGTTGAATCAACGATCAAGGAAGCTGAAGCTGAAATCTGGCGCAAGACTGATCCTGCGGCCAAGAAGCGTGCGCAAGAAGTTGTTACACAACTAACTGAATCAATTGCAAACTATGAAAAGGCTGCTGCCAAGTTTGAAGCAACTGGCAATTCAAAGAAGGCAACTGAAGCATCTGAATCTGCAGCCGCGCGTAAAGTGTGGTTAGCAGAGGCGCAAAAGAGTCTTTCCGAGTTTAACTAATCAATCTTTACTGCTTTAGTTATTGGTTGTTCGGTAAACATCGTAAACACCTTCGATACCACGTACCGCTGCTAAAACCGCATCAAGATGGGTTGCATCAGCCATTTCAAAAGTAAATCTTGAAAACGCGGTTCGATCTTTAGATGTACTAACAGCTGCGCTTAAAATATTTACATGCTGCTCTGACAGAGTTCTGGTGACATCTGCTAGCAAGGAAGCGCGATCCAACGCTTCTACTTGGATATTTACCAAGAAAATCGATGCTGCTCCCGTGCGCCACTTAACGTTAACTACTCGGTCAGCTTGATGGCTTTGTAAATCCGAGGCGTTAGTACAGTCAGAGCGATGGATTGACACCCCGCTCCCCTTTGTAATAAATCCCATGATTGCATCACCTGGAACTGGTGTGCAGCATCGTGCAAGTTTTACTAGAACATCATCTGTTCCTTCGACATCGATGGCATTACTTGAACGTCTAGTTGTTGGGGCGCGATTGGGCAAAACATCCATAGTCGGTTCTGGATGAGAATCTTCGGCTCCCATGGATGCAACCAGTTTGTCGATGATCGAAGCCGCTGAAACATGGCCATCTCCCACCGCCGAATACAGACCATCGATATCTGAATAACGAAGATCGTGAGCTAGTTCAAGAAGAGAATGACCTGCAAAAATCTTTTGAAGCGGTAATCCTGCTTTTCTCATTTGTCGTGCAATAGATTCGCGGCCTGCGTCCACTGCCTCTTCGCGACGTTCCTTACTAAACCAGGCCTTAATCTTTGAACGTGCACGAGGGCTTTTGACAAAGTTGAGCCAATCTCTACTAGGGCCCGCGTTCTCGCTTTTGTTGGTCACAATTTCAACAACATCACCATTGTTTAATCGTGATTCCAGCGGAACTAGACGGCCATTTACCTTTGCGCCGGCACAGCGCAATCCCACATCTGTATGCACTGAGAATGCAAAATCAACTGGGGTCGAGCCACCTGGCAATGCAACAACACTGCCCTTTGGTGTGAATACAAAAACTTCGGGCGAACCGAGATCAAAACGTAACGCTTCAAGGAACTCGGATGGATCTTCGGTCTCTTTTTGCCACTCGTGTAATTGACGAAGCCACAGCATTTCGGGAGAAGAATTACTGTTCTCTGGACCCTGCTTGTATTTCCAGTGTGCTGCAATACCAAATTCGGCGCGTGCATGCATATCGTAGGTACGAATCTGAATCTCAATAGCTTTTCCGTTGGGTCCAATAACGGTTGTGTGAAGCGATTGATACAAATTGAACTTTGGCATTGCAATGTAATCTTTAAAGCGTCCAGGTACCGGACTCCATCGTGCGTGGATTGAACCGAGCACTCCATAGCAATCGCGGACATCATTAACCAATACTCTGATTCCCACTAGATCATAAATGTCGTTGAATTCACGGCCGCGAACAACCATCTTCTGATAGACCGAGAAGAAGTGTTTTTTTCTGCCTGTAACGGTGGCTTCGATTGAATCCCTTATTAGATCCTCATTAACTGCTGCAATTACCTCTTCAGTTAACTTATCGCGAGAAGGCGAACGCTCAGCCACCAAGCGTGAGATTTCTTCAAATTTCTTAGGCTCTAGTACCTCAAAGGAAAGATCTTCCAACTCCCACTTCATCGCATTCATCCCAAGGCGATGAGCAAGGGGTGCATAAATATCTAAAGTTTCGCGCGCTTTTCGCAGTGCGCTCTCTTCTGATACGTACTTCCATGTTCTGGCATTGTGTAAACGGTCAGCTAACTTAATGACCAAGACACGAATGTCTCTGGACATTGCAATAACCATTTTGCGAACAGTTTCGGCTTCTGCCGTTGGGCCATAGGACAATTTGTCTAACTTAGTAACGCCATCGACTAAATTTGCGATTTCATCACCAAAATCTGAACGCAGTTGAGTAGATGAGTACTGCGTATCTTCAACGGTGTCATGCAGCAGCGCTGCAATAATCGTTGCAGGGTTTAATCCAAGGTGTGCCAAAATTTCGGCAACAGCGACAGGATGGGTAATGTAAGGCTCACCTGATTTACGCAGTTGACCCTCATGAGCATCCCGCGCGACTTCAAATGCGCGAGTTACCTCAGCATCATTTACCGAGGCATGGTTTTCTTTGAGAGCACTTATCAGTGGTGCTATCAAAGTATCCACAAAAGACCCTACTTACGACCTTTACGCTTTGGTTGATTACGAGGACCGCGACCATTGACAGCTGCCACGGAAGAAACCGTTGTAGCTGAATTGGTAGTAGATGCCGATCCACGTGCCGCGACTCGCTTTGAAAGTGCCTGCATTGCTGGTTCCTTCTCGCGAAGTTGAGCCAAGAATGCTGGAGCAATAAATAATGATGAGTATGTACCTACGAGCAAACCAATAAACAAAGCAAGGGATAGATCTTTCAGCGTTCCAGCACCCAATAGCCCGGCGCCCACAAACAAGATCGCTGCCACTGGAAGAATCGCAACGATAGATGTATTTGCAGAACGAACAATTGTCTGGTTAACCGCAAGATTTACCGCTTGAGAATAAGTCTTAGTAGATACCGCTGAAATGGCTTTGGTGTTATCTCGTACTCTGTCGAACACCACCACCGTGTCATATAAGGAGTAACCCAAAATGGTTAAGAAACCAATAATTGTTGCCGGCGTGACATCAAACCCTACGAGTGCGTAAATACCAACGGTAATGAAAACGTCGTGCATAACCGCCACGATCGCAGAAATAGCCATCTTAGGTTCGAGTGCC
>Ga0209229_10001189_pt1 | contig 10721 bp, 13 predicted proteins | sample SanBayMetagenome_FD_187466 | JGI IMG/M metagenome (GOLD analysis project Ga0209229, IMG submission 187466) | Freshwater and sediment microbial communities from dead zone in Sandusky Bay, Ohio, USA (SPAdes) (version 2) | ecosystem: Environmental > Aquatic > Freshwater > Lentic > Sediment... | reverse complement strand
GTCGCACTGCCATCTTCATTCTCAATGAACTCATCTAAAGTAAAGTTATCCATTAGGTGCCGCTTCCAGTCTTGCCAGTTGCCTTGTTGATTTCTTCGCTAGTAATTTCCTTACAAATGTAATAGACAATACCAGCATTAGTGCCAATCTTAGTCTGCTCTTCATCCATAAGGAAGTTGCCGACTTCATTACAAGTCTTCTCGTTATTGTATTCGGGAGTGTTAGGATATCTGGTATCAACGGTAGCCTTACCGTCAGCCAGAACTGTAAAAAGAATGATATACCAAATGGACATAATGTCACCTCATAATGAAAAATTGGAGCGGGATACGGGACTCGAACCCGTTTCTACAGCTTGGAAGGCTGGGGCACAACCCATATACCAACCCCGCGATATTTGTATTTAGTCTGCTAACTGTGAAATGCCACGCAACTCACGAAATTTTCTTTCAAGGAGAACAAGAGCTTCCTTCTTATCACCACGATTCCAGTGGTACTCAATCGCTACGATATCGTTATGATCAGCATCGCTAACATAGAAGCCTCGTGCTTCTACTTCATCAATCAATTCCTGATCATCAAACTCGTCAAGATCGACTTCAACTTCAACTTCGGTAATAACTCTAGCCATCTGATTTCCTCTGTGTGTCTGTTAGTTTGTATACTATACTACGGAAACTAGATCAAGTCAAGCGAAATCATCTGCCTCTGCTCGTTGGCTTCCTTGGCGGCTTTGGAACGTTTCCTTGCGGCTTTTGCGATTTCAACTTTCCGTTCTTTGGTGGCGTAGAACCACTCGGTGATCTCCTCAGCCGTGCGGCCGCATCCTCTGCATATTCTTTGATCGTCTTCATATTCACATACCTTTCTACAAATGGAATTATTCATGTCAATGTTCTACATAATAAGCATTAGTGTAGCCAGCAACATTTCCTGCTGCATTTAAATTATCATATTCTAACAGCTTCTCCTTAGGAATATTTAAGAAGTGTGCATGTTCGGTATCAAAACCCATCATCATTGTGTCTGTTATATTATCCAATATCTGAAGATACTCATCGGTTAAAGAGAAGCTCCATGAGTACAGAAGTGTTTGTAACATATATGCTGAATTGTATTTGTCGCTAATGTTTTTGTCCATCCAACTTTCAACTTTCTTTTTAAACACATACTTATCTTCGGTATTTTTATAATCGCTCATAGTAAAGGAATCAAGTAGATAGTATCTTGCGCCAAGCTTAAACATTCTACCTGGTTCTTCCAGATCAAGTTTTATTTTTGCAAATTCGATTCCTTTTCTTAAAAGATAAACCTCACCAAAACTTTTTAGTCCTTGATCATTGAATTTTTGTGCTATAGGATCTTCACTGTAGTCAAGATAATAGTCAACATTAGAAGTAAGTTCTTTCTTCTTTTCTTCTGATAGTCCACCAATAGAACTATCACAGAATATGATCGTTGCATTTTCTACTTGCTTACGAATGGTATTGAACGTATCAAACGAAAGTCTATACCTTGTTTCAAAATCAAGAGCACCAATCTTTGAGTTGATGCATGAAGGCACTATGAATATAGTTTTCATTAGAACCCGTTAATTGTAGTTACGATATGATCAAGCTCAGTCTGTGTCAGCCACCAACCATTAGGAATACAAATTTGCGTTTCAGTAAAGCTTGTGACTCCAGGTAGATCGCCTTCTTTAAAAGGTGCTGTGCTATCATACAAGTCATTTCTGAAATGAACAGGACTAGATGCAATACCATTGCGAGTCAAATGTTGCACAAAATCATCTTTTTTACCTTCCTTAATGTGCATACTGAAAAGCCAGAATGAAGTTGTTGAATCAAACTTTGGCAAAATTACTTTATCATTCTTGATGTTTGTAATCAAGTACCTTGAATTCTTGCGCGACTTGAGAACAGACTTTCTAGCTTCAGGAATATTACTCATACCAATAGCGGCAGCAATATCATTCATATGATACTTGAAGCCTGCTTTTGTAATATTTTGTGTGCAACGGAAAGATTCGTTTTTGGTTCTATCAAGACCAAACCATCTCAACAAACGAGCTTCGTTTTCCTTTTCTACGTTCGGGCAGATAACAATGCCACCATCACCAGAAGTTAAAAATTTTATAGCTTGTAGAGAATAGCAAATGTAATCGCCACGCTCAGTGCTCTTTTTGAAGAAAGAATCCCAAGTGTGTGCTGCATCTTCAATAACAGGAACACCAAATGATTTTAGCTTCTTATAGTTGCACAGACGGCCGGCCCAATTTACTGCAATGATTGCTTTAGTCTTAGAAGTGATAAGTTTCTTCACACTGTTTGGATCAATCAAACCTGTTACGGGATCAATGTCTGCCCAACGGATCTTTGCATGACGATGAATAGCGCCAATTTGAGATGCAAAGCAAGTTTGAGGAGTAGAAATTACCTCATCGCCCGGACCAACACCACAAAGTTCAAGCGAAAGATCGATTGCGGTTGTACAAGAGTTTACTGTTACAGGTCTGGTATCTGTCTTTAACTCAATCTTTAAGGCATCTTCAAAAGCTTCAACTTTAGGACCTTGTGCGATGAAGCCACTATTCAATACTTCTTTTACTATAGTCGGTGCCTTCTTTGACATTCTCACTTTAAACAGTGGAATCATATTCTGTACTCCATTTTTGTTACTTTATCATTTCTACTTATCTCTACAAAGCCTAAACTCTTGTATAGGTTTTCGGCCTTAGTGTTTGTATTCAATACTTCAAGTGTAACTGGCATATTGAACGTCTTAGCTTGTTCTAATAGATGAGAAAAGAGCATTCTACCATAACCTTTACCCCTATAAGCTTCTTTCAATCCGCCAGTTAGATATGTTTCATTATCATCATTTTTGCAGTATCCAAAACCTAGTGTCTCGAATACTACACCATGAAAAGAGGAATACATTAGATATACCTTGGTAGTATCTGCATCTAGATTATTGAACCATTTTTCTTGTTGCTCTTCTGTTATGTATTCAGAGCTTCTGGTCATATAATCTTTACATTCGTTTCTAATCTTCCTAATAATCTGTGCATGTGATATAGTTGTCATTTCAAGAAAGTAAATCTGTTCATCATCCGATCTAGTCATTTCTCACATACTCGACTTTAGGAAAATATTTTAAGAATAGATCATTCTCACTGTTTCTTTTTAATTTGATCTTGCTTCTGATCTCGTCAAAGAAGTTCCACGCGAGAGGAACAAATACTACCTTATCAGATGGACTTAATGTAGAAAGAATATCGGACGACACAATTGGAATACTGGAACCAGGTGTGTAGAGTCCCTGTTTCAGAGGATTATCATCAATAATATAATCCATTTCCGCAAAAGAGATTCCTGAATAGTTGAGCAATGTCATACCTTTTGCAGCAGCGCCATAACCAATAATCTTGTGTTTTGTGCTTTTAACCCTATCAATAGCGTCTTTAAAATCATGAGCAACACTGCTACACTCATAAGCATATTTCTCATATGTAGAATCTGTGAGTAGACCTGCTTTGCGTTCCATATCAATCAAGTTCTCAATATTAGCCGAGCGTGAAGCATATTTAGAAATAACAAAAATGTAACTATTTCCGTGAAGAGGACACTTGATCACATCAATAAGATTGAGACCGACTCTCTTACATAGTTCATTCATTGAGTTGATATTATAGAACGAGATGTGTTCGTGATAGATGGTATCAAACTCATTATTACGGATCATATCGGCCTGTGAAGTCTGTATGAACAATAGCGAGTTTCGTGCCATAACATCCTTAGCATTCTTTAAGAAAGTTAAAGGATCATAGTTGTGAGCAAACACGTTTTGAGCAATGACGATAGCATACATACCAGCAGTCTTTACAAACGACTCGTCAAAATATCCAACATGGATATCATGCCCCTTCGCGCGTGAAGTTGATGCTAGGTTCTCAGCAGGATCAACACCATATGTTTCAACTGTATCGGAAATAAAATAGTTAAGCTGTGATCCATCATTGCAGCCAATATCTAATACGGTATCAAGAAACTCATTTGATAATGTCTCGAAATACTCTTTTGAGTACCGAGCGAACCATTCAAAGTGATCGTTCATGGTTTTGGATGTACCAGATACATAAAGATAGTCTTTGAACATCAAGTCTGGATTAACAGCATGTGTTAATTGAACGTGATAACAGTTCTTACAAAGATTGACGGCCAAAGGAAACATTTCCAACCATTCAGACTTATCTTTGCGATAACTATTAGCTAGAGGTTGAAAGCCAAGATCGAGAGTTAGCTTAAGGTCATTAGAACCACAAGCTAAACACTCTTTCAATTCAACATCATTCTTCTCTGCGAACATCATTATAGTTCAATCCATTCTTTATTAGCGAGTGACCAATCAACTACTTCCTTGATACGATTTTCAAGTGTGAACTTTGGTTCCCAACCAAGCTCACGCATGTAGTTACCAGACAATGCATAGCGGAGATCATGACCAGGTCTAGATGAATGGAAATCTACCAGTTCATAGACAGGATCTTTACCTACAGCATTTGCGATGTACTTAACTAGAGAAAGGTTATCAATCTCTTCTTTACCCACAACATTGAACTTAGGACACTTGGCACCACCAAAGTCAGGTTCATAAATCTTCTTAAGCTGATCTTCATTTAGATTAAGCAAGAAATGCATAGCATCGGCCACGTCCTTACCGTGAACATAGAATCGTGAACCAGGAACAGTCTTCGTATGATCCGAGTGAATGAAAATCTTCTCGCCGTCACGAATCTTACGAATACACATAGGAATGAACTTCTCTGGATGCTGACGTTCACCGAAGACGTTCATAGTATGTGTGATGAAGATAGGAAGCTTGTAAGTGTTCTCATACGCAACGCAGAACTCTTCGGCTGCGGCCTTAGAAGCTGAGTACGGATTAGTTGAGTTGTAGCGATCACGTTCCTTGTATGCAACACCGGGAGGTGCAATACCAAAGATTTCATCAGTGCTGAAATAGATCAAACGTTCGAGGTTCTTTAGCGTTCTCGCATAGTTTAGTAGATGAACAGTACCGATTGTATTGTCCATAACAAATTCCATAGGATGAGAGATAGAACGATCAACGTGAGATGCCGCTGCCAAATGAAGAATGATATTCACATCGCCAATTAGATTGCGATTAATGTCTGCGATTTCAGCTCTTAGATCGTGCCAAACAATCTTCACTCGCTTACGAACTTCAGGCGGATAACGCTTAACAACATCATCTAAACGATTAAGATTACCTGAGTAATCTAAGCGATCAAGCGATACGATTTCCCAGTCCGTCTTCTGCAGGAATAGATCGATGATGTGATGGCCGATGAAGCCTGCGCCACCGGTGATTAAAACTCTCTTACTCATTATTACCTCGCTATCTTAAATTTTCTAAATGTCACTTGAGAGTCAATGAATTGCCAATCATCTCGCTTGTATTTATCACGCATAATTTTAGGGTACACTTCACTAATCATATAGTTCATCTCTCTCATCGCTTCTTTTTGATCATAGTATGAGGGTTTTACATTATTTGGTGGATGGTACATGTTCGCAGAATGAATAACGTATCCTGGAGTTTGTAAAACTTCACAGAACATTTTATCTACTCCCCAACCAACTTCAATGTCAAGTTCATTGAAGAACTCCAGAATCTTAAAAAACATATCGTTTCTAAAAACAGGAGTGCCCATCTCTATGAAATTTGTTTCAGAGAAATCACATTCACTATCATACGCACAACATTGATAAGAAGTTCCTTCAACTACTGAAAGTTGCCAGAAAGGAAGATTGTATTTACTTCCTAATTCAAATCCTTCATTGAAGTCTTTAATTGTAGTAACAAGATCGTCATCTATGCAGCCGATATAATTATACTTTGAGAAGTCGAACATCTTAGGTAGTTGACGAATGATCTGCCATTTATGACCTTTCATATGTAGAATATGATCATATGTATTTGGTTCCGGTACATAATCGTTGTAGACTACTGCAAGAGTTTCATACTTGCGTTCTGCCTTGTCAGTATATCTCCAATGATTCTCTCTATCATATCGATCATCAAAGATCAATGGAATACCGACAGGTGTTATTATAAGATTATCAGCCATTTATTACGCCTTTATAAACATTCTTCTTAAACCAACCACGAAAACGATCCATGTCTAGATACTTGTTGTATGGTTCTTTCCAACTATGGAACAGTGGTTCCATATACATCTGTTCATATAGTTCTGGACTTTCATTGACTTTGACGATAGCTTCAAAGAAAGCATCATCATCTTGATAATCGTGCCAGTTAAGAAAAGCCTTCGGATTAAAATCACACTCAATCGTTGTGCTACCCCAATAGATCGGAACTGTTCCATACATGTAAGCTTCGTAAAGCTTCTCTGTAGCATATCCAGGATAACTGGAATTTTCAAAACAAAGATTGAACTTATAGTCCTTCAAAAAGTTCATCTTTGCTATTCCAGAGTTTTCACCACGTTCAAGAATGTACCCTACATTATTAAACAAAGGCCCGGCGCTGTCAACCTTTTTATACTCATTTAGTCGTTGGAAAAAATAATTTCTTTTTTGACAAGCGCCGTTCTTTACCACAAAGGAACAAAACTTGTCTTTAAACTTCTTTATAAGATCGAATGGATCTCTGTCTACAGTTTTAGTGGTTGTAACATCTCCTCTTTTACCATTGAGATGATCATATAGAACATAGAGCGGTAAACGATACTGTTGTTCATTATCTATATGGTCAAATGAAATAGCATAATTACAGTGATAGTTATTTGGTCTTTCGTTCTCGCCCGTATAGAAAATCTTTATACACTTCTTATCATTAAAATTAACATTGTTATTGCCAAAATTTCTGTCACAGAATATAAGATAATCAGGATTTATATCATCACGAACAATTTCATAATCTTCGGATAAAATGTCGGTGAAGAAGATAATGATCGATTCAAAAGTGTCTGTGAATCCAAGTCTAAGAATTGGTTTTGTCATTTTCTACCTGTTCCTCAATCCAGTTGTATGTCCAAGTGATACCGTCCTTCAACGAATACTTAGGTTTCCATCCAAGCTTCTCTTCAATCAATCTATTGTGTGAGTTGCGACCACGGACGCCCAGTGGTCCGGGTTGATGAAATATAGCAAGATTCTTGCCTCGTATATCCATGACCATCTGCGTTAGTTGATTGATCGTTACCATTTCTTCTGAACCAATATTTACTGGGCCCATAAAATCCGATTCCATCATTAGACGAACAGCATCAATACAATCATCAATGTAAAGGAATGAACGTGTCTGTTCACCATCGCCCCAAACACCAACTACCACATCTGCTGTGATGACTTTTCTACATGTAGCAGCAGGTGCCTTTTCTTTGCCGCCTTTCCATGTTCCCATTGGTCCATAGATGTTATGGAAACGACCGATGCGAACAGGTATACCATAGTTGCGATTATATGCCAGATAAAGACGCTCACTGAATAGCTTTTCCCAACCATACTCCGAATCTGGATTAGCAGGATAAGCAGAGGACTCTTCACAGTTAGGATTATCTGGATCTAACTGATTGTGTTCGGGATACATACAAGCTGAAGATGAATAGAATATGGTAGTCTTGTTGATCTTGTATGATTCGTTCATATCACGCACAGCATCAAGCACATTCAGATTGATAGTGGCCGAGTTATGCATTACGTTTGCATCATTCTCGCCTGAGAAGATATATCCAGCACCGCCCATATCAGCAGCGAACTGGTAGATTTCATCAAACGGTAAATCAAATTGTCTAGCCCATGTCTGATGAGGCCCACGATTGCTACCTGCCCAACCAATCAACTCTTGAGTATTGATTGGATCACGTAGATCACGAATGACAAAATGATCTGCTTCAGACTTGCCAAATTCGGGATGCTTTAAGTCTACCCCACGAACCCAATAGCCTTCACTCTTTAGTCTATTGACCATGTGATTGCCGATAAATCCACCAGCGCCTAATACTAATGCTGTCTTCTTAGTCATTATACTTCTCCATAATCTTGTCTCTCCAAGCATGAGCCCGATCATACTGATGAACAATTACAAATCTATTGCCTTTTTCATTCTCAACATAACCGTCGGCAGTTAGTCGCGGTTGCTCATCAAAATACTTAGCTTGATACAGAATCATGTTTGATGGATTCTGTGCCACACTCATGCCGATATCACCAGCACCGGACTTTACAGCCTCAATTGTTGTACCAAGCTGAATTGCCCACCCATCAGAGTTATATGAGAACTTAACAATATCCTTATATGGCTTCTGTTGAAGAATAATATTGAATACAGCCTGATCGACAATTGGAATAGGTCTATTGATAGACAACTGGAAGATCAAGAATAGTAAGTCAACAATGTACGCAGCTTCGCCCGCAATAGTACCAACGTTGAAAATTGGATTTGACTTATATATGCTATGGAAATATGGACCAAAAGCTTCTAATAAATTGTTATCACTCCAAGGCTCGTCTTCATATTTCATTCCCTCAGAAGCTACAACAATAGCTTCACGACCAGAGAAGATCATCTCATCAAGCCAAGAAGAGGGATTCTGCTGAAACACAACATCGCGCGTGTCAGTCGTGATCACGAAATCATATAAATCTAGATTCTGTCTGATATAGTTCCAGATATAGAAGAAGCGTTCTACATGAGGCGCACCATTTGTGTGTGCTGTAAAGTTGCCATCAGCATCCCTATTGCCATACAGTTCAAGAATAACACCTTTGCTTGTGAGCTTATCGATTGTCTCTTTGGTAATGTTTGTTGCAACCAAAACAACATCGCCAGCAAAACCAGAAAGCTGAATTGAATTGACCCAGTATTTTAGTTGATCCCATGTGTAGCCAGAAGCGCCACCAATAATTAAGTCTTTACCCATATTATATTGCCTTTGTGTAAAAATCGTCACATCTTGAGAAAGCGGTAAATCTTCTTCTGTATCCGTTAGCAGCTAGAAGATTAAATATATTTGTTCTATCTTCATTGATATGATTATGTTCAACAGTTATGTTATGTATATCATACTTCTTAGGTCCATCAAAGAATGACTTGAGAATATGAAATTCACTGCCCTCAGTATCAATGGACAGATAGTCAATGTTTTCTGGTGCAGAATATTCGTCCAACAAATCAGTAAGTGTAATAGTAGGAACTAAAATAGTTTTGCCTCTATTTCTATTTTCCGTGTGTTCATCTTTTGATGCAAACTCCTTGATCCCAGAAATATCTGGAGTATCGGAAGCGATGAATTCAATTTCCTTACCTGTTTCAGAGTATACACACTTTTTTGATATATTGCAAGTTCTGTTTTTAAAAAGATCGTTATGCCATACAGGATTGGGTTCAGCTAGAATGCCTTTCCATCCATACTTTTGTTCTAGTAGAAGAGAATTGCTTATAATTTTTCCATCTGTTGCACCAAACTCAACAAAGTATCCATCTCTCTTGTACTTTGTTTGATATAATACGAAAACATCCTGATAGTTTTGTGATATTGTTTCATTTGCATTCATTAAGCAGTGTCCAACAAACTCAAGTTCTTCACTCTTTTTTAGAAGGATGTTTGGCGCTGATTGAACAGCGTATATCAAATTATGTAGAACGTTTAAATCAACCATGGTAGTTTACCCTTATAATGTTCAAGCTGCTGTTCGTTGCCCTTGATGAAGAAATCAGCATCAGGAGAATTTGGATTCGCGTCTGTTCTATAACAGAGAGTATGCCTATGACTTGTATCCCACTTCGGATTTTGAGCTAATACGCTGTAAAGATATCTGCGATCACCGCCCCAACCAGAATGCCAGAGATGACAAGTCTTCTGTAGGAATTTTGTATTGAAAGCAAACGAAGATGTGTCTACAAGATACTGTGGATCTTTGTGAGTGAAGTAAATCGGCCATCTACCTAAGGCTTCACAGTTATCGTCTGCGATATATGTTTTGTCGGGAGAGTATATCTTGCGGAATGAGTATGCGAAATCGTTACCGCGATCAAGCACCTCTACAAGAGTTCTCACATGATCAGGTTCATACCAATTATCTTCATCAAGAAGAAAGACATAATCAGCATTGAGAAAATGAGGAACACCAGCATAGATGCGATGCCCGTAGAAATTGCCGCCGGTTTTACCTGTGTTCCAAGGCAAAAACATGAATTGAAGATTCCAATGATCCTTATCTTGGTGCACAAGATTTTTATTAAAACGTTCTAGATGTTCAGTTCCATCTAGAACCAAAAGATGTGTGAGATTTTTATATGTCTGATTGGCAACGCTCTCAACAGCATCAGCAAGTTTTGCTGAACCTATTGTAGGGGTAACAACGACCACCGATTTTTCAATAACGAGTTTCATAATATACCTATAAAGAAAGGAGAAGATGATAGTATATATCATCCTCTCCAGATTGTCAAGTGTTACTTAAGTGGGATAAGACCCTTCTCAGCCAAATAGCCTTCTTCGCCAATAGCCTCGTCGCTCTGATACTCATCCATAAACTTCTTCAAGTCTGGATTTGATTCAAAGTGTGATCCCTTGAAATAGACATAAAGCTTACGAGCGATTGGATAATTACCAGCAGCGATAGCATCATACTCAGGAGCAACATCATTGATTGTTGCGCCCTTAATAG
>Ga0209229_10001188_pt1 | contig 10725 bp, 8 predicted proteins | sample SanBayMetagenome_FD_187466 | JGI IMG/M metagenome (GOLD analysis project Ga0209229, IMG submission 187466) | Freshwater and sediment microbial communities from dead zone in Sandusky Bay, Ohio, USA (SPAdes) (version 2) | ecosystem: Environmental > Aquatic > Freshwater > Lentic > Sediment | place... | reverse complement strand
TAGCCCAGGCTTTAGTTAAGCAGGAAAAATGGCAAGAAGCGATCGCAGCCTATCAGCAAGCATTAATAATAACACCGAATTGGGTGGAGGTGCAACGGGAGTTAGGAGATTTGTTTCTGAAGTTGGAACGCTGGGATGAGGCTGTTCAGGTTTATGAAACGGCGATCGGCCTGCGGTCGGAGGGGGCTGAGGTCTATCATAATTTAGGGGATGCCTTGCTGAAGTTGCAGCGCTGGGAAGATGCGATCGCAGCCTATGAAAAAGCCATTGAATTAAATCCTGAGTTTTCCTGGTCTTATAATAATTTGGGGGATGGGTTGCGGGAGTTGCAACGCTGGGACGAGGCGGCGCAAGCTTATCGGAAAGCGATTGAGTTGAAACCCGATTTTGCTTTATCTCATCATAATTTAGGGGATATTTTAGTTAAAAAAGAAGATTGGGAAAATGCGATCGCAGCTTATCAAAAAGCAGTTGATTTAGATCCGAATTTTGTTTGGGCACATTATAATTTGGCTGAGGTTTATGTAAAATTAGATCAATGGGATGAAGCGGTTGAAGCGTATCGTCAAGTCTTAAAGATTAAACCTGATTTGGCCATAGCCTATCAAAAACTAGCGGATATTGCTCAAAACCGTATTCAATTATATTTTAATGAATTAATTGGCTATTATTGTTCCTTAATTGATATTAATCCCTATGATAAAGAGTTATCTAATAATTTAGATAAAACTATTTTAGATCAATCGGAACTTTTTTTTCAGATAGGAAATAATTTACTAAAACACAATAAACTTGAAGATGGAATTAACTGGTATAAAAAATGTTTTAAGATTGACTTTTATAAAAATCAAACATCTGATATCTTTTTTTTGACTATAATAATTTTATATAAAGCTTTAGAGCGACGGCCTAATATCCCGGAAATCTACTTCTATTTAGCACAAAAATTATTAGAATCCGATCAGAATAAAATTAATCAAGCCGTCATTTTTTATCAACTAGCTATAGAACTTAAACCTGATTATGCTGAAGCTTATTTTCAACTAGGTCATACATTAGAAAAACAAAATTATTATGAGCAAGCTATCAGTTGTTACCGTCAAGCTATTCAACTTATTCCCAATTGTTGTTGGTATTACAATAGCTTAGGGGATTTGCTATTAAATATGGGTGAAGCTGAAGAAGCTGGGAGTGCTTACAACCGTGCAATTGAACTTTATCCTGAATATCAAGACTTTTATTTAAAGCACTCAAAGGCAATTAATCAATATAGTCGTTTTGATCAGTTAAAAAAATACTGCGATGATTATAGTAATCAAAAATTGGCTAAAATCACAAGTAAAAATCCTTCTTTAAGAATTTTAATGTTAACTGCTTATCCGCCTTATCCTCCAAAATCTGGTGCTCCCATTCGGATGTTTGAGCAAATCAAATATCTGGGTAAAAAACATCGTGTTACTGTAGTTTCATTCATTTTTTCAGAAGATGATTATCAAATAGAGAAAGAACTAGAAAACCATTGTGATAAAGCCATTATGGTGATGCTAGGTACTCCTATTTCACCAAGACAACCCCATGAACAAAAACAAGTTTGGCATTGGAATACTTGGACAATGAGGAAGGTTATTAACCAATTAAAAAATATAGATTTTGATTTAGTTCTATTCGATTTTATATATATGGGTTGTTATCGAGATTGTTTTCCAAATTCTTTTACAGTATTACAAGAACATAATATTGAATCTATGATTTTAGCAAGATGTGCTGAGATATCAAAAGAAAATTCTGAACTAGAGAAAATAGCTGAACAAGTGGAGGCTGTTAAATCTTTCCTAGATGCTAAAACGGAGGCTAAATTACTAGAAGAATATGAAACTAAAACTTGGCCTAAGTTTAATTTGGTGACGACAGTGAGTGAGATAGATCGACTGGAGATCATCAAATGTTGTCCCACTTGTGAAACTTGGGTAGTTGAAAACGGAGTCAATACCAAAACCATCTTGCCTGTCAATAATCAGAATACTAGAAAGATATTATTTATGGGTGGACTGGCGTATTATCCCAATATAGATGGGGTGTGCTATTTTGTAAAAGAAATTTTACCTAAAATATGGGAAAGAGATGAAACAATAACTTTCTGTATTGCTGGTCGTGAACCCAGTTCAATTATAGAGCAAATGTCTGGTGATCCAAGAATTGAGATTCTAGCCAATCCAGATGATATGAGCGAGGTAGCAAAAGAGTGTATAATGACAGTTGTTCCTCTGCGGATAGGAGGTGGTACTAGATTAAAAATTCCTCATGCGATGGCAATGGGATTACCTGTAGTATCAACCCATTTAGGATGTGAAGGATTATCGGTTACTGACGGTGTAAATATACTGATTAGAGATGATCCCAATCTATTTGCTGATGCTGTCTTGCAGATTTTCAACGATACTTCATTATGGCAACGGCTAAGATTAAATGGTCGCCAGCTAGTTGAGCAAAAATATGATTGGGAAAGCATATTTTCTGAATATGAACGTAATCTACTATCACAAATTAAGAGGTAACTTATGGATTTACTAGCACTAGCAGATCAATTTAATCGAGAAGGTAATCTTTCGGAAGCAGTAGACTTGTATCTTCAATGTTTTGAGGCTACTCCTGATAACACAGAAATCAATGATCGATTATGGAACTTAATTCAGAATTATACGTTAGATGAATTTCTTTTAGAAAAAATCATCAAAGTCTATCAAAATATTTTGCAAGAACAAGAAAATTTGCTATTTTGCTATACGGTTCTAGGTGATGCTTTGACCAAACAAAATCAGATTCATGAAGCAGTTAAAGTTTATCAAAAAGCTAATTATATAAATTGCTTAAACTTAAAACCCGAGTATGGTCATAACTACTGGGCTTTAGAAGAACCACACAAACCAGATTTTATTATCATGGGGGCTCAAAAATGTGGAACAACTTCTCTTTACTATTACCTAAACCAACACCCTCAAATTTTGCAAACTTTTCAGAAAGAAACAAGATTTTTTAGTTGGAATTGGGTAGAAAGCCAAGCTGGAAAGGATTGGTATTTAAGCCATTTTCCTCAACTTCCACAAGGAGAGAGTTTTTTAACAGGAGAAGCAAGTCCCGATTATTTTTATTTTCCAGATTCAGAAAAAAGGCTATTTTCCATGTTTCCTGATACAAAATTAATACTACTTCTCAGAAATCCTATTGATAGATCGATTTCAGATTATTATCATTCCAAGCGCTACGGTGCTGAACCTCGTTCTCTTGAAGAAGTGTTAAAAATCCAGACCATCTTACTATATAAAATTGCAAATAACGAAATTGTTTTATCAGATCAACTTTTGGATGAAATGCAACCGAATTATTTTTTAAACAGTGTCTATATTTATTTTATAGAAAAATGGTTATCATTGTTTCCTCGTAATCAATTATTAGTCCTAGCTACTGAGGATTTAGAATTAAAACCCAAAGAAACTATGAAAGTAGTTTACAGTTTTTTAGGTGTATGCTATCATGACATAGAGGAGTATTTTAAGCATAATTCCAATTCTTATCCTCCCATTAGCTCCTCTTTTCGGCAGACTCTTTATGAACACTTTCAACCCTTTAATAAAATGTTGGAAGAATGTTTTGGCTACAATCTGGGTTGGCTTAATGGGGAGTAAGGTTTATTAGTGCAATCTAAAGAGTATTGTGAAAATAGTAAATTTCAAAAATCACATTTTCAATTGCTATAATTTTTTCTCAAACAAAAATCATGAATACTAATTCCAAAACTGATACAAAAAAAATCCGAGTTTCTGATAGCCATATCAATCTTTTTGATAAATTATTATCAGATAAAATTCCTCATGAAAGTGATTTTTATTTTTTTCAAAACTTTAAAGACGTTCCTGCTCTTTTTATTGATGTAGGTGCAAACATTGCCAACTCAGTCCTTAGCGTACATTTTATTTGCCCTCAATGGCGTATCGTATCCTTTGAACCGAATTTGTCCTTAGAGTATTTTTTGCAGAGAGCAAAAAGTATTTTAGATGCTCAAGGTCAAGAATATTCATACTTTATGTGTGGTTTGAGCAACACACAAGGAAAAATAGATTTTTTTATTCCTAAAATAGATGATTGGTTTGTTATAGGAGAGGCTTCATGTATAAAAGAACATTTCACCGATGGTGTTGTATCTGCTCGGTTATCCAGTTACTCGGCACACGGAGGTTGGGAATTAGTAGAATCTGAAGTAGAAATCATAATCTTTGATGACTTTGTAAAAAATAATGATATATTCAAGGATGAAACCTTAATTATTGTGAAAATAGATGTAGAAGGATATGAAGCTCAGGTACTCGACGGGATGAAAAATTTTATTCAGAGTAAGCAGCCAATTTTTATGATAGAAAATGACTATTCTGTGACACCGAATATCGTTGAAGAATATTTAACTTTATTTCAATACCAGAGGTATCAATACCTCAATCAAACTAATCAATTGAAACTTCAAAATGAACATTCTCTTAACTCTTTTTATATTCCTAAAACTTTGTTGCCAAGTTTTACCTTAAAAAATCTCATCATAGAATAATTTATATTTAAGGAGATAGACAACAGTTATGATCAATAGCGAAAACTATCCTATAGACATGAATACCTATATTCAGAGATATGTAAATGAAACTTATAATCAGCCATTCGGGACAAATTCTCTTTCTTACAATCAATGTCACGCCTTGAGATTTTATAATAGTTATCAATGGATATCCGAATATCTAAATCTCAATAATCGAATTTTAGAGCTTGGTGGTGGTAGTTTATTGGGTTATATGATTCAGGATTTACACCCTTCTATTACATTGGAGGGTACAAATACAGATTTAAGATATGAACTTGACTTGCTCAGTCAAACTTATGATTTTATACTCAATATGGAAGTTATAGAACATATTAAGGATCAAAATACCGATAACATTTGGGAAGTTGGTGTTTTCAATAAAAGTGGTATTAATACTTTGATGACAGAGTGTTATCGACTACTAAAAAATAAGGGTTTTATGTTTCTAACAACTCCTAATTTAACCTCGTCAGATAATATACACAGAATTTTAAGTAACTTACCACCCATCAACTATTACCCTCACGTCCGAGAATTCAGCGTATCCGAGTTACAACAATTAGCAGAATTACATAAATTTACTGTCATTAAAACAGAAACATTTAATAATTGGAATGAGTATCAGCCTGGTGTTCGTCAGGAAATGATGTTATTACTAAAACAGTATGGTTATCCTACAGAATACAGGGGCGATAATATATTCATGCTTCTTCAAAAGTTGTGAATTTTCATAACTAAAAAAATTATTTATTTATCCCTTAGCAGATTATGTTTGTTTCAACAATTAATGGAGGAGGTTCTATGTATGATGTAGCATTATTTTGTAAATCTTTTAGGGATGATCTTGATCGTTTCGATTGCCTTTTACAAAGTGTTGAAAAGTATAATGTAAGATCTATTCCATTTTTGGTTTCAGTTCCTCGGCGAGATATGAACCTATTTATTGATAAATTTGGCACATCTCGATTTGAGATTTGTTCAGATTATGATCTAGCTGGTTCTGATATTTCCGATGGCTGGACAGGTCAGCAAATAGTCAAGTTAAGTGTTTATAAATCCAATTTTGCCAAAGCTTATGTTATGTTAGACTCCGATTTTCTTTTTCTTAAAGACTTTGATAAAAGTACATTTATACATAGTTCAGGTTACCCGTATACTGTAATTACAAAGTTAAACTATACCTACAATCCTCATAATAGCAATTTATTAGATTATATTTTTAGTCAGAGTACGATTCATCCTCATCCTGATAACTTTCAATCTGTCAAGATTGATGAAATAAATTCTATTCAAGGAAATTCGCAAGTCCAATTTTCCCCCCTATCTTTTTATGATCAAAAATATAAACCACCTGCTGGTCAAGTAAAGCCTGCTACTATAATTAAAGAAATTTTTCAAAGGACTGGTGAAATTTATGGTTTTCAGCCATGTCCTATATTAAGCACAGATGTTTTACGATCTTTGGATCGGGACTTATTAGAGCCTCAAAGCTTTACATTTGCTCACTTAATCCCGATTTGTCCATGGGAATATTCTTGGTATGGGGAATATTTATTGAGCCATAAGACTATTCCTATTTTTCCTATAGAACCAATTTGTATTTATTTTGTTAAAGACTCTGATATAGATCATGCTAAAGAGCTAGGTATTAATTTAGATACACTCAGTCATAAATTCTATTTAGTTTCTTTAGCAGCCCGGCATTTAAGCCGATTTACCTTTTAATTGTAAAAAATGGAGAATTTATGAATTACAACTCAAATGTTTTAGAATCGTCAGCTTCGCTAGTTCAATTTTTTGACTTGTTAATTACACAATTTCAACCTGAGATTATTTGTGATATTGGTGCTCTTAATGGCATAGAAAGCTTACGTTTTAGAAAATTAGCTCCTCATTCAACGCTGTATGCTTTTGAAGCTAATCCTTTAAACTATTTGAAATTTTCTGACTGGCTTGCTTCGCACAATTCTAGTATAAATTATGAATATCTAGCCATTACGGATATTTGTAAACCGATAGAATTTAATATCCTGAAAACTGCTGAAGAAGGATATGATTGGAGAGGTGGTGCTAGTTCTATTTTGAACCGAATTAATCTTGAAGATTCTTTGAAAACTTTTGTACCTTGTTCTACCTTAGATAAATTTATGAATGATCGACATCTTTTGGGAAAACCTAACTGCCTGTGGATAGATGTTGAAGGTGCTGCTTATCAAATGCTACAGGGAGCAATTGAAACTTTAAAAGAAACTCAGTTTTTGAAAGTTGAGGTAGAGAAAGCCAGGATCTGGGAAAATCAAAAATTAGATTTGGATGTAATACAATTACTTGAAAGTTATGATTTTCAAGCTGTATGCACAACTTTGCACCCTACCTCTCCACAATATGACCTGCTGTTTATAAAGCAAAGTTTAGCTCAATATATTAGTGATATTATACCTACTTAATATACTTGATTCAAAAAGAGATAAAAGTATTACTAATTATTAATCCTCTTATCTCTTTTTGAAAAATTGATATATTTTATTGACTAGCCATATTAAAGGAAACAGTAATTTTTTTCCAAAATTTTGAGGTTTTGGATACAATAATACCCATTGTTCCATTCCTTTGGCTAACGAATAACGTCCTTTCTGACCCCCTGAATTGACTGTAGGTAAAAGCTTATTAATGGTAGTTTGATCGGGTTCATATTTGTAATAAGATACAAAAGTAGCTCTGACAAAATCTTCGTTACTTAAGTCATTAGTTACGTTTAAAAACTCGTGAATATTAATTGAACGTACAGGTATTTTTTTGATTGTCTCTAAATATCCAGCAATATCTCGATATTCAATATACCTCTTTTCACTATTCCCCAAAAGAAAATCTTCTGTAACTTCATTCTGGGTAGTTTGCTTGGTTGTATTTAATTTTTTATCAACGAAGATATCTTCTGATACACTCACATTCTTTTTAGGAGATTGACTCACTATCCAACTTCTGATACCCATAATATATTGAGGACGGCTCATCTGACCCTGAGCTAACTTTTCAGTATAGTGTTCCAATACTTGATTTTCAGGATAATACTTGTAGTATACCTGATGAGCTTCTATCAAGAATTCTTGATGAGTTAAATGTTCGGTCTCAGTCAAAAAAATAGCATCACTAATTTCCTCAACATTTAAACCTCTAGCAAATTCCAAATAACTAATTACTTTTTCTGGTTCTTCCATTAATTTAAGTTGATTCCTGCATAGGGTTTAGAGTATGAAAAAAATCTTTTAGGGTGGAGTACGGCTATCTTTATTCTAATCTAATAATATGAGCCAAAATCAAGTTTTTCCAATCTGTCATTTGACTCAACTCATAAGCATTGAATTTTTCACCATATTGCAAGGAATAACAATTAAATTTTTCAATCCAATCTGATATCACTTCTCCCCGTGATTGATGAGTATAAAGTAAAGATTGTTTCAATAAAGCAGCCATTTCTGATGTTTTTCCCAACTGATATAAATCAAATGCCTCCCTGACTAAAACTTTATAAAGAGAAGGATTTTTCAAGGAAACGATTTCATCGGGAAGATCCGGTTGAGCAAAAAAAAGGGCTAAGGTTTTTTCTATCTCATTGATTATGATGGGGCTATTGGGTTTAATTTTTTCATGATGCAAGCGTTCACAGACTCCTACCTGACGTAACCAATCCATAGGACAATTAATCAGAGTTAGTCGTAAAACTATATCTAAATCTTCTGCATAATCCAATTCAGTTTTGAAACCACCCACCCATTCTAACCAATTCCGGCTAAACATCATCCCTCCTAAGAATATAGATGATGATAGAAAAGTTTGACAGTTTAACTGTGGATGTTCATGCCAAGGTTCAATATCAACTAGCAGTTCTTTTTCTTGATTAACTCGCCGAAAACCACTACAAAGTAAACCCAAAGAATTATTTTTTTCAAAGTAAGTTACCTGTACTTCCAGTTGACGAGGCAACAAGTGATGATCAGCATGGAGAAAAACAACAAAATCACCACGAGTCATTTCTATCCCTCGATTATAAGCAACAGATGTTCTTTGATGTTGATCGTATCGGGTGTATCGAATTCTTGAGTCATAAGGTTGTAAAGCAACTTGCGTATCATCTATAGAAGCATTATCGACTATAATAATTTCGTAGTTCTTATAAGTTTGTTGTAATATGCTTTCTATGGCTTGAGGAAGATATTTAGAACTGTTATATGTCAGAATCACTACACTTACTTTGGGTTTTTGAGTGATCTCAAAATTAATATGATCAGATTTTATTGCTTTAGCAAATTTAATTACTCTGTCAACATAGAGTAGAGGACTGTGTTCTCGAATTAAAATGTCTTTGCCTCTTTTACCCATTTCTATAAATTTATCAGGGTTAGCTAAAAAGTCTTGCAAATGCTGTTGAATGTCTTCGATTTCATGATCATGACGAACAAATGCAACAACATTTTTAGGCAAATTTGCATACCATCCAATTTGAGTCACTAATGTAGGAAGTGCATGACTCCAAATTCTCAATTGAGATCCTGATGCTTCTCCTCCTGTCGGATAGCGTAAGTTAATTACTAAGTCTGCTTGAGCTAATGCAGCATCTAATTTAGGTTCTTCAACAAAACCATGTAGTGTAACTAAGTTTTCCAGACCAAAATCTTTAATCAAATTACTAATGTATTCTTTGTCCCAAATCTCCCCATAAATATCTAAGTGAAAAGAAAACTTTTCAGAAAAATTAGCAAACGCTTCTAAAAAAACTTGAACTCGACGATGAGTTCCACCAAGATGACCAAAAATAATTAGTTTATAGGGGTGAGTTCTTTTCTGATTTTTTCGAGAAACTGAATAGATGGGTTGCTCTGGATAGGGAAGAGGAATATAAAGAACAGGCAAACGTTGAGTTTGTTTTAAAAATTTAAAAGCTTCTTGATTATGAACAATTACCCCCAGTGCCTGATTTAATCCAGCATAAGTTAGAGGATAGCGTTCTGCCATTGTTCCCCAATCTAACTGATGGTGGAAAAATTGTTCTAAATCTTGGTGACACATTGCTCCATGAAATTGCACCATCAAATTTTTGTAGGCTTCTTGATCTACTCCTGATTCTAAATAATGAGGAAATAGAGATGTAAATAGATAATGTAAATTAATATCATGTAAAATCACTATCCCTGGGTATTTTTGACTAACTTTCCAGATAGATCCGTGAAATAGAGCATTATTACCAATGTTATAAATATTAATGTCTGCCTGATTGATTTCAGAAAGGGATAAAGAATTAGGGTCATACCACCGGATATTAGCTTTTTTCTCTAGATCAATACTCCAATTATTTTCATCTGACCACAATATAAGCTCAATGTTTTTCTCAAAGTGGTTTAAAATACGACTTGTATAATGAGCAATATCGCTTTTAGCAGGAAGTAATGGAGAAAACCAGTTAATTTTCATAAATATATAGATAACTGATGTAAGGTTTACTTTTAAGTTAAAATTTTAGAGTCGATAGTTTATGCTTTTTATAAGCCTAACATAATTATTGTAATGTTCCTAGCTACTATCTAGTATAACCATTTTCAAGGATTAGGATATTTGTGAAAAGATAGCGATCGCACCCCCCACCTGTTCTAAACAATATTAGCAAATCACCATTCCACTTGTTAAAACAGGTTTATACATTAACCAACTTTCCAAATTCAGATCAGGAACATCACGCCAAGGTTCCACATCAATAATTTTCTCACCCCCTCCCTCCATCCACAATTCGCCAACCTGTATGCACACTCCCCAGACTCGGTTGTTGCTCAAAACAATTCACTTGTTCTGCTAACTTTTCCGGTAATAGCCAAAAATCATCTGCATCCAAAAAAGCAATAAATTCACCCTGAGCTTGTTTAATTCCTAAATTACGAGCGACAGCCGAACCTTGATTCTGTTGATAAAAATATCTAATTTGATTCTGGTAAGACTCTAAAACTTGACAAGTTTGATCCGTTGATCCATCATCAATAACAATAATTTCATAATCTTGATAAGTCTGCATTAAAACACTATCAATCGCTTCAGGAAGAAAGCGATCACAA
>Ga0209229_10001187_pt1 | contig 10729 bp, 7 predicted proteins | sample SanBayMetagenome_FD_187466 | JGI IMG/M metagenome (GOLD analysis project Ga0209229, IMG submission 187466) | Freshwater and sediment microbial communities from dead zone in Sandusky Bay, Ohio, USA (SPAdes) (version 2) | ecosystem: Environmental > Aquatic > Freshwater > Lentic > Sediment | place... | reverse complement strand
CATGAGCACTGGTACAGAAACCGGGAGGGGGTCAGAGCCGGCTCACTTCGAACCGGAGGTTCGCAAGCGGGAGAAGGCCAGGATGGCTTCGCCCGCGTGAAGTCAGCCCCTGACACACCTCGGCGAACCACTCGAACCACCGCCCCTCTCTCCCGCCCGTGGCCCGCCGACCGACTGGGGAGAGTTCGTGCAGGTCCATGACGACCGGGCAATCTTTCAGGGACGGATAGACGAGCTGTCCGTGATCGACATCCACAGCCTCTGACCGGCGTCGGACGCGAGGCGTCGAAGCCCCGGGAACGGCCGACTGGGACGCGGTCTGCGCAGACGCCAGAAAAACGCCACCGAAGCGGGTGCGGGGCGTTTCGAGAAACCCGCTCCGGACGCCCGGGCCGCTCCTCCCGAGGCTCACGAGTCGCTCATCAGCCGGAAGACCGGTGCGGAGGTGCCATTGACCGGGCTATCCTTAGCTGGGGCGAGGCCTCCGGCTTGTGGATGGTGTGGGCGCACTACCTGACCTATGGCGACCGCAAGCTGCTGGCTCAGCACTATCCGTCGGCACGGCGTTGGGCTGAGCAGATTGCCGAAACGTGCGGCGGGCGCACCAGCCCCGGCTTCGCGTTCGCGGACTGGCTGAATGGCGAGACCGTGGTGATGGACGGCTGGCAGCGCGAAGGCTGCGCGATACCGGCGGACGTGATGGGCACAGCCTGCTGCGGCTACACTGTCGATATCATCGCCCGCATGGCGGGCGCACTGGGTGAGATCGCCGATGCCGAGCGCTTCGCGCGGCTTTTCCAGGAGTTCCGGACGGCGTTCACCCGTGAGTTCGTGGACAGCGAGGGCCGCGTGCGGGGCGACACGCAGGCGGGCTATGCCATTGCCCTGGCCTTCGATATGCTGCCGGAGAGCCAGCGTGGCAAGGCGCTGGAGCATCTCGACGTCACGATCGCGCGCGCCGGCAACCACAGCACGACCGGCAATATCACCTCCCGCCTGCTCCTTCAGGAACTGAGCCGGTCCGGACGCCACGACGTGGCCATGCGCATCGTGACTGCCCCCGACTGCCCGTCATGGGGAGCCATGATCCACCACGGAGCGACCGCGATCTGGGAACGCTGGGACGGGTTTCTCGACGAACGGAAGGGACCCGTCGAGCGGCTTCGCTTTCAGGCGGTCAACCCTTGGGAAACTCACATTGTCGAGGGGCCGTTTCAGGATCCCGGAATGAATTCCTACAACCACCCGGGCTATCTGACCGTTGCCCAGTGGATGGTCGAGTCCATCCTCGGGATCATGCCGACCCCGGAAGGCCCCGGCTTTCGACGGTTCATCCTAAGGCCTCAGATCGGGACGCTCCGCTCAGCACGCGGTTCATATCGCTCGATGTATGGCGAGATCAAGGTCCAATGGCGGGTGGCCGGCGAACGGCTTGCGTTGGGCGTTACGATACCTCCGGGCACCATCGCGGAGGCGCATGTGCCCTGTCCGTCCCTCGACATGCTCGATGAGGACGGGCGCGACATAAGTGTTTCCGATGGCGTCAGGGTGCTCGGGCATGGGGCGGGAGTCGCCCGCCTGGAGCTTCGTCCGGGCTGCTATCGTTTTAGGTCACACGGATTTTCCAACGAGCAAGACGAACCATGAAGAAGCACCTTGGCAAATCTTCCCCACAAAAGCTGAAAATCTCGTGGCAAATCGTGGGCAATCACTGTTTACCAACATGGCGGACCAACACCTCCCTCTTTTAAAAATAAAACTCACGAACACAAACCATGAAAACAACCAAGATCCTTGCCCTGCTGGGCCTCACCACCATTCACTCCTTCGCCGCCGATGCCGGGCCGGCTCCTGCACCCTTCTCGGCTAAAGGCGACCGCCATCCCGCGGTGAACCTGGTTTATCCCGAATCCGCGTTCCTGCACGCGGGCAAGGGCGGGCGGCTGGTGGATGTGACCAAGCCGCCGTTCAACGCCAAGGGTGACGGGAAAACCGACGACACCGGAGCGCTCATCGCGGCGCGCGATTTCGTGACAAGAAGCCATGAGCCGGCGTATTGCGGGCGCCATCTGTTGAAGGGCAGTTATATCCTTTATCTGCCCAACGGGACCTATCTGGTGAGCGACACGGTGAATCACAACCTGCCGGTCCTGGCGGGCGATGGTGTGTGGGACAATTACCAACAGCATTGGGTGATGTCGGACAAGGACACGCAAAACAGGGAACTCTTCCCCAGCGGGGTGAGGGAGCAGAACGACAGCATCATTATCCTGGGGCAGAGTCGCGAAAAAACCATTCTCCGCCTGAAGGACAACAGCCCCGGCTTCGTCGTGAATTCCGGCAAGCCCGTGCTGTCGTTCTTTCGTTTGAGCTCCGGCTCCGACGTGAACCAGAACAACGTGGTCGAGAATCTCACGATTGACACGGGCAGCGGCAATCCGGGAGCCATCGGCATGCGATGGAACTCGGCGAACACCGGGGCCATCCGCAACGTCACCATCCGGTCCGGCGATGGCTCGGGCTTCGCGGGGCTTACCTGCGATGTATTTTGCGCGCAGGGTTTGTTTGAAGACATTTCCATCGAAGGCTTCGACGAGGGCTTGTCGATCCGCGCGGGCATTTGGGGAACCATCCCGACGCTGGAGCACGCCTCGTTCAACAATCAGAAACGAAACGCCATCCGCGTGGCAAATTATTCGCGCATGGCGGCACGCGATGTGGTCGTCACTGGCGCACCCACCGCTCTGCGTGTGGAATCCTCCGCGAATGCAGTCGTTCTGGACAGTTCGTTCCAAGGCAAGGACGGCGCGGCGGCCATGGACCTGGCCGACGGACAACTGCTTGCCCGCAACATCCAAACAACCGGATACGCCAGCGCGTTGGCGCGGGACGGCAAGATCGTCCTGTCATCTCCCAATGTGGAGGAATACGTTTCGCTTCCGGCGCTTTCCACCGAGCCGGGCGCGCCGTCCGCCAGCCTGCGGCTGCCGATCGAGGAATCGCCGAAAATCCTGTCAGAGCCCGATCCTGCGAAATGGGCGAATGTCGATGACTTTGGTGCTGTGGGTGATGGTGTCGCAGACGACACGCAGGCCATTCAGAAGGCCATGGATTCCGGCAAACCCGCGATTCTGTTTCCCAAGAATGTTTATATCGTCAACGGCACGGTGACGATTCCGAAAACCGTGCGGCAGGTCTCATTTCTCTATGGCTGCACGATCCGGACGCAGTTTCGGGAAGAGGCCATGTTCTGTGTGTCCGAGCCATCCGCCGAGCCGCTGCTGCTGCAGCAAAGCGCGTACAATCTGGGCGGCGTGTTCCTGGATCACGCGGCGGCCAGAACCCTCGTTCTGGAGGATATGCAGACGTTTTTTCCCCACGCCGGACGCAGCGCGATGATGATGGATCTTTTTTTCAAGCCCGTGAAGCCGGCACAGTATGATGACGCCACAAACTGCTGGCGGCTCTACCGCAACGCGACGCCCGCGGGCGCACCCAAGAAACTCTTCGTCAACAACGCGTTGGGCTTCGCGCCTGGTGGCCCGGACAACCGCTTCGCGGTGGAAAACGTCACGGCCTGGTGCCGCCAGGTGAATACCGAGCACTTTATGGGCAACTTCGCGTTCCGAAACTCAACCGCGTGGATCCTGGGTTTCAAGACGGAAAGCCATGAGGACGCCCGCAGTTTCAGCGCGTTGGACGACACACGCTTGGAAGCTTTGTGCGGCTTGTTCTCCCAACCCGGCGTCCAGACCACATCGCCGCTCTTCGCCAAGGATTCCGCCCTTTGCGTCGCCATGATGACACTTGGGGCAAGCGCTCCCGAAAGACAGCTTCTGGAAGACGTGAAGCAAGGAAAGACCAAGCTGATCCCTGAGGATGCCTGCCCGCCGCTCAGCCCTTCACATGGGATGCGCTTCGTTCCGCTGATCGTGAATTATTGACCGTTGAATGGCTCAATCCCCGATCAAGCCGTTATGAAAACCATCATCAAAACAACCAAGCGTCTCTTTCTCCTCATCGTGCCCCTGCTGGGTTTCACCGCCTTTCATGCATCGGCCGAGGCAGTCCCGCCGGAACCCGAAACCATCGCGGGCACGCGGATGCGCGTGGACTGGCCGCGCCTGATCTCGGGGAACAATATCGAGCTGCCCAAGCTGCCGGCGAACCACACCGATTCGCTGCGGCTGGGCAATGGCGACATCGGCGTGGCGGTTTACGCCGTGCCCGAGTGCCTGGTGCTCTTCGTGGGCAAGAACGACCTGCTCGACTACCGCACCAAACCTCTGGCTCATACCCCGGAAGCCACAGCCATGAGCAATGCCATGCATCCGACGCCCACCACCAAGCCGGCGGGCTGGATCCGTTTCCGCGAGGCCACGCCCCGGAATCCTGAAGCCTTGGCCCGGCTCGACATCTGGAATGCCGAGGTCAGCACCCGCGTTGCCGGACGGGAGACCCCGGAGCTGCGGGCGTTTGTGGCCAAGAACCGAAACCTGATCGCCACCGAATATCAGGCGACAAGCGGCGATGCGTTCGACATCGAACTGGCGCGGCACAAGGACACCACGGGCGTTATTGACACCGCACCCGAATTCGGCGCGGAGGGGCGGGATGTCTGGGTGCGCTATCAGTTTCCGCCCGATCCGGACACCTACCCGGACGGATTTGAATACGTGATGCTGGGCCGGGTGATCGGCGGCGAGGTGGCCAAGGCGGAGGTGGTCGGCGATTTTCCAAAGCCGGCGGGGGGAGTGGAAGGCGTTGCCCGGCTGAGCATGAAGTCGGCGGCACCGGTGACGTTCCTGACGGCGGTGTTCACCACCCGCGATGACAAGAATCCGTTGCAGGCGGCCAGAGCGGCGATGGACGCGGCCGAGCAGGCCGGGATGCCGGAACTGCGGCGCGAACAGGCGCAGGCGTGGCATGATTTTTGGCAGCGCTCGTTCGTGCAGCTTGAGGGCCGGGATTTCCTCAACCAGCAGTGGTTCCTCAGCCTTTATCATCTGGCGTCGGTAACCAAGCCCGGCAGCGTGGGGCCGGGCCTCTTCGGCCCATGGGCGCCGGAAGATTTTCCGGGGTGGGGGAACGACCGCCATTGGGATTACAATGTGCAGGCCGCCCTCTGGGGCGCCTTCTCGTGCAATCATCTGGAACTGACCAAGGCCTACAACGACGAGATCTTCGACCTGCTGCCCTGTGCGCAGATGATGGTCCGCGACTACTACGGGGACATCGGCGGGGCCAAGTTCCCGATTGTCAGCTGGCCGCGCAAATACACCGCGCCGGTGAGTTCGCGGAAATCGGAATACACGTCGCCCTGGGTCAACGGTTTTGTCGCCCAGCCGCTGTGGTGGTATTACCAACACAGCCAGGACAAGACGTTCCTGCGCGACAAGGGCTATCCGGTGATCAAGGCATGCGCAGAGTTTTATGAGAAATTTGTGCAGCCCGCGCCGGATGGCAAATATGACATGCCGCCCACGGGGGTTTGGGATCTCGCCGCCCTGGTTCCCGATGCGAAGAACTCCACCATTGACCTGGCCTTCGCGAAGATGCTGCTGCGCACCGCCGTGGCCGCCAGCAAGGAGCTGGGAGTGGATGAGGACCGGCGGGCGAACTGGGAGAAGGTCGCCGCCAACCTGCGCGGCTATGGCACGGCGGTGATCGACGGGAAAAACTTCAAGCCGGTGAATCACAGGCTTGGCAGCGTCCAGGCGCTTTACACCACCAGCGATTTTCCCTCCGGCGAGGTGCTGGTCGCCTATGAGAATTATCCCGTCATCGAATACAACCTTTCGCCTTGGACGATGCCGATCTTCCCGGCGGGTGAATACGGCCTGCACAGCCCGCAGAAAGACCAGGAGCTGGCCTTCCGCACCGTGCAGGTCACGCCCTACAATCTTTGGGACGACCTGGTGATGCTTTCGATGGCCTGGGTGCGGCTGGGGCATGACCCGCTGGACGTTTTCGAGAAGCACACACGGGCGATCGTGCATGAGAACGGCTGCCAGACCTATCCGCGGGAAAGCGGGATGAGCCATTTGATTTTCATGCACTTCCTGGGCTGGCCCGTGGTGGTCAATGAAAGCCTGGTGCAAAGCTACACCGGTCAAATCCGCGTGGCTCCGGTGAAGCTGAAGAACACCGCCCGCTTCGCCCGCCTGCGCACCGAGGGCGCGTTTCTGATCAGCGGGGAAATCCAGAGCGGCGGCAAGGCCTCCTAGCTGGCCATCACCAGCGAAGCGGGAGTTCCCTGCCAACTCGTGCGGCCATGGGACGGCGCGGTGCGCGTGCGCCGGCTGGAATCGATGGAAGCGGTGACTGCTACTGAGAAGGATGGCGTGCTGACCTTCCCCACGGCTGCCGGAACCACCTATGTGGTGGACCGGCCGAAAGAGCCCTGGGAGGCGCAGCCGGTCACCGAGATTGCTGCAACCACCCACTGACTCGTTGAAACACTGTTCACGGAAATAAAGGATCAACAACCATCATGAGAACAATTCAGCGACTCGCCCTGCTACTAGGCTTCAGCAGCTTTTGCGTGCTCTCCGGTGCGGAGCATGAAACCAAGCCGGACGAGGCAAGGCAAGTGCCCGCCATCACCGACAAAACCCTGGTGGCCTGGGTCTATTTGGCCAACACCACCCAACGGGGCGGCAGCGCTCTGACCTTGATCGAGCCGTTAGAACGGATGGATTCGGCCCTGTTTGCAGGCGGGGGAGGCAGCGGCCTGAAGTCGGAGGATCAGAACGAGCGCTTCGATGCGATGGTGTTTGGCGAACTGGCTGCGGGCAAGTGGATGGCCGGAAGTGATCTGTTCAACCGCACGCTGCGCGACCAATCGGCTTTGCCCGAGGAAACCGCCGACGCCGGCACGCTGGTTCAGATGGCCATTGTGTATCAGGGCACTGAGGTTCGGGTTTATCGAAATGGAAATCTCTATTCCGCTCATGCGATCAGCCAGCCGCAGACATTCCAGCGGGATGCGATGGTGCTGCTCGGCTTGCGATACCTGGGCGGGCTCGGCAGGCACGGCTATTTTGCCGGGGCCATTGAAGAAGCGCGGATCTATGACGTCGCCCTTGAGGCGGCCGCGATTGCCGCGCTGGAGCCCGGCAAGCCATCCGATCCCAAACCGCTCGCCCAATGGACCTTTGAAGATGGCAGCACAGCCGATTCGATGCACACCTTTCCTCCGGGCAAGCTTTGCGGCAACGCCCGCATCGTGGATGGCAGGCTCCACCTGGATGGGGAAACCGCCTATCTTGTGACGCCGCCGCCTGTGGAAGTGCCGATGGACACGACACCCCAAGGGATGTTTTACAAGCCGACCTCGCCCGAGACCGGCGGCATGTGGGACTCGTGGGTGTTCCATCATGAGGGAACCTATTACCTTTACGCGACGTGCAATGCGGGGGGCAAACTGCTGGACAACGTCTCGATGGCCCGCTCGCCCGATGGCGTCCACTGGACCGAGATTGGCAGGGTCTTTTCGCGACACCCGGATTCCGACTGGCTGGGCACCGGCTCAACCTGGAAGTCCTGCAACTTTGAGAAGGATGGAAAATTCTACATGGACTTCTGCGAGAGGCGCGACAAGGGGCGCAGGCCGCAGGAAATCTACTTCGCCGAGTCAACCGATCTGGTCCATTGGAAACGCCTCGATGACACGCATGTATTCGAGAGCGACCAGCGCTGGTATGCCCCGGGATGTTGGACGACCATTTGGACGCTTCCCCGTCCCGGCGGCGGACTCTACGGCTACTGGACCTGCACGACCAAGCCGGAAACCGGCGGTTCGTTCGGCTTTGGCGAGAGCGTGGATGGCCTGGCGTGGAAGGCCCTGCCGCCTCCCAAGGTCGAGGGCGTTGGCTTTTGCGAGCTCGGCGCGGTCGAAAAAATCGGAGATAAATACTATGCGATGGTCGGTGTTGATGGCCGGATGCGGACGCTGGTGGCGGATCGCCCCGAAGGTCCGTTTCACCAGGCCACAAAGAATCTCCGCCTGCTCGGCGGTGAGAAGTCGAAGACCCCCCGGGGGCAGTTTTTCGCCTACTTCACCCGGTTCTGTCGCACGCCCGATGACCTGTTGGTCAACCACCATACGATTGCCCGCGACGGACAGGTCTATCTTGGCTTGCTCAAGTCGGCGGTGGTGGACGAACAGGGAACGCTGCGACTTGGCTGGTGGAAGGACAACGAAAAGCTCAAGAAGGACGCCACCGCTTTGCCCATCAGCAAGCCGGACGTAACGGCGGGAACCCCGGTAACCATGCTCGGCGAGACATTCGATGTTGGCGCGGGCATCATCCTGGAAGGACGGCTTGCCTTGCCTCCATCTGCGGAGGATGCCCCCTCCGGTATTTATATCTCCTACGATGAAAACTCCGGCAGCGCGATCCGGGTTGGCGCGGGCGGGCGCTGCGAGATCGGGGAGATGAATGCCGACGGATCAGGTTGGAACCCGGAGAACCTTGTGGATCGGGAAATGGATTTCGGAACGGCTCCCACGTTCCGCCTGTTGCTCAAGAAATCGGTGCTGGAGTTCTACCTCAATGACATTCTCATCGAGTGTTACAGCTTGCCGGCCAGGGCCACGGGCCGGATCGGGCTGCTCGGCGATGTCAGGGAGTTGAAGGCGTGGAATTGCAAGCGCCCCAAACACTGAGCGGCCACGCTGACAGAAACAAACCATTGAAAAGGCAATCCGAAAGAATCGAGTCATTGCGGCGTATCGAATCCTGATGAAATCCATGAAACCGACAACCACCACCGGACAGCCATTCACTCATATCCTCAGCCGCCGCGCGGCGCTTCAACGCTGCGGCATGGGCGCGCTCGCCGCCGCACTGCCGGCGGTTTCCGCGGAATCCCTGCCGGCGGATGCCAATCCGGAATCGCCAGTCGTCGCCAAGGGCCTGCCGGGCTTGGTCGTGCCGGAGGGATTGTTTGTGAATCCCCGCGGCGAGGATGTCGGGCAGGTGGTGAAGCTCGTCAAGTCGCTGGGACTCGAATCCATTCGCATGGGTTTTCTCTGGATCAGCTTCGAAAAGACCAAGGGTGCTCCTTTCGACTTCACCAAACATGATCGCCTGATGGCGGAATTCCGCCAGGCGGGCATCAAGCGCTTCATCGGCCTGATTGGCTCGCAGAACGAGGCGTATCACTGCGTCTGGCGTCAGAAGGATCCGGCTCTCCGCGAGGAATCGCTGGCCGCGTTTGCAAGGTTCGCCGCAGCGGTAACGGCGCACTACCGCGACTACGACATTCTTTGGGAAATCATCAACGAGCCGAACGAGAACAATGACATGACCGTGGTGAGCAACTATGTGCGCGTCTGCGAGGTGCTCTACCCGGTGATCAAAGCCGCCAATCCGGCCGCCAGGATTTCCGTCGGGTCCATTGCCATGCAGTCGGACGCCTGGCTGGAGCAGGCGCTCAAGGAAGGATTGTGGAAATTCGGAGATGTGATTGCCGTGCATCCTTACACTTTCATCCCTCCGCTGCCGCCGGAACAGGTGGCGGTGTGGTATGGGCAGATTCGCGATGGAATGTATTGCAGGCACGTCCCGCCAGCATCCCGCAAGCCGATTGCGGTCACCGAGTGGGGCTACTCCACGTCCGGCCATCATTCCAGCCTGACGCCGCAGGTGCAGGCGGAATATGTCGTGAGGGCCTATCTTGTGAGCCTGCTGAATGGCGTGGCGGTCGTGAATCTTTACGAACTGGCGGACAATCCCGCCCCGCCCGCTGGTTCGGCGGTGGAGGCTAGCTTCGGCATCTTCACCAAAGACTTCGCCGACAAGCCCGCCGCGGTGGCGCTGCGCACGATGGTTGCCAAGCTCCGGGGCTATCGGCTGGCACACCGGCTCTTGACCGACAACCCGGACGATTACGTGCTGAACTTCGAGAAAGGACGCGAGCGCATTCTGGCGGCTTGGACCTCCGCCGCGCCGCACGCAATACAACTGCCTGTCCCGTCCGGCAAAGCAACGGTCACAGACTTGCTCGGATCGCGCCGCGAAGCCTCATCTGTGGAAGGCTGCATCACGTTGACCCTGACCGGTGGAGTTCAGTATGTCGAGGGATGACGCGGGGGATTCAATCCGTATGAGGAACGGTTTCCCGCCTGGTGAATGGAGAATGCAAAAAGATCTTCGGCAAAGCGTCAGTCCTTTCAAAGGGGGGATGGCGTGGCTCATAAGGTGATATCCTCTGGATTTTGATTCACGCGAAGGCGCGAATCACAAAGACCTCGCGGCTTCGCGTGAGGCCTCATACTTTGCCTTCCAGTTTGACGCTGGCGTTTCGGAAATCTCAAATATGCCCCAGCGCCTTGAGGGTGGCGAGGATGCCGGTGATTTGATCGGTGCGCTTTTTGTTTTTCCGGCCGAAGCAGGCGGCGAGGGTTTCCGCGTCTGGACCGACGGTGGGAAGGAGCTTGCGGATGGCGGCGACTTGGGCGGGGAGTTCGCTGGGCCAGTCGGCCGGTGTTTCGGTGTTTTGGGACGACGGTGTTTCGGTGCCGGGGAGATTTTCCTGTAGTCTGTGACCGTCGCTAACTACCCCGAGGCAGAATAGCCAACGAAAAGACTGTGAAAAAGACCTTTCGCATCTCATTGGCTACTGACCCCCTCCCCAAATCCTGAGCCAGGTCTTGTGAGAGAATCCTCGTGCCTCGACAGGGGCTGGAAAGGGTTCTCTGATGAAGAAGCGACGCAGTGCA
>Ga0209229_10001186_pt1 | contig 10730 bp, 19 predicted proteins | sample SanBayMetagenome_FD_187466 | JGI IMG/M metagenome (GOLD analysis project Ga0209229, IMG submission 187466) | Freshwater and sediment microbial communities from dead zone in Sandusky Bay, Ohio, USA (SPAdes) (version 2) | ecosystem: Environmental > Aquatic > Freshwater > Lentic > Sediment... | reverse complement strand
TCTGTTTGGCATGCCAGATTCTGTGTTTGATAATAATTTATTTGTAGAGATGATCAACTTTTCTGGCATTGTGTGTGGCCTTTTCACCACTACCAAACAAGCCAAAGTTGATAGATTAGACAAGGACGGCAAGTCATTTTTAGTAAAAACTGAAAAGACCGACGGCAACCAAGATTTTTTTTGGGGCTTGCTAAAATTTGATGCAAGCAATATCAAATCAATGGTGCTGGATCAATTGTTTGACAAGCATTCCGAAATCGGGTCAATTTTAAATTTGTACAATCTCAAGATGGTGTATGGTGATAGTTACATGGACACTGGCACCTGGCAGGGCTACAACTGTTACTTGACCGACAGCAATAATTTTTCTAATGTGGAGATAGAAAAAAAATACGACGCATCAAATGTCCTGGAAGAAGATTTCATCAGTTTCTTTACAGACGATACCATTTGGCATGAAACATCCACATACAAAAATATCACGTCCACTGATTACTACTACACAGTCAACAATCCAAATGTGGAGTTTGTCAGGTACAGAGAAAAAAGCAATGATCCTGGGTCAATCGCAGACTTGACAATCAAGAATTACAACAAATCGCAATTGAATCGATTTGAATTATCAATCCCTCTTGCAGATACAACCAAAACTCAGAATGTGATATATTTCTTGAGCATACTAGGAGCAAATTTTGAATTTTGTGTTGAAAAACGGTGCCACGTATTTACTTTTCCAAACTACACCATAGTGTACTACACATTCAATGCCAAAAACAAACAGCACTGTATTATAGAGATCGAATTGAACAAGATAGATTTTAATTTGATCCGGGACTTGGAAGATAAAATGAATGCATTGCAGGGATTTGACTCAGGCAGATTGATCAATAAATCCAAATTCCAGTTGATCAGAGAGCAGACAGATGACACCTCACATTGAAGCGGCCTCGGACGCATATGCGAATGTTGTGTTGATGCCTGGTGATCCCAAGAGAGCCAGGTTTATTGCTGAAAACTTTTTAAGCGATTTACGTTTGGTAAACACCGTGAGAGATTGCTGGGGGTATACAGGCACCTACAAAGGTACCAAAGTGTCTGTGCAGGCTTCGGGCATTGGCCAACCAAGTCTGGCAATATATGCCACCGAGCTCTTTGATTTTTACAATGTAGACACAATTATCCGAATCGGTACATGTGGGTCATTTCATGACCACGTCAGATGCAATGACATAGTGGTTGCAGATGCTTCTTTCTCGGAAGGAGACCAGGATCAACTTGCGCATGCAGATCCCATGCTGTTAACAAACACCCAACATCAACTACAGCAACATCAATTGTGTTATCATGTTGGAGTCATAGTTTCAAACAACAATTATTATCAACAAGATGCAAATTGGTGGAAACCTTTGCAACAAAAGCATTGCCTGGGCGTAGACATGGAAACCTACATGTTGTATCATATTGCTTCAAGAAACAATAAAAAAGCGTTGACTGTGAATTTGGTGTCCGACAATCTTTCCACAAAAGAAGACATAGGGTCAATGAGAGTGGCTGGTGTAGAAAAGATGGTCTGTGCTGTGCTAGACTCAATGTGATTTTTTTCTGGCATGCTCTGCGTCCCCCGGTGGTTACTATAGTAGAAATCTGAGTCACGAATAATTGGCGACTCGTCTTGGTTGCCCGATAGGGCTCAGCAGGACTGCAATCTCTACCTCACCATCCACTCCACGACAGGGACCGTTCACGCATTGCCAGCGGCCTTTGGGTTGGAAGACTACCACCCGTGGTAGCTACTCCACTTCAATCGTCCGGGTCAGACTAGTTCCTGCTACAGAACACGTTACTGTCAAACTGTGATCGAGACTAGATCACTGTAAATCCTTGTGCCGGGCTCAATGTAAGGTATCTCCTTCTAGGCCCCAAAACACACTGGGGTTTCCTGCGGCTTCGGCTTCTTCCAGGCGCTTGCTCATGATGGCTTCTTGCACCAAGACCAAGACTTCATCCACTTCTTCCTGGGTCAACATCTGTTCCGGCAATTTGCCCTCCAGCACCGCCCACACTATCATTTCACGCTCAGGTGTCAAGATTGGCCTCCTGTTGTAATTCGTGGAAAAAATCTATGGCCAGGTCAAATGATTTCAATGCTTCATCCAACAGTCCCAGGTGTAAACGAGCATCAAAGGCCTTGATCAAGGCCGGACGATCTTCAAACTGGTAACAACGACCAGTGCCGGGCACACGCTTGGCTATGGCCTTGCCACCGTACATGTCGCCCATGTGTCGCACATATACATGGGCCATGATCAAGTTTCTGTGATCTGAATTATAGAGATCTTCAATGCGTTGGCACCAGCGGCCAACACTGGGCAACAGGGTTTCTGGCAGGGCATAACCCAGTTCTTCAATGTCTTCCAGCATGTAGGCCGTGCGACGTATGTCTGGAAAATCCTCTAACAAGCCGCTGAGTTCTGCATGATGTTCTATGGCCGCATACACAGCCTGTATCTGTTGTAGATAAAGAGCATAGTGCGGCACAGTGATATTGCCATGCAACATGTACTGTACAAAAGGCGTGTCTTCGGCCTCACGATGTTTGGTGTTGGTGTGTTCTCTTAGTATGCTCATTGTATCTTTTCCTGGAATCTATATAAAAAAGCTTCGGACAAACAACGATAGCTGGTACAGTCACTCACGCGAGTATAGGTCACCCAGGTTTCTAATTCGTTTTCGACCACGGTATCTATCACGAACTCACGACCTTGCGAATCCGTCCAATGACTTCCTAATGACAGTTGCATCGCATCAACCTCGAATCTCTGTGTCGGCGCCACACTGAGTCCAGGTCCTCCGTGCGGAATACCTTTTCAAACAAGGAATCTGTGAGTCCTTCTAGACCAGTGTAGCCTATTTCTTGACCTTGTTCCCACCATTCGTAGTCAACTGTCCAACGTGGCATCTGGGTCATGGTGGCATCGCCATCATGCATGACTGGCATGCTACGCCACTGCAACATGAGTCGATCCAAGGTCTCGGTCCAATACCAACGGGCCCAATCTGTTTGAGCGCGACCCAAGGACTCACGGGCCGCATCCAGACGGGTGCCCAGGGCTTCCATTTCCATGCCCAGGAATCTCCAGTTGCGAAGATCCGTGTGCATGGGCACAAATTCTACTGCTCGAGTTGTTGCAAAAATATTTTTCATAATGTATTATACCATAAAAGTTGTTAATAGTCAATCATGCCCATTTCATCACAAACGCCAGATACTCACGTTCGTCGTCAAAATAAAATATGTAACGTCCTGGTTTGCGGTCCGAACTCATTTCCAGTAGTTGCCAGCGCCAATCGCTGCGCAATTCACTTTTGCACCAGTTCAGCACATGTTCAATCACACCAAAAGATTTGACAATTTCAAGTGCATGGTTGAAACTTTCACGATCACGCATCCAGTCCATGGGCGGTAACTGTTTGCAAGAAACTGTTTTTCTTTTAAGCTGGGTCATAGATCAAGCGGTTCAAATGCTGTCGGTCGATGCCCCAGAAATCATAACTGTCTACGATGTCACGCACATAGCCTGAACCCGGAGTGCCGGTTTTAGGGTCATTCATTTCGTAGAAGAAAAACTGCACACCATCCTGTATCCAGGTGCGTTTGGTATAGTAGTAAGGAAATCCTTCAAAGTGATCCAGGCTCTGTTCACATTCAGCGGTGATGCTCCACAGCACTCCCGGACATTCAGCACCTGTGCGGGGTTCAATGGTGGCATGGCAGTAGAATTTCAACTGCCAGTCACGCAACATAAACGCACCTTTGGCCTGTGCGGCTGGACAACGCCACTGCATCTGTCCTGGGTGCATGTTGGCACCATAAGCAAAATATAGATTATCCATATGAGTAATTGTGAGCTCGATCTCCAAATTTCAGTGTCATAAAAACAGCATCCTTGTCCTGGCGAAAGAACCAGGTCATGTGTTCGGTGGATATGTCTGTGATGTAACGATCACCTGGCAGACCAAAAGTTTCTATGCACCAAACACTGATATCGTTCCATTGTGTTTCATTTTCTGCACCGGCGCCCCATAATATGGTCACAGGATGGGCAAATTCAGTTTGGCGCAAGATAGTGTTTTCCACGTGTAATCAATTTTTAACTCATGATTGCAGAATCTGACATAACTGACATGTTGACTTCATGGTTCATTTTGTTTGTCATAAAATATAAAATTTCTGTGGGCAAATTATATCTTAGCTTGATCGCCCACTCAGCCAGTTCGGCAAAGCGTTGATACCGTCGGTTCAGGGTCAGAGACGGATTGGATTCAGCCAACCAATTGAAATATGATCCATACAAAGCCCCCTGAGGATTGTCGATAAAATGAATTCCTAGTTCAGACATTGTGCGTACTGGTGTATTTGGCAACACGGCCATGAGGTGTTGGAGGTTTAAACCCAGTATGGTATGATTGAGCACATATTTTTGATTTCTTGTCAACATGTCCATGGTATCCTGATGATCTTGCTCAGTTTCTGTGGGGTATCCGCTTATCAACAAGATCCAATTTTTAATCTTGTACTTTTCACACATTTCAAAATGCCAGTCAATATCCTGGTTGGAGAATTTTTTACCCATGTGGTCGCGCACACTCTCGCTGCCAGATTCTATACCAATGGATAGACGATTGCATCCAGATTCACTCAACAATCGAAACATCTTTTCTGGATGATCTGATCGTGGTCTTATAATAAATTGGCCATTGTACTGTAGATCTCTGAGAGAATCAACTGTTTGCCGATGCCTTGCCAGATGTGTCATAAGGTCGTTCAACTGTTTAAGCGATCCATTTATAAGAGAATCTGTAAACCAAAAATTACTGACTCCTGTGTCGTAGTGGTGTTTTAATATTTCATTGGAAATATTTTCTCCGCTGCGATAACGATATTTTTTCCATATGTGACCAACATCGCAAAAACTACAACGTCGTACACATCCTCTACTACCGGTCACACTGATGAGATGTTTTTTATCATCCTGGATGTTGTATGCGTCAAATGAAATTTGCTTGTAGCTGGGTGTGGAAAATTTATCTAGATCGTCCAGTTGTGGTTGCCATATATTGTGTACCTGGGCATGATTAAGTCCGGGCAACCGGCGATTGCCCTGGAAAAATTCTTCCAAAATAAAATCGCCCTCGCCCAGCACATAGTAGTCAATCAATTGTTTTTTTACCAAGTCCTCGCCGTAGGTGGGATTGGAGGATTTGTCAAGCACTCCCGGCACTGACACCCCGGGACCGCCGATTATGATTGTGCCAGCAAAGGCAGGCCGCAATCGACTTAAAAATCTATCAGTCCAATACTGTTGTACATAGGTCAACAAGGTCATTGCCACACAGTCGGGCGAATATTTGCAGATGTCTGATATAACGCTGTCAATAAAATTATCCACCTGCGACAACAGATCGGGTGCTAGTTCATCCAGCTTTTTCTCCATGGTCACATGTAAGAACACCTGATCCCATGTGTCTTGATTGGTACGGGTTAAAAACTCTGCATTCAAGTCAACAGCTTGGTATTCTAAATTGATTTTTTCACACACGCCAGCCATGAATGCCAGGCCAGCTGGAGGAAAGGTCAGTACGCTTTGCGCGGCCCCGACCAGATAAACCCGTGAAAACTTGTTTATAGCCATGCGTTTTTGAATTCCTGTATTTGATCCAACAGCTTAGTAACATTGTCTTGGTTGGGTATTACTAGACTAGGGGAATCAACTCCTGCGTTTTTGCGGTCTATTAGATTTTCCAACAAGGGCGTGGCAAACCTCCAAGTCCAAACACCGTTTGGACCCCACGCCAAAACACTGGGTAATTCTAAATTGTTATAACAAAACTTACCATCATATTTAAACATATCTGGCAATTTTACATTATCAACATACATGTCTACCAGTGTCACTGACTGATCTTTTAATATTTGTCCATCAACGAACACTATGTTATCATTGGTTTTGTCATAGCGTTCGATTTCCAGCACATGCTCTCCATCCAGCAGATCCATGGGAACGTCTATGGTGGCTGTTTCTTGATCGAATTCGTATTCCTGTATGATGTCATTGTCAATGAGAATTCTTATTTTTGGCCAACCGTTGCACTCACTGGCCTGTAATTGCAGTGTCAAACAGTTATTTAACAACATAGGTCTTCCTGATGTATTTGTCCGACCACTCTAGACCATTGGTGCCATAGTAGAGATGGTTGTCAGTGATACCAAAGTGATTGCAGAAACTCTGTCCGTATCTGATACCATGCAGGGCTTCCCAGATGTAGTCGTGTCGCCACTGTTCGTAATCGTCTGCGGTGATTGGATCAATGATCCGCCCTGCTTGATCTGACAAAACTACTATTTGTTCAAACACCTGATGTCCACTCATTGAATGACCTTGGTCAAACCGTAAACATAAACCAACAACAATGACGCATTGACCACGATCAGGCTCCACTCACGCCACATGATCGACGTGATCAACCAGGCCAAGCTACCCAGATTCAGCAGGTATATGCTGGTAGGGTGTATGCCCTCCACTATGGCCAGTGCGGCCAGCAACATGATCGCAGTGCTGATCCATTTCATTGTTTCTGTTGCGGATATATTCTTCATCTTGTTATTATACTACATGAAGGCCATTTGTGTCAACTTCCACCCAGGTATAATCTCCCAACCATTTTACCCGACAAATATATTCCCAATCCAGGGGTTGGCCCGTGGTCCAATCCTCAGGTCCGGTCTGGATCAAAATGGTGCCACCGTGACGTAGATCGTGAGCCAACCAATAGCACTGTCCATGATAGATTTGGAAACTGTACTTGGCCGCATGTACCCAATCGGTTATTTGGAGTCGACGTTTTACCGATTCGGCCTGCTGTTGTAGCACAGCCACAAGAGCCATGATCCGGTCATATTCCTGTTGGGCATGCATGCGGGCCACGTTGACCATGATGTCTTTTTGCTTTTCAACAGGTATAAGATCAAACGCAGGACCACCAACTTCGGTGGGATATGGTGTGACATTACGGTTGATAAATTCGGTCAGCGTACCGCCGGCGTTCATGTCAAAACTGTCGCGACCATCGGCCTGACTGGATCGTTTTTTGGCCACTGGATTGCGTGGATCGTCTGGCGGCAACACAAATCCCATCAAGGATGCTCCTTTATGTGATCGGGTTTTGGTCCAAAACGATCTTGATAATTTGTTCGATAATTCTGTTGACTTTCCTTGCTATCGTAATCACAAGGTATGGTGTTGATAGCTTGCAAGATTGGGTGTTGGAACTTGTTGATCATTCGATCGCTGGTTTCTTTAAAGACCTGTTCTGGATCAACACCACGGGCCAATTCCATCAAGGCCCGGCCAAATTCGTATTGTTCAACACGTTTGATCCATTGTTCATAGGATTCGCCTGGCGACTGTTTCACTTAGTCCCAGAGTGCTTCAAAGTATCGGCCAAACAAGCGGAAGCCATTGGCCTTGCGATCCAACCACACGCGGTGTCCAGCTTCATCGTACTTGACTTTACTAGCACCTTCACTCATGTCTTTGAACCAGGCATCGTGATTGGTCTTGCCTTTGAGATGTTCATAGGCTGAATGATCAAAGAACTGGCCTTCGGCATCGTCTGAGACCTTTTGTTCAAAGGCCCAGATCATTTCGGCCAGGACCCAGTCCCAACGCATGTGCCACAGGCTGTCAGTGTCCCATTCATGCTCTCGGGGCTGGGCCATGTGGCTGCGTAGATATTCTGGTACATCCGCATCGTCCACATGTGGAGCACCATGTTTGGTAGCGTCAAGTTGTTTCAGCATGGGCAAGATGATGTCAGCCAGGGTATGATCCATGCTCCAGGTATCATAGCGATCGATCTGTATGTAGTTGACGGGTGGATGCACAAGATCCAGCACCCATTTAACGGCTCGGCACGCAGGACTAATATAGTCTGTGGCACGTTCCACCCAGGCTGGATGATCCACATAGTCCCGGTCTGCAATAACACCCTGGTTGCGGCCGCACTTTGACCACGCAGTCCAGAAGAACACATACTCTAACACTGTGTAAGGGCTGATCCAGTGATTTCTGTAGTTGCTTTTGTATATCTTCATTTCAATCCTTTTTCTTCGATGCCTTGTTCATACCATGTCAAAAATCTATCACCTTCCAACATTTTTAAATCTATCATGAGTCCGCACTTGAACTCGGCTTGCCACTCTATCCAGGCACTGTTTTGGTATCCGCCACGGTCCGGATCCTCTCGATAGAATCTTATGGCACCCGAAAACTCCACACATTCACGCCAACGTTGGTTGCTTTGTTGTATGTATACTCCAAACACATGCTCGGGGTCTTTGACCAACGCAGCATCATATTCTTCAACCATTAAACGACCCAAGGAATCTATGGCATATTCGTCACAGGCCTGATTGGGAGTGTCTTTGGTCTGATATTTGTGACCTTCCCACTCGATCCAATCAAACATGCCCATGTTATTCTATTCCCAGGGTAGCCGGACTGTGATCCAGATGTTGTACTCCATTCTCTTCGTAGAAGAAAGCATCTGCATCAATGATCTTCACACGCAGGTCACTGTGTACTATGTTATAGTCTTTGAAGTCATGATTGGCATCATAGACTCTAAACACGTATTCTTTGGTAGCATGGCAGTAGATCAGGTCACCCACCACGCCGTTAGCACTGGTTCTTGTCATTACCAACTCCCATCATCTGTCCATACTGTTACAGTTAAAAACAACCAACCCATGTTCACAGTCCTACTGTTGGGCCCAGCCCATTCATCCTGTACACGATTGACCCAGGGTATCGCCCGCCAATGGGCAGGATTCACTGTTATTATAACACTGGCTCCGCTGTACCGCAACCAATTAAACATCTTTTATCCCACTTTCTACCCACTGAGCCAAGGGCTCATACTCCAACCGGCCCCAATCGGTTTCACCGCCAAGCACATCAATCTGCATGCCTTGTTTTTGGGCATTGTCGATCAAGTTGCTCAAAACATGTCCGCCATAGCCGTTGGTGCCATATGCATCCCGGTGGCAACGATATACTGATCCCGAAGTGCCATCAAACTCCCAGTAAGGATCGGTAAACGTGGCACGCACGATGCCGGAATTCAACTGCCAGCTATCAGACCCCATGAGCCCTCCTCCTGACCAACAGGCAAACACCTTGTAGATGACTTCTCCTGTTGTGTGTATGCGTATGATGGTCCAACGGTCTGGTGTGTTATCACTCATTCAATCTCCAGGTATTTTAATTCAAACATGTCAGCACGACGCTCGTGACCCACATAGCCTCGAGGATTGCAGACCACTCGAGTAGTGCCAATTTCATAATCTGATACATTGTGCATGTGACCATGACAAATCAACCGGATCTGTGGTCGATCCAGAATAAACTCACTGAGATCTGTGTAGAAGTTGCCGTTCATTAGCAAATCATCCTTGTAACAGGCAGCCACGCTGAGACTGCTGGGCGCATGATGCACTGCCAACACAAACTTCTTGTCCTCTTGTCCTTCAGTGACAATGCGTATATAATCCAACATGGCCTTGTGATCGGCCAAGGTATCTTCGGGTTGCAAGCGACTGGCATAGCCACCACCTGAGATGCCACGACTGCTGTTCTTGCAAATCTTGTAATCGTTCATGCTCCGTCCAGCATTCCACATGCACAGGCTGTCCTCACCGTTGAAATCAGTCCACAAGGTGCCACCCACAAAGGTCACATCGTCAATGACCATGGTATCTTTTTCCAACAAATACACATTGTCACTGCCAAGATCCGCCAACATGGCCTCAATGCGCTCGCGGCTGCGGGCATAGTCGCCCTCGTAGTGCTCGTGGTTGCCCATGATGTAGATTACCCTGGGAAAACGATCACTGACCTGCTCAAAGAAGGTCCGGCATGTTCGGCCCATGGTGGTCTCGTTGTTGACATCCACGGCCTGGCAGATGTCGCCAGCAAGAATCAGCACATCGGCTGATTCTGTGTTTTCAAGTTCAATGGGTCCAAACTCCAGGTGGATGTCAGACGCTAATGCTAGCCTCATTCTTTTCCTGTTCTTTTATTGTTTTTAGTTCGTTTTTTAGGCGCTCAATCAGGGCTGGGTCACCTCCGGCCAAAAAAGCAATCTTTTCTGGATACATGTCGTTGAACCGTTTTCTTATTTCCATCAGGGTAGAGCCCTGGCACAGGAACTGGCGATCTGACTCACGATAAAAATACAGTTGCCCGGCATCTTCTTCCACTACTATGCCCACCATGTCGGCTTCGACTTCGCGAATGGTTTCACGCACTAGACTACGTACATCGTTCTCGAATCTGCGCACTGTGCGCCAGATCCAAAACACCACCAGGCCAATGCCCAGGCCCAGACCAATCAGGATGTTTGCTACTATGGTGGTTATATCATATTCCATTATGCGAGTCCTTTGTCTTTGACACCTTGCGTGTACCACTCAGTGAGTGGCTCTTCATCTTCGTCTTCCACATAGCCAAACACTTCTTCGGCCAGTTCCAAGTAACCCTCACGATCCGATGTCAGGTCCATGTGATCGTCATCCAGATACTCGCCATCCCAGGTCACACGCCCGGCAAAGGCCATGCCTGGTTCCCAGTATTCCAGGGTGAACTGCACACGTCCATCCCCTTGGGCCT
>Ga0209229_10001185_pt1 | contig 10733 bp, 14 predicted proteins | sample SanBayMetagenome_FD_187466 | JGI IMG/M metagenome (GOLD analysis project Ga0209229, IMG submission 187466) | Freshwater and sediment microbial communities from dead zone in Sandusky Bay, Ohio, USA (SPAdes) (version 2) | ecosystem: Environmental > Aquatic > Freshwater > Lentic > Sediment... | reverse complement strand
AGGTGAAGGTTGTGGGCAACTGGGGTGCGCACCTTCATACGCACAGGGCGCACACCCCCATCAGTGACGAGGGCAAGGCCAAGGTCACCCTTGGGGGCCTCAACAGCGACGTATGTAAACGCGGGGCGTGCACCCAGGCCCTCAGAAGCCCACTTAAAGTGGGCGATTAGCTCCTCCATGCCGGTAAAGGAGCCTTGGAGAGTGGGGCGGAGCTCAACGGCCGGAGCGCCTCACAGGGGGGCAGCGTTGGAACTCGTAGAGGTGGAGAGGGTCGAGGTGGGGAGCCTGGCGGCAGAGAGTGGTCGTAAGAAAAGATGCCTTGCGCTAAGCAAGGCGAGGGTGGGAAGCCAAGACCCGCGGGTCCCACGGGACCCGGCGGGGGCAAGGGGTGAGCAAGGCGCTCACTTGCGAGCCTGTAGGCAACCAGCAGCCTGGGCCACAATGCGGAAGGACTCAACGACCTCCTTCACACGGAGGAGAAAGCGGTCCAGGTTGTCACCGCGGCGGCCAAGAAAGGAGCGAAAGGTAAGGGTGCGGTAGGCACCATAGGAACGGGTTAGGTGTGTACGTAGGTCAAAGTGAAGGCCCGCACTCCGAGCAATGACGCCCGTGATGCCGTATGAGGTAAGCTTGGCAGGAGACAGCTGCCCAACACCACCAAGGCGGGACTTAAGGGACCTGTTGTGCAGGAGACCGAGGAAGGCACCAGCAAGGGCGCGCCCTGCGCGGTTCAAGAAGCTAACACAGTCAGCCCAAAAACGTGGTGTCAGCACGGCAAGGTCGAAGAAGAAGGGGTGGTAGAGCGCTGTGTGCATACGCGCACCCGACGCGCGCTCGTAAAGCTCCATGATGCGCTCACGCTCCTCAAAGGCCCAGAAAATAGGCCCCATTGCACTCAAGTCTAGGGAGGTGGCCGACAGGGTCAGAAGGTGGTTAAGTACGCGACTAAGCTCATCGAAGAGGACCCGTGCAAGAAGTACGGGGGTGGGGGCAAGGGCGTGTCGTTGGCTAGAGGCCTCCACGGCCAAGCAGTAGGCGTGCTCCTGGAAGAGGTTGGCGACGTAGTCAAAGCGGTCAAAGTAAGGAAGGGCCTGCGTGGTAGTGCGCGTCTCGACCAACTTTTCAGTGCCACGGTGGAGGAGGCCAAACTGAGGATCTACCCGCGTAAGAACCTCACCGTGGACCTGCAGGTTGAGGCGCACAATGCCGTGCGCGGCGGGGTGCTGGGGACCAAAGTTTAGCCAACAAGTGCGAACCCGGGCACCCGTAGAAACGAAGGTAGGAAGGCTTGGGGTAGCGCTGTGAAAGGAAAAAAAAATGGGAGAGGCAGGGCCGTGGCGGGGGTGGGAGGTCAAGCTACGGGGGTACGTCATTCGAGAGCGCGGCTAAGGAGATGGTGCCGTGGGCGCCTGGTCACCCAGAGCCACTGGCCGCAACGTGAGTCACGCCCGAAATCGCAGCGCAGCCAGGCAAGGGGGGCGGAGCCCACGCGGGGGAGGCTAAAAGTAAACGTGGGGGTCGGGGCGGGGCGTAGGGCTGATGCAAGGAGGGCCCCGCTACCAAGAGCGCGGGGGTGGTGGGGGGTGGAAAAGCCACGCTGGGCCACAGTAAGGGCGGCCATGCGGTGCTTATCCCACAAAGAGGCTAAGGCGTGGTGGGGGGACTGAGCAGAGTGCGCAAGGAGGGGGTGCGCAGAGCGCAGGAACAACCAAAGAGAGTTTGTGCGAGTCTGTGCCACCCACTGGGGGGTGGTGAGGTTGAAAAAATAGGCAGAGTGGGTGAGGTTGGTAGGGACAACAAACTGATGGGCCGCCATGGGCGTCAATCACGATAAGTACGCAAGGGTGGGGTTAAGGGAGCCAACGACCCCCCGGTGTGTGGGGGGGAGGGGGTGTAGTAAGGGGGCAGCCCCCGCCGCACCCCAGGTGCAGAGGGCAAAAGTGCGGGCCAGAGAAAAGGAATGCCAAGCCAGGCGCACTGTGGTGGGGTCAATGGCTGGGCTATCGCCCAAATAGAGACCCAGGTGCGGGGGTGTGGAAAGGGGGGTCGCGGGAGCAGCCGAGGCCTGGCCCATAGCTAGATACCGAGCCCAGGATACAGGAAGGAGGCCAAGCGCGGCAAGGAAGGCAAGGTAGGGCAGGAGAAGGCGCTCTGCGGTACGCTCTACACCAGTCCCGCGAGAGTAAGCCCACGCAAGCAAGCCAACAACCACGGTGGCAGCGACAGCACCGTGGCCGAGGCCAAGCTGGGGGGCGTGGTACGCAACCCAGCTGAGGAGGTCATGGGCGAGAAGAAGTGTGACAAGGGTGGAAGCGAGCCCAAGGGCCCACGTGAGCACGCGCGTGCGGTGGCCCAGAGTAGCAAGGCGGGATGAGGTTGGAGATAGGTCTGCCACCCACGGAGCAGAGGGTGCGTCGGGGGCAAGGGAGGCCTCAGGAGCCACCGGCACGAAGACGGGGCGCACACGGGCTGCGACAAAGTACGCAGCAGTCTGGGGGCCAAGGGTGTGACACGTGCTAGGATGCACAGATGGGACGCCCGACCAGCGACGCATAGAGGGAACGTGAGGCCTTGGCATTGGATGGCGGGGCTACACCGTGTATTTCCAATTGTACATGCGAGCAGTCAAGTAGGGGGCAGCGGCCACCTGGGGATCCAAGAGGAGGTCAACCCCCCGTGGCTCATAAAGTAGGATGGCTAGGGTAGTAGCCTCATCAACCTCCAAGAAGGGGGGGGTGTCCACACACAGGGCAAGGGGCTGGTCGGCCAGTGCCTGGAGCTGAAGGTGGCGACGGTACTTTAGTAGGCTAAGTTGGTTGTAGAGGGCACCCCACCCCCCCACAACAGCGCTGGGGTCCCCCAAGGGAGCCAAAAAGTCACCCACGAAAACCTGAAGGAAGGGATTATTGACCTTGCAACCATTGACTGACCAAAAGCCAGCGCGGACAGCGTGTGGCGCCACTGCGCTGCCGTGGGCCATGGTAAGGTGAGAAAGGCGGGCTAGGCGACCCACGGACAGGGAGAGGGTGCGCAAAAAGGAAAAACCTCAAAAATGACGAAGTGAGAGGACAAAGCGCGTCAGGCGATGCTGGCGGGCCAAGCCAAGGCCCCAGGCCTCGTTAAAGGCGCGTCGACACCGACGCCACTCTGTGGCGATGCCTGGGCGAAAGCGTGCTGCAATAAGAGACCAGCGCTGCATGGACTCCTCGTACGAGGCAAAAGGCGAGGGGCCGGCCGTAGGGGGCACCTCCCCCCGAAGGGGGGTGGGGGTGCTACCCCACAGGAGGGGGTTGTGGAGGAGGTGGGTATGGGGCTTGGGGCGGGGGTGTGCCGCCGAGACGGCTGCGCCTAGGAGGGTTGTCACAGAGGGGGCGCGCGCAGAAAAGCGCACCCCGGGACGCCGCATGCGGCGAAGTGCTTGGGTGCTTGGGAGGCCCCCCTGACGCAACTTTTGGGGGGGGGTGGGCGTAAGGGGGGCTGTGGGACGAGGGGCGGGGTGGGCGACCCCCAAGGCAGGGGGGTAGGGCCGCCCACGGCGGCGAGGTGGGGTCTGATAAAAGAGGTTGTACCCCAGGTGAGTCCGGTAGGGAAAAAAAAACCCATCAAAGGCAGCAAGGACCCCGCGAAAGCGCCGAGGGTGCTCAAAGTGGGGAGCCGCGGACGCGCGCCTGGCGCCGGCTGACAGTGGGTGTACACCAGCAAGAAGGGAAGGGCGCATGCTTGCATGGGGACTTAGACAGTAGGCGGGGGCACACCACGCAAGGAGGGTATGCAACCAAGGGTGGGGGCGGGGGCGCGTGGGGGCGGCACGCCGCAGCGTGCGAGGTCAAAAGCCAGCAACCATTGTATAACACGGGGCTGTGGGGACTACAAAAAAGTCGCAAAGAGGGCGGCGTACCTGCGCTTTCCCAGGAGGCGAACACATGGGCCATAGAGCGTCTGGGACTTAAAGATCCCACGTTTTTTTAAAAGGACGGCTGCGTTTTTTTTAAACAGTACGCGAGTATTATCAGAGAAACGGGCGTGGGCCCGGGCCTGGGTGACAAGGCCACGGACAACAAAACCAGGGCGAAGTGGGCGGTAGCGCCGACTTCAGACATAACGGGGGTAGAAAGCTACTGTCTTGACGGCGCCCTTGATGTAGTCCCCATACCCAGCATAACGACGCCAGGTACCCCGGTAGAGATGGAACGCTTGGAGCCAGGCGGCGCCACTGCGGTCAGCAACCCAAACAGCAGTTTGCTTTTGGACCATTAGAGGGCCCAGCCCTAAGGGCGGAAGCGGGTGATAGAGGAGGACTGGCGCCGCGTGTGGCGCCTAAAATGATGGGTGCTGCGCGCAGCCACAGAGGATCAACGCACGCGCCAAGCGCGAGATGCGAAGAGGGAGCTGACAGCCGCGTAGGCGCCCCCGGGGACACGCGCCGCACGGACCTTTAGGAGGGTGGCATAGACGACAAACGCCAGGGCCAAGAAAACATTTGCCCACACAACCTCCCAAATAAAGAGACGGTAGAGAAGCTCGTGAACGAGAAAGACCGCACAGCCGCTGGCCCCAGCCAGTGGGGCTAAGTCCTGCCAGAGGAGCGATAGGGCAAGCCAGGGGGCGGTAACTGGGGCTGTGAGAGCCCCAGCAGCAGCGCCACCAAGGGCGGCAACAAGGGCAAAAAATACTAAACTGGTGGAGTGGGGACCGCGGGGGGCAGCCCCCCCCGTAAGGGGGGTAAACTGAATAAGGAGGAGGCTGAGGAGGATGAACACCGAGGCGTAGGTTGTTAGGATAACGGTTGCAAACAAGTCAAGCTCTCACAAAAACAAGAAGCCAGCCAAGGCTAAAACCGCCCCCAAGGCGAGGGCCAGAGCATAGGTGGCGTAACGCGAGGAGACAAGCTCAATAAAGAAGACAGCCAAGACCCAAAACCAGAGGCCCCACATACCCATTAGACCACTAAGCGAGGCCCCACCCCACAAAATAGCAAGCAAACGTGAGGAGGAGGAGCCAGAGGGCGGGCTGCCACGCCAGGCGCGCCATAGCCTCAACGCGAAGGCGGGGGGTGGTGACGCGGACAAGCACGATAACGACGAAGAGGAAGATAAAAAAAAGAGGCCCAGCCATGTGGGGAAGCACCACATAAAAACAAAGGTCAGAGGCAAGCTGAGGTGACTCGCAAAGGAGGAGGTATGCCCATGCAAGGCGAGAACCCATTTAAGGCCTAAGCCAGAGGCGCTACAAGCAGGAAAAAGCCCAAGACAAAGGCAGCTGTGAGCAAGGAGTGCAAGAGCGCAGCTAGGAATGCGTAGAAGCCAGCACCACTGGTGGGCGCAGTGGGGGCAAAGACCCTTAGCACGCCCCAAAGGCGCGAAATAGCCCGCTCACCCCACCCGTGCTCAGTGGCAGGAAGGAGAGAAAAAACTAAGCTAGACCTAAAAAACACGTCAAACGCCTGAGTAATGCAGTAATCCCACGCGCCCGAATCTAAGAAGGGGACAAGCGCGAGGCGGTGGTAAAGGGTGGCAGCTGGGTGGGGGTGCTTGGAGTAGAGACGAAAGCTGGTGAGGGCGGAGGTGGCAGCTCGGCACACACACAGGGCCATTGGAGGGCGGTGCTAGGTGTCGTCCAGGTCGGCATAAAGAGCACCCGGGCCAACAAACCAAACGTCGCAGCGGGGGGCGTTTGATGCCCACTCAGCAGCAGGAAGAGACGCGGCGACGACAACCCACCAGCGAAGAAAGGCGTCAAGGGGGGCTCAACGGAAGGAGGCCTCTGTGTAGTCAGCACCCAGAAAGAGGGCTGGTCGGTGCCGCACGGCAGGAGCAGCGGGGTGGGGGAGGGGGGGAGTACGCGAGGAGGCGGCAAGGAGGTGGTAAGCAAGGAGAAACGCCCCCTCCCCACGTGGCCGCTTGAAGACTGCAAGGCCTCAGGTACGGGCGAGGTGGCGGCGGGCTGGGGTCACAAGCTGAGCACTCAGCCAGCTACGTGTGATAACACAAAGGGCGACGTGCTCAGCCACGTGAAGGCGGCGCTCTGCGCCATCAAGCCAAAGAGCACCTGGGTAGTCGTGGGGGAGCCAGGCCAAGCCACGCACCATTGAAGGACGAGGCGCGCGGGCCTACCACACTCAGAAACGAGTCTGGACCAGCTTGGTCATCCGCTTCGTCTGGCGACGCGGCAGGCGCCGAGCACGTGGTGTGCGGATGTAACCATGAGGCTGGGCGTGTTGAAACATAAGGTGAGACCACTGGAGGGTGTAGCGCGTAAGCCAACGCGCCCCCCGGGAGGAGGGGCGGCGCGCAAGGGCGGCCTTGAAGGCCGGCCAAACCGCCTCATCAAAAGGGTGGCCAACGACCACGAGGCGTCAACTAGCTGCGGCCAACCATGCGGCTAGGGTGGGTGCAGCACCAAGGCGGCCTAGGTCGGAGGGGCGCAGGCGAACATCCAAGACCCACTGAGCGGCTAGGGGGTTTCAAAAGACCTCGTCGAGGGGCTGACACAGGTGGCGCCACAGGAGAGCAAAGTTTGCTAACGCCCCACGAACCCACAAGTCGCATGGTGGGGTGGCAAGGGACACAAGGTGGCGACGAAGGAGCTGGCAAGCCAGGAGCTGAGCCAGGGAGGTAAAGCGTGCTGACTTGCCAAGACCCGCAGCGGCGGCTGCAAGGGCGCCTGTGATGAGGAGGAGGGGTTGGTGGCAACCCCCCTCAGGAACAAGAAGGGAAAAGACTGTGTGAGCACGCCGCCCCTGCGCCACGTGAAGGCGAAGGGGGGGGGTTTGGGGCTGCGTGTGGGCCCGACCATGCTGCAGGCCCTCCCCCCGGGGAAGGGGTAGGGGGCGAAAGATCCTGGCAGCCCAACCCACCAAGGTGCTGTGGGGGTGACGAGGCTTGAGGCCAAAAGCGGGAAGGGTGTGTGACACGCGCTCCCCCACCGGGGAGGTTGAAGGGGAGGTGGCCCAGAGGCGGGGGAGTGCCATTTGAAAGCCGCAAGGGCGCGTGCGGGTGTGTGAGCAACCTCAGCTGCAGCCAACCACGCAACAAGCTGAGGAGTGGGGGCAACAAGTTGGGTGGGTGTGAGGGTGCGACCCTCTAATGTCTTAAGAAAGGCCAGGCACCAGCCCACAAAGAGGTCCCTGTGGGTGACGTGCACAAGGATAGGCATCCAGTGGTGGTAGCGGCCACAGACCTCCATGCACTGGCCCCAAAAAACGCCACGCCACCGCAAGAGGAGCCTACGGTGGGAGCTGAAGCCTGGGATGCAGTCAATCTTGAGTCCAAGGCCAGGGATCGCCCAAGAGTGGATGACGTCCTTCGAGCCGCAAATGATGTGCAGGGGGAGGTCACAGGGAAGGCAGACAGCCTTTGAGGAGCGGAGGCGGCGGATGGTACGAACGTCCTCAGGCATTGCCGTATAGAGGTCAAAGCTGGCACGGGGGGAGGTGGCTGCACCGGCAGAAAGCTGGGACAAGAAGGTAGCAAGGGTGGGGGTTGGGCGAAGGAGGCCAAGTTGGGCCATCAAAGGGTGGCTGGTTCCAGGGGCCCAGCTGACGCGACTTTGGGGGGCGGTTAGGCGGCTCGTCAAGCAAGCAAAGACAAGGGGGGCCGGGGAGTTAGTTGAACCAGCATAGAAGCGGTTTGCTGGGTAGACAGGGGGGCGAAATGACCAGAGGTGGGCCTGGGCCAAGGCAAGGACGTGGGGTGTGAATTGGGGGGCGGCAAGGAGTGAACGTACGCTTGCTGAGGCAGACTGGGTGGGAACCGGTGCAGTGTCAGGGAGGTAACCCTGGTGGGGGCTGGATACGTGCGTGAGGGTGTGTAGGCGGGCCTGGGTAGCGGGGGTGTGGGTGTGGGGGTGAGCAAAGGCCGTGACTAGGCCAGCAGTGGAGAGGGCAACCCGAGGGGCAACCGAGGCCGGGACACTGGGGCCGGTAGAGGTCAAGGGGGCCGTGGCAAGGTGCTCACTGCGAGCACGAGTGGCTGCAAAAGGGCCCCAGGTAACACGAAAACGTGCGGAGTGGTCAGTACGGCGAGTTGTGTTGATCTCAGGGGCCCAGCGACGGTGGACAAACAGGGGGTCAACGTCCTCGTAGGGTGTAGGCGTCACCACGGCAGCGTGGGGCCAGGTTGACACCCACTCAGAGTCAAGTACAGCGGGTGCAAGCTCAGCATAGGGACGCGAGGCGCTGTAGAGGCGAAGGTGGGGTGCTGCAAGCAGGCCCACGTTCTTGTATGGGAGGGTGGAAGGCGCCTCGCCGTGCAGTGGCGCAAGGGGGGCGTACGAGTATGTGGTAAGCGTGTTTGAGGCCAAACGCCTAACAAGGCCGCCACGTCATGACTTGTAGGTAGGAGCCCCAGCACGCGCAGCAGTAAGAGATCAAGTGTGAAACCAGCTGAGGAGGGCTGGGGAGCTCTGCCAAGGGGAAAACGCCAAGCCCACACCACCGTTGGCAAAGTTTACAAGATCAGCAGACTGGCTAAAGGGGCGCCCAGGGCGAGAGGGGCTGACCCCCATTAACCACTCAGAGGGGGGGAGTGGGCTTAGTGAGGACGAGGGGAGGGAAGTGAGCCCCTGGAGGCGAGGGCTCAGCCAAAGATGGCATGCGCGCTGAGCACGAGAAACAAGAGACTGGGCCTCGTGAGTGGCAAGAGCGGCTCCCCCCACGGGGGAGGCAAGGGCACCCCCTGGCGAAAGGGGGTGGTCAAGGGCGGCGGGGGTGCTAGACCAGGGTGCCAACTGGGGCTGTGCCACACGCGCAGCAGCGTGGTGGGGTGTGGGCGCGAGAGCTTGGGAAGCCTCAGGCGCTAAGACGGGACCCAGGAAAGGTGGGAGGGTATAGAGGCCCAGCTCCGCCCAAGACGGCCTGGGGGTCAGCAACTCTGCAGTCAGGTGAGCTACGTGAGGAACCACCTGAGAAACCCAGGATGTGTGCTGGGAGAGGGACTCGCGCGTAGAGGACCACAGAGCAGCCAAGGGGGTTCCCTCCGAGGCGAGGGCAAAGGCAGACCGTGCAAGGGGCCCTAGGGCAACACGGGGGCTGAGGAGGGATGCCCAGGCAGAAGCACCAAGGGCGCTAACAGGGGAGGAGGCGAGGGGGGCCCAGCGGGGGGTAGCAAAGCCGGGGCCAGCAAGGGGGCCAAGTGTGTAAGCCTGGGCAACACCAGCAGCAGCACCTGCCATAACAGCAGCTGCTGAGCCGTTTGTCAGGCCAAAGTCGTCAATGGTGGGGGTGGGGGTGGGGATAGAAAGCCCCTGGGACCGAGCCCCAGCCAGGGGTAGGTGCGCGCTGAGGTTGGTAGGGGCTAGGGGGGGGGGGGGGGCGGTTCAAAACTGATCAACTAAAGCCTTAGGGGCGTGGCGGAGGGCAAAGGGTGTGGGGCGGGGGCGTGTGTGTGAGAAGTAACCCTGGGTGTAGATGTCAACCGCAGTGGTGGTGGGAAGGGGGCCAGACTGGGAAAGCCACTGGTGAACAAGGCAAAGGCGGTTACCAACAAGTGCGGTCGAGTGGGCCCCACGCAGCGGGTGGAGCAAGGAGGCTGCGTGGAGGTCTGCAGACGTGGGCCCGCGCAAGGGGGCTGGCACAGCAGCGGGTGCTTGGGGGGCGGGGGGGAACGTGGAGGACCAGCCCCCCAGGGAGCCGCGGGTACCCTCAACGAGGGCGGGGGTAACAACAAGGCGGCGCAGCTGCGCTGCGGCATCAGACTGGGTGGTGGTCACCAGAGTTCGATGGGGGGGGGTGGCACTCAACCACGCGTAGAGGCTAAGGACTGTGGCTGACTGAGGACCGTCCTGCGAAACAAGGGCTGCAAGGGAGCCAACTGCGCGAGGGGCGAGCAAAGTACGCCACTGCGCGAGCGGGCGCACCGCGCGCTCCTCGGCAGCCGCAACTACGCTAGAGTAGGCTGCTGGTTCGTGAGGCTGGGTGGGGTCGGGGGCGTAGGTAAACACAGCAAGGGGTGTAAGGGTGGGCTGGGTGCGGCTGACAAAAAGACCCTGAGCGCTAGCACGGCGTACGTACTCGTAGCGATACCGAGCTAACAAGTGGGCATAGGGGTCTACGGCGACAAAGGTCTCTACCGAAGAGTGGCCAACGCGCTTGGCACCCCCACAAACAAGAGTGACAACATCACTGGGGAAGTAGTAGTTCCAACCCCACTGGTACGCAAGGACGTTAAAGGAGAAAACGGCGCCAGCCGTGTTGTCGTCAAAGTTAAAAGAGTGGGTAGACGCGTGCATGAGCATAGAGATTGACCATGCAAGGGGGACGACGGACGTGAGGGCGTCACCCGTCTGGGCACGACTAAACCCACGAGTCTCGCGGCGGAGGAGCCGAGACTCAACGTGGAGGGTTGTCTGCGCATATAAAATGACAAGCCAGATGGAAACAAGGCCAAGCGAAAAAAAAAAGAACCAAAAAGGGAGGATAAAGAACTCAGTGGCCCAGGGAAGGGGGATAACGTGCTGAATCGCAGAAGCAACATAGGGGCGGGGGTAGAATGCGCGCCCAAGGCCAAGGACCTCAAAGGTCGCTGCCTGGTGGGGGGGTGTGGGGAGGCCGGGCTGGGCCTCTAAGGACGAAAGGTGGTACGCGTACGCGGCCTGCCAGGATGCGGCGTCGTGAGGGGCCTGAACGTGAGTGGGCATTTGAGGGCGGGGCTAGCGGTAAGCGCTGACCTTACCCGCTTTGCGGTAGACGACCTGACGGGAGAACCGGAGCCCACGGCCGTGGTAAAGGTTCATGG
>Ga0209229_10001181_pt1 | contig 10749 bp, 13 predicted proteins | sample SanBayMetagenome_FD_187466 | JGI IMG/M metagenome (GOLD analysis project Ga0209229, IMG submission 187466) | Freshwater and sediment microbial communities from dead zone in Sandusky Bay, Ohio, USA (SPAdes) (version 2) | ecosystem: Environmental > Aquatic > Freshwater > Lentic > Sediment... | reverse complement strand
AGACATGATGGAGACTAACTTTCCATCGTCTGCCAAGCAATTCCATGCCTTGTAAAAGCTATCTACATCTTGATGATTTCTAAACGGTGGATTGCAAATAATCCGCGAATACTTTTTGGCTTCATCCACTTTAGAACGAGAATCTAACACCATCAACGCTTTGATTGTGTTATAGTTGATATGCCTAACGTGATTCCATGCCACGTTAGGCGTTTATTAGAAGAATCTAAGAATTGCTATTATTAGTTCGGAGGCTAGTTCCGCCGCAGCGAAACCAGCTTCTAAACCGTCTTCAAAGTCATTGGACCAATGTTCCTCCTTTAGCTTTTTCCTCTTTTTTGTTTTGGGATAGGAAACTCTTAATCCGTCATCAGTTGATTTTCTTTTTTTACGTGGCATCGGCTTAACGGGGTGTGAAACTTTTTCCCCACAGTGAAAGTTAAATCGGATTAACTGCCACTGTGGAAAAGCGATCGCTTGGTGATTAGCCCGCGATCGCTTTCACTGATTATTTACTGGCTAAATATTCGCGTTTACTCATTAATTGAACCCAATATTTCCCGTTATCTGCTTTAAAAAAGGAATAAACTGGTTCGCCGTCATCATTGTGAGTGTAGGCTTCTCCACAAGCAAACACCATATTTCTGTGATAAGCCGGAGGAACTGCCTCTAAGGCATCCCAGTAATATTCTTTGGATACTTCCACCCATTCTTTGATGTTTTTGTAGAAGTTCCATATTGCCACGTCTCTAGGGTCTATCGCCCATGAAGCGTAGTTACCTAAGCAATGCTTTAAAAATTCCCAATCCATCTCATCTACGTGAGAGCCGTCTTCACCTCGGAAATTTACCTCTAATGGATTTGGATTATTTTGTCCGTAGCTATTTCCAATCCATAATTTAATTTGAGATTTATCATCTAGAACGGCAGTAACCATGATTTGTTTGTAGGAAAATGTAGCTAAAAAGTTTTTGATGTCTGCTAATGTTTTCATTTTTTCCTGTGATGTAATTGTTTGTCAGAAAATCTTTATTTAGTCGTCCCACTCATCGGTTTCAGGATCGTATTTTTTGCTTAATTCTCCATTTATTAATAACTGAGTATGAAAATTAGCCTCGCCAGCATCAGTTAATTCACACCAATGTCCTAAATCATATTTTCCTGAAATATCAGCATATTCTTTACCGTTTGTATCAACAGCTAATCTATACCCCGTCCCTCCTCTATCATCTAGTAACTTAGCTTCAATCATTGGTTCTCTCACTGTATTTAAAAAGGTTTTAACATTCTCGATTTCTCGCTTATTCAGTAAAACTATTTCATAGTTTCCTGTAAGTTGGTTGCATATTACTAAGCGATCTTTCGCTGTACCAAAAGCGGCTTTAAACAACTTTTGAATTGCGAAAATATTTGGCGTTGATACTGTAGCAGTATGCAACTGCCCGTTGATAGACTCATTGATCTTTACGAGGTCAAACATTTTATTTTCCTGCGGTGTAATTGTTGATTGTGCGATCGCATTGAGGAGCGATCGCTAAATGCGGGTCATAACATCATGATCATGAAGCCACTCACAGTCCTCAAAGAAGTCTTGAAAGGGTGTTTCATCATTCACTTGAGTTATTACTTCTTTGCCATTAAGAACAACTTTTAATTGTCCGGTTGTCATTAGATATTGGAGGATGGCGATCGCAATTGCTCCCAACGGTTCGTGATAGTTGCACTCAACGGGTTCAGCTAAGTTAACTGTTCCATCAAGTTCTATTCTTGCTGTAGAGTAACCAGCGTATTGTTTGCAATTAATGTTAATTTGCATTGTAGTTATCGGGGATTGAATAAGGAAGATCCCACAGGCGATCGCAGCAGTTCCGAACTGCACCCATAACTAAATATTTCGGATTTTGTGCGATCGCTATTCTATTTAATTTTCTTTTTTTAATTCATCAATAGACATTATTTGCGTCCAGTACCTATTTTGATTATCTTTTTTGAAGCAATAGTAAATAGGAATTGGAACACTGTCATGATAGGCATGGGTGTACGGCTCACCGACAGCAAACATCCCTAATCTATGGTAGTCAGGAGGCAAGACAGAAAGCATTTCATCATAGGTTTCTTCATCTGTTTCTACCCATTCTTTTATGCTTTGATACCAATTATTTGCAGCTACATCCATCGGACGTATCCGCCAAGATTCGTACTGATCAATCATTTCTTGCAACTTCAGGAAAGTGCAATTTGCGATCGCTTCTCCTAATTGTCCATCGGCAACTAATCTAAGATCAAATAAACCGGAATTTCTTTGATAGTTAGACCACATATCTAAGGAGAAAGTCGTCTTTTTGCCTTTATCAAAAGCTTCTACTTGTGCGGTGCTTCGAGTTTTTAGGTATTCAGATAAATCTCTTAAAGTTTTCATTGCTTTATTCTCCTGCGGTGTAATTGATTGTTTAAAAGCGGTTACGATTCTTTGTATTTTGCGACTATCTCTTTAATGGACGTTACTAACTCTTCATGAGTTAATTCAATAAACCAATTGGACTCCATCTTGAAATACTCCATGATAATCTTTTTAAGCTTTGATTCATTGAAGTAAACCGGAAATTCAAAACAATTGCAGATGAGCATATCTAGCGAAAACTCTTGCTTATTCTCTACTGCTGACATATTTTTGTCCTAATAAATTATTGCCAGTTTTTACTTGTTCAGTTCTTTTCTCAAATCATCAAGAAACTGGTTTAACTCGTCTCGGTTGTGGATTTGAGACACCCACAAAGATAGAAATTTGGTTGGTTTATCTGTCTTGACGATGGAATAGACATCTAATCGTCTTGGCTGTTTTGTCCTGCTAGGAATAGCTACTGGAATTGCGCCTCCGGTAGCTGTTTTAAATTCTCCCCTGGGAAAGGAGAATGCAACGTAATTCTTAGCTGGTTCTTGGGGCTGCATCCCCATTAATTGCAATTCATCAATTAACGTATCTCGCAGGGCGAGATAATCTTCAATGTAGAATCGCTGGTTGAGAAATTCCTCAATTATTAATTGAGGTGTTTTCTCTTCGCTTTGTAGCTTCTCCCACTGCTCAACAGTAGGGAAATAAATAAGTGATCCTTCTGGTGTTAAAGCAATTTCTTGGAGTCCCAGGAATTGCTTTATTTTTTGAGTGGTTACGTCGTCAGGAGTGCGAGAACCACTTTCGTAACGAGATATGGCACTTTCAGAAATGCCAATCTTGTTACTTAATTCTTTCATTGACATACCCGTTGTGAATCGGGCTTTTTTGATTTGTTCTGAGAACATTTAATGTCGGTTTTTTTTGACTCCTTTACTATCTCATGATAGCTAATAGATGTCAAGATATCCAAGAAGATATCTAAAAAGCATGGCTATTACTGGGATAGAAAGTGTAGCGCGATCGCTTATTAAAAGCGATCGCGTGTTAATTTATTCTTGTTCTTCTTGTTCTTCTTCTCCTTCCAATGAGTTCGCTACGTTATCCATGATTAAGCTAGCTAGTTCGGCTTGCTCGGACAGGGACAATTGAGTAGCTAAAGCAAGAATATACTCAATGGTTATTGTTTCGGTAGTCATCTTATTATCCTCTTGTGGTGATTTACTACTCGCTTGATCTGGGTCAGCGCGAGTAGCAATTTCATTAACTTTCATGGGTTTTTCCTCATCCTCAATAAATTGCTTTGTTTCTTCTAGTAGAAATTTGATGAAGTCACGGCGATCGCAGTGCAACGCATAATCAAAATCCAGCGAACCGCAAAGACCTTTATCTAATAGTTCTTGACAGTAATTTGTGTCACTTTCTAAAACTTGTTGCAAGCGACGGTGATCTTCTTTAATCAAAGATTTATTGCCGTTACCATAAAGGTTTTCGCCTTCAATTAAACTCACTAAATGCACTAACTCACGATATTTACCTATGCTTTGGAGACGTTTGGCTTTCTCGGTGAGAGTTTCATTTGGCGGTTGTTCAATAGTAATTATTGAATCTTTAAACTCAAAACATATACTTTGCTCACCGAAATGACTTGTACAGTATTTTGTATATGCTTCTTTCCAGTTGTAATTATTCGGTGGTAATTCTGTTACTTCTGGTAAACCTGCTTTTTTGGCAATACCATCTAAATAATGGATGACACTATGAATCATTTTTTTATGCCATGTTTCATAGCAATCAATGGTTTTATCGGCTAACCATTGCATTAATTCTGTGCCTAATTCATAGGGTAACCTGAGTTCAAAGTCAACGTGATCTACTGAATAAGTAGATCCTAAATAAATTCCAGCTTTTACGCTGATACTATCGCTCTTTTTTAAGTCAAGTCCTAATTTCTCCCCTAATTCTGGTTTGATTTTCGGGTTTATATTGATAACATTTCCCTGTTGGTAATTAGTGTGTGGATATGCCTTAAATATATCGGCTAAGAATTGAGTTTTGTCTTTGAGTAGTTGCTTCTCTGCGTCGTATTCTTGCTTACGAATTAACGCTTTGTCATACAAAGCGATGTAGTAAGGAAGTAACCGCTTCTGGATGTCTTTTACTATGGCATCTACTCCGCGGCTAACAGAGCAAGATATTTCTGTCCTGGCTGAATTTTGATTATTGTAGGGAATATGACTCCAAAGTGAGTCATTGCCATAAGACCAGTCACCGCTGATCTTTACTTTGGGGTTACTTTTCTCAATTGTACTGGGGCGCGTTTCCATTCTGATAGAAAGCGCTTTATCACTGTTGCTGATTTTGTACCAGCAATTGTCTTTTTTCTCTGAGAATTGCCACTGCATACCGGCTGCTATTTGGGCAACTAATTGCTGAAATGCTGGCTCGTTTAGTTCCCAGCGATCGTATTTATCTTTGATGTATAGTGGTTGCATGATGTTATTTAAAGTTGGAGCTGCCAATTACGGCAGCTTTTTATTTAGTGGTTAAGTGATCGCATATATCTATCAACAACTCAAAACAATCTTTTAGAGTTGGTGCGGGTGGGAATATTTCATCTATTGCAGCTTGAGCGATCGCAAGTTCTTTTCTGATTTGTTCTTGGATATTTTGATCTGTGTCAACAGTAGGTGTTTCTTCGGGTTCAGGTGTGGAGGAATTAAAACTCGCGGTTGAGTTGCCTTGCCCTATCTTCATTTGCATTAGACCGCATTTAATCCCTGGTTTACCGTAAGGATAAAATGTGGTTATATTTGGAATTTCACCTAAAATTATTCTGACTTGTTTAAAATCTTTTATTTCTTTTATTGCATCCAGAATTGAATTAACTTTTTGCGGTGCAAGGTATTGAGAATTAACCGTGTTTGCCGGATTATTCCCATTAAGTAAGACAACTGAGTTTTCGGTGCTACTTGAGGAATTGCTGCTAGAGATTTTTAACTCGCTACTCTTAGCAGTGAATTGGGCTATTTCGTTAAAGCTTGACTTCGTTTTTTTGTGAAAACCAAGCGCGGATTTTAACTGTTTTCTGTCTACTACAAATCCAGGTTGGTTACTAAATTTAATTGCGTCTGTATTAGGGTAATTCCCCTCAATCAATCTCACCGCTAATCGCAGTTGAGGTATTGCGATATAAACATATTGATAGAACCCTTCGCCGGCAATTTCTAAGGTAATTGTTTCTGGTAATTCCCCGACCTTAGAAAGTACATCTATGATGGTTGTCGGTATGATGATCCGACATTCTTTTCTAGATTCAATCGGTGATATACAGTAGTTAGCGATCGCGTGTCCGTCTGTCGCTATAAGTTTAGTACCATCATAAAAAATACCCTTTAAAACTCTTTTTGCGTCGTCGGTTGATACAAACTTTTTGCAGAAAATTAAACCATCTATAAATTCCTTAGTGTTGACGGTGATTGATGATTTTATTGGTTCACTTGGGAACTCAGGAAACTCACTTGCAGTCATTCCCTGAAACACATATTTAGCCGAACTACCAAAGGTTAATTTTAACTTGTCAGCGTCAGCCGCAGAATCTTGTATATCTGTTCCCTGTGCTAATCGCTCATTTTCCTCGGTTCTCGGTGCTTCTGAACTGTTATCAGTGTCGCTAATAAACTCTAAATTGGTGTAAGTAGCATCTATTTTCTCAACTAATTTAGTGACTAGCGGCGGTACACAAACACGCCCAACACTAACACCGTCAGCATGACTAATTGACTGTGCAAATACTTCTAAATCGGTGGCAGTAACAGACAATGTAATGCCATCGCTAACTATCAAATAATTAGCTAGAACCGGATGCGTAGGACGATCTGGGATGACAGGCGCGATCGCTCTAAGCATCCCTAAGAATGTTTTAGTTTTGACAGTGATCATAGTGATGACAATCTCCCAAACAATTTGGAAGTATCGGCAATATCATTAATGCAAACTACGTCGTCAGCGATCGCTCTCACGTTGTCAATACAGTAGTCATTAGCCCCCTCAATGCGGCGTACTTTACCGCTTTTGTCTCTACCACCAATAAATACTGTTCTTGTTGTCTCATCACCGATTAAAATGCCGGACACCCTAACATTTTTTTGTTGTTTCCAATCTTTGAAGTGGTCAACAAATTTGCGGTTACTTTTCTTCCGATCTAAATCGGCTGATACTGCTGTTATGGTATAATCCCCAGACGTTATAAACAAAAGATCGGCTGATTCATATTTACCATCAAACATTTTTGTTATAGGAATAAAAGCACCGATCCAATTGGTTGATTTTGTATTGGGAACCCAGTTCATAGCACTTGCTAATTCTTGAGAACTGCAAGTATTTATATCCAGGGCGTAATCAATTGATGATTCAACACCTGTACTAAAACCGATTAATTTAACCGGGCGATTCTGTTCCTTGGCTAATTTTGTAACCATCAGGGCGAAACTTTTGCCCCACACATACTTCTTTTCACCGCTATCTAAAACTTCTTGCATTGCGGCTGATTCCTCAAGCAATATAATAACCGGTCCCATTGCTTTTTCCTTGTCTGGTTCAGTTCCGTATTGCAGTAGCCGTTCTTCGGCATACTCAAGGTAAAATAGCTGTTTATCCTTGAGGTATTCGTCGGCTACTAAGCGGTTTATCTCATTCCCATACTCAAGGGTCGGTGACTCAACATTATTCACGGAGTCGGTGGCATAGCGGGAATCTTGAAAGTCGCCCCACATTTTGCCTAGCGTATCCATGATCTCCCTAGCTTTGCCCTCACTGAATAGGGACGCACTAGCCAAGCGATCGCTGATATCCCTAGAACTCATGCCCGGCATATCATCCCCTAGCGTACCGGATAGTAAGGGAGCGATCGCATCTAACGCTCGTTCAATAATGCGGTTTACTTGAGGTTGAGTCATGCCGACTTTTATCATGTTGGCAATAAAGGAAGATGCAACTAACGCTCCCATGTCGGCATCTTTGCCCGTCTGTGTCATCTGTTGGTATGCTTTGGGTAACTTACGCCACGCGGGGGATGCGGCGATCGCGTCGTGGAAACTGTCTGCAATATTTTCTTGATACTTATACTTAATCGCGTCGTTGTGAATAATGCGGGTTAAAAGTTCTTGGATCTTGGTGTGGTCAACATTAGTCAAAAGCTTGCAATTCTTGACTGCATTAAATAGCATTTTTGCCTGTTGAGAGATAGTAATTTTCATTTATTTAACTCCTAAAATTGCACTGCGTTTTTCGAGTTCGGTTTTGACGCGAAGGCACTCTTGTTTTATTTCAGTGATGGCATCCTGCTTTACCGATGCAGGCATACAGGCGAAGAATTCGTAATCAGACGATGCACTCTCTATGCTTTTGATAATTTGAATTAAATTCTTGATAACCGCAGTAGCATTGCTAAACCATGCGGGTGTTGTATCCGCCGCGTTAATTACATCATTCACTGATGCTTTACAAGCCTTGACGATTTTCTCTGTACTCTTAATGTCTTGCTGATCTTTATTCATAGTCAGTAATTCAATTTGATTCTTGATGTCTGCGATCGCTTTATAGAGACTTTCCTTAACCGCAGCAATTCGTTGGTCGGGGAATATTCCTAAACTTTCTAGGTTGTCTACACGCTCGGTTGTGTTATCTAAAAACTTGATCTCTTGATGACAGACGGGTAATTTCTGACTGTCATTAGCAGACGCTACGCGGTTAACTGAATGAGCGATCTCGGTTTCAATATCAGTTAATTCTTTGTAACTAGCTTCAATCTCGGTATCTATGATTTCAGCGATCGCTTGTTTATCTTCTGGTTTAACCCAGATACAATCCGCTAACACTTCTTGTAGGGTATCTAGTGAAACACTAGAATGACCCTTGATCCAAGCAAAAGACTGAAGGAATGATAAAATCATTGTCCATTTGCGATCGGATATCACAAACTTGGAGAATTTTAATTTTGCTTTAATTCGTTGGAGAACCGAGAAAACTGGCTTGATTCTCACTTTTTTGGCTAGTGTCAATGCTTGATCCATGTCTTGCATTGTTATTTTGATAGTTACATTAGATTTATGACCATCAACCGAACGCTCCCACAGGGTGTTTATATTGTCATCATCTTGCAAATAACCTACCCAATTTTTCCAGACGAAACGGTCTAATAATGCTTGTGCGGTGGGGTCATTACTGGGAACTTCGTTAGAAGATCCGATAAACGTTCTCAGTGGCACGGTTTCAGCATCGGGGTTAAAAAATACCCGTTCATTAATGAGTTTTAAGAGGGTATTTAAAACGGCAGACGGGCATTTAAAGAACTCGTCGCCGTAGGCAAAGTCAGCTTGAGGTAAGCGGCCTTTAGTGTTCCGGGCGTAGGTTTCGTTGTCTTGTAATTGCTTAATAGATACTGGACCGAAAAACTCATCGGGCTTAGTTGTCGGTGATGCTAGGATGCTAAAAAACTCAGATCCGACAATTGCATTACACAACAATTCAATCAGGTAGGTTTTGCCCGTTCCTGGCGGTCCGAGTAGCACGCCGTGATTTTTGCAGATAAACAAAGCGATAAGTGCGTCAATATGATACTCACGCTCTAGACACTCATGTTTAACTTGACGGCGTAATAGTTGAAACTTTTGATTTACGGTTAAGGATGATAATTTAACTTGCATTTTATACCTCTAAAGTTGCTAGTAATTCGTTGACTTCGGCGATCGCTTGCATGGCCGCCAAGAAAATATCGGTATCGTCGTCTGTTAGATCCGGTTCGTATTCGTCCTGTGGTTGGTTGAATTTTTCGACTAGCGATTTTGCAAAAGCTAATTTTGCATCGGTGCGTTTGGCATACCAGATATTTTGCCGTCTGCTATATTTAAACCCGGCTCCGTACCTACCTATTGACTGAATAATTTCTTCCGGCGGTTTCTCGCTGAACCTAATTTCAATACCATCTTCGGCGGTGTTCTCAGTGACAGTGACGGTGATCCCATTGATATTCCCACTCCCTAAATTTTGCGGGGCATTGACAGTCCCCGGCGTTTCGGCTAATTCCCTATTAATTAAATCGGATAGGGTGTCATAACCGGAAATCCTGACGTGGCTATCTTCAATGTATGGGTTGCCAAATTCGGCTTTCCCTCGGTACTCATAGCTGCTTTGTTTTATTTCCGGCATAGGAACGCTGTACTTTTTGCATATTCGTTCGGCGACTTGCCTATAAAACTGTTTTGAGTATTTACGAGTTGGAAAGACATAATCTGATCCCCACCGTACTTCGCGCCCTTCCCATTCGGCATATCGGCTTGACTTCATATCAGTCATGCCGTCGAAAATCGATCCATTGAATCGATCGGTTATGACTCTGACTTCTTCGCTTGTCGGTCCGTCTGTCCATGAGATATCTATGGATGCACCCATAGAGTATGAACTTGATCTTACTCTGAATATCACGCCGGGAAAATGCTTTTTTAATTCCCCACGAATGATCTTGGCTGTATCGGTGACAGATATATAGTCTGCCATCATTTACCTCCTATTTTTGATAGTTGAATACTTGATAGTTGCGGTTACGCTTGTAACCATGTTTTATAAGGCAATTGGTGATCTGGGAATGAATTAACCCATACAGCGTAAGAGTTAAATTTGTAAGGTTTTAGCCCATAGGTCAGTCGAGCGTATTCTGGTTGATGAACACGGAAAGGTTTCACGATCGCAGTCAATTTTTCTATTAGCTTGCGATCGCCGGAACTTGCGATCTTATTTAATATAGCGATCGCAAGTTCCGGGTTAAAATCCGTCCAATACCTATAGTAGCTTGATCTGGGTTTGGGTTTTACGCTAGAAAAATTATCTCCTAACGCCCGGCGCTCAAGATATATTTTTTCGTCCTCCTTTACTTTCTCATTAATTGCAGTTTGCACCGCGTTATAAATACTAATTATCTCCTCTGCGGCTGCGATCGCTTGATCAATACTTTTGTCTGGTTTACTTGGCGGTGTCTTGGTGGTGCTCAAGCGATCGCAAATATCGCCTAATAGATTAAAACAATCTAGTAAAGTAGCCATTATTTTTATCCTACATATTAAATAAGCGGGCATAATGACCCGCTTGATATTGATTGTTTATTGATGATTAGTCAGCAACTACAAAATCATCTTCTTCTTCCTCATTGTCATCTGCTACTACAAAATCATCTACTACAAAATCATCTTCTTCTTCCTCATTGTCATCTGCTACTACAAAATCATCTACTACAAAATCATCTTCTTCTTCCTCATTGTCATCTGCTACTACAAAATCATCTACTACAAAATCATCTTCTT
>Ga0209229_10001180_pt1 | contig 10752 bp, 11 predicted proteins | sample SanBayMetagenome_FD_187466 | JGI IMG/M metagenome (GOLD analysis project Ga0209229, IMG submission 187466) | Freshwater and sediment microbial communities from dead zone in Sandusky Bay, Ohio, USA (SPAdes) (version 2) | ecosystem: Environmental > Aquatic > Freshwater > Lentic > Sediment... | reverse complement strand
TTCGCGGTCAGTGGATGGAATTAGGAACACAGAAAATGCAGCAGATGCTAGAATTTTGGCAAAAAAACGCCGAAGAAAAACCAGAAATCAAGCTATTAGATTTTGTAAAAATGTCGGCTTCCTTAGAAGATGAATTAGAAATCGAACATGACTCAATGATATCCGATTTGATGGGGAAATTGCAGGATAAAAGTCAACTTACAATGGTGGGTGATATTCCCCAATTACAAGGAACGTTAAGGGATTATCAAAAGCGGGGAGTATCCTGGTTACAATACTTAGAAAACTTAGGGTTAAATGGCTGTTTAGCTGATGATATGGGTTTGGGAAAATCCGTTCAGGTTATTGCTCGATTAGTTCAGGAAAAAGAAACAACAGATTCTATTTTACCCACGTTATTAATTGCACCAACTTCAGTGATTGGGAATTAGCAAAAAGAAATTGAAAAGTTTGCACCCCATTTACAAACTATTATACATCATGGTAGCGGTCGAATTCAAGAGCTAGAAGCCTTTAAATCGACTTGTCTTAATTGTGATGTGGTGATTACCTCTTTTACCTTAGTTCGTCAAGATGAAAAATTATTCAATCATCTTGAATGGCGACGAATTGTTGTTGATGAAGCTCAAAATATTAAAAATCCCAAAACTGCTCAAACTCGTGCAATATTAAAACTTTCGGCTCAATATCGATTAGCTTTAACCGGAACTCCCGTTGAAAACCGTCTTTTGGATTTATGGTCAATTTTTAATTTTTTGAATCCCGGTTATTTGGGAAAAGAAGCTCAATTTCGCAAGTCCTTTGAAATTCCCATTCAAAAAGATAATGACCGGATGAAATCTATAACGTTAAAGAAATTGGTAGAGCCGTTAATTTTGAGACGAGTTAAAACTGACCCGTTAATTATTAATGATTTACCCGATAAAGTTGAGCAGAAAGTGTATTGTAATTTAACGAAAGAACAAGCGTCTCTCTATGAAGCGTTAGTGAAGGATGTGGCTGAAAAAATTAATGAAGTTGAAGGGATTAAACGAAGAGGATTAATTTTATCGACCCTGATGAAGTTAAAACAAATTTGTAACCATCCGGCTCAATTTTTACAGGATGGAAGTGAATTTTCGGCGGAGCGATCGCAGAAATTACAACGATTAGCAGAGATGGCAGAAGAAGCCATTTCAGAAGGCGAAAGTTTATTAGTTTTTAGCCAGTTTAAAGAAGTTTGTGATGGTTTAGAACGACATTTTAAACACCATTATCATTATAACACTTATTATATTCATGGGGGTACAAATCGCACAAAACGAGAACAAATGATTGCTGAATTTCAAAATCCTGAAACCGAACCTTCTGTGTTTATTCTCTCTTTGAAAGCTGGAGGTGTGGGAATTACGTTAACCAAAGCTAATCATGTATTTCACTTTGATCGCTGGTGGAATCCGGCGGTGGAAGATCAAGCAACGGATCGAGCTTTTCGGATTGGTCAAACGAAAAATGTATTTGTTCATAAATTTGTGGCTTTGGGAACTTTAGAAGAAAAAATTGACCAGATGATAGAAGATAAGAAAAAACTTTCTTCTCAGGTTATTGGTAGTGATGAATCTTGGTTAACAGAATTAGATAATGAAGCGTTTAAACAGCTTATTCAATTGAATAAACTGGCTTTATTGGAGTAGTTGATTAGTTTTAATTTTGTAGTGTTTAAAAGGAGTAATCATCTATTATGGCTCAATTTAGTCGCACTTGGTGGGGAAAACAATTTAATGAAGTTCCTGATAATATTGAGGATGTGTTTTCGGATTTAGGTTTACATTTACTTCCCCAAAGCGAAAAAGACTTTAAAACAACTTGTTCTTGTCCAGATTGGTCAAATCCTTGTAAACATATTGCGGGGGTTTATTATTTAGTAGCTTCCCAATTAGATGATGATCCTTTTTTGCTTTTTCAATTGAGGGGTTTATCTAAAGATGTCCTCAAAGCTGAGTTATCTCAATCTCCATTAGGGAAGATTTTATCTCAAGAATTGACAACCAAGGAAGTTTCTGTACAACCCTCAATATCTTTTTATACACCTGTCGAAACAGAAGGGGTGTCAGAGAAAATTAGTGCGCGGGAGTTTTGGTTAGGAACCCATCGACTTCCTCAAGTTGTTGAAGAAACTTCTTCTGTGAGTTTACCTGCAATTTTAATTAAAAAACAAGGAGATTTTCCGGCGTTTTGGAAAAAAGAGCATTCTTTTATTCAAGTTATGGAGGAGTTTTATGAACGAGTTAAAACTAAAAATAAGAACTTGATTTAGCTTGGGAATGAAAATTTAACCATTACCCTGAAAGAGCGACTTTGGTAAACAATACAAGCGATCGCCTTTTTAATCCTTCTGCTTTTAGCCGACAGCATAGTCGCTCATTTCCCGCATGAAAGGAGGATAAAAACCTAACACAATATCTTGTTTTGGTACGCCCAAATCGACTAAATCTGCCGCAATATCATGCTCCGTTGAATTGTAAAAAATCCAGATTTTTTCATTCCGAATATCAAGATGTATTATACAATGATGTACCCAGCACTTATGCTGCCAACCTAAATGCACAATTTGATAATGATTTCGCTGCGTATCAAAAATAGTCTCAACCTCAAAATCACCATAAGCTGGCTTAACTTCTGCATAACCCATCAACAATTGCTGCACAATTTGCTGATAGTTCATTAATTTATCCGTTACTCCTTCCATAGTGAAATTTGCTCCAATTCAATATCGTAAACAATTATTTTTACGGAATTTTCTTGCAGTATTGAGGCGGGAAAATCAAGTTGAAAGAAGCTGTTATAGACTAGCTCGGGTACGGCTAGATAGAGAATGCGCTCCGGCTCTTCGCGACGCAATGCAGCCCGATAATTAATATACTGCCCCAGCGCTGTATGAAACTCGGAAATTGCCGATGTATTAGCTAAAAAACTTTTAACTTCCACTGCAATTTTCTCCTCTCCTCGCTCCGCAGCCAGTAATCTTTCTGCCCCCAAATCAATTTCCATGTCTACACCACCTACTTTAATCTGAAACGGATCGCGAGTTACATTCCACCCCTCCTTAGCCAGAGCCTTCTTAACAACTTGATGAAAACGATCCTTAGCCATTCTGCACCATCCAAACCAAAAAGCCCAAAATTTGCTCAACCGGAGGGAGTGGATAATCAGTCAAGTCAATCGTCACAGTTTGTCCTTCGAGTTTGAGAAACCGCCAAACTGTACCGCTCGTCACTGTTCCGTAAATCGTTGAAATCGGTTGTTGCTTCTGTTGATTGAAGCGTTGGGCAGCCACCATCTCTGCTAAACATTGTCCCAACCCAGGTTTCAAATCTTCCTTCTTCGCTTCCACTAAAACCACAGCCGGGGCTTTAATAAACAACTGCTCTGGAGAGCGACTTATCAGAAAATCGACATAACCTGTTAAATCAACCTCTGGCTGCACGTTGAATTCTTCACCGGAAAAAACACTAATCTGTCCCTTAAGCTGACGTTTGACTTCTAATAAAACGGGATTGATAATAGCTTCAGAACGCGCTTTTTCACTCCCCACTGCTATTGCCCAAGGTAACGATTCTTTCAACGTATCTTTGAGCAAAGCAGTTGGATTGACTGGGGAAATCTCTGGCAGAAAGCGATCGCCTTCAACAATGGTGAGTTGAAAATCATCTACCGCTTTACTCAGTGTAAATTTACTATAAGGCATAAAAGTTTTCCCAATCTGTTTATAAATTTAAAAGACCTCAAATTTGACACTCCCCTAACAGATTGTTGATGCCCTAAATTATACAACTCCTTGACAAGCTAATCGAGTATTGTTTTTAGGCTTATTTCTTTCTAACTGCTATTTAACTTGAGCCGGAAGGGGCGGTTGCACCTTAACTGGGAACAGGGATAATACTTCTGGCTGTTTCATGTCAGTGGTAAATGATTACAACCTCGGCAGTGCTATTGGAGTTTGTACTAATGCAGCAATTTTTTGAGCTAGTTGATTAAAGTCTCGGTAAGCACTTTGTACAGCTTGAATATGAGCACCGATCGCTCCATCTGCTGGTTTAAGATGAAACATCGGTTTGTGAGCTTCTTGAGCCAGAGGCATGAGACTTTGATAGTATTTTAGTAAGGCTAAACAGTAGGGATCTTCTGATAGCAATAGCTTACTATTTTCTTCTTCAATTAATACTGCTTCCCGATAAACATTAGGAATTCGAGCCATCCATCGTTGATAAGCTTTAACTGGACGGTCTAGCCTGACTGAATGTTGCAGGACAATATACCCAAGCGGTTGCATTTGACCAGTTGGAAGCCTTAAATCAGAGACAGGATTCTTTGCTAATCGTTCGTTCCATTCTTCTCGCCAGCGTCTAAGAGTTGGGCCGAGATTTTTCAATCCTTGCAGTGAGAATAAATCAGGGGATAGAGGAACAACTATATAATCAGATGCAATTAAACCAGCCCGGTTAATCGCTCCTAAATTGGGGCCCAGGTCTGCCAAAATAATATCAGCTTGATGGGTTTGAGCAGCAGCTTGTAGCAATCGCCAAAAAGCAGAAATGACTCGAAAAGAACCTTCTTTTCTATCCATACATCCTGACCATTCTGCGGAAAGATCATCTTCAAATCCAGAAAGTAATAAATCTCCCACCAGTAAAGCTAAATTTTCTTCTATTAGCTCTAATTGTGGAGTTGCAATATCGCCAATTCCTCTAATTAAAGGTTGCACACAACAAAATATAGTGTTGGGTTGTTGGCTTTCTTCCCAAATTTCTTCTAATCGGTTTTCATCTAGAAATGCGGCGGTAAGATTAGCTTGGGGGTCTAAATCTGCTGCTACAACCCGCAGTCCTAAATCACAATACATCCAGGCTAAATGGTAAACTAACGAAATTTTTCCAACCCCGCCTTTATTATTAAAAAAAGTAATTATGGGAACAGTCATGGATGCCTCCTGATAATCACTAATATATGACCAACGTTACCAAGAATGAGTTATCAATAACCTACAGAAAAAGGCTCTAGCTTTAGGTTTTGAGCTTACTCCTCAGCCCCAAGCAAATACTGTTTCTTAGGAGAGGGATAGTTCCTTGCACTTTGAATAGAACCTGTATACATAGTCCAAACCATATTCAAATCTTGATTCAGAATCTGGCTATATTCTTGTAATTTTTCAAGCCCTAGTTCTGCTGGCTCAGGTGCTCGACCCAATGCTTCTTCCAGTTGAATGTATCGAAGGCTAAGGTTTGCCAACTCCTCTTTCATGCGTAAGATTCGATAGTTTGCGTTTCTAGATTCCTCGGAAATCAAGTCGGCAGGATGGGGAGGCATCGCTTCATAGACAGCTTGAGCAAAGCGGACTCTACTTTTTGGCAGCCGTCTATTGTACTGTGGTTGAACAGGTGTTTTTTCTCGAATGGCTCCATACAAACCACTGACATTTCCTCCAAACCAGTGATTCGTTGCGAGCACAGCTGATTTTGCAAACTGTTTAAGCGTAGGAGGCTTGCCCCCTCTTTCGTGAAGCAGCAAGTGATAGGATTGCCCAGCTTCTGTGATTTCAGTTTCCCATCGCGCACGAAGATAACTATCAAGGAATTGTTCTGCCCAAGCTCGTCGATAAGCAGTGATGATATCCCGTAGCTTCTCAAATCCTGATTTTCGACTACCTACACTCGTCTGAATTGTAAGAGACACTCCACCTGCTGTTATAGGTATTGATTTCTGATGGCTGTTAATAGGTTCAGGCGAACCCAGTTGCGCTTCTGCTTTTATCAACTCATCAAAGATTTTTGAATTAATCGGAGTCTGGAAATTTTCCAAAGCTGCAATCTCACGTCGGTAGTAATGCGCCAATCCTGCCATATCAGTGCGAGAGTAAGGACCTTCACAGAGGAACCAAGCAGTCAAAGCACAACCATGCCAGAATTTGATGGCAGCCCCAAAGGTTTCCGCCATCAATTCATGGGGAAATAACTCGCTAACAATCTTGTCGGGGAACTTGACAAGCATTACAGTTCCCCATAGCTGTTCAATTTTGTTCAATAAATTGTTGGGAAGGAACGTTTGGTAAAGCTGAGGTTGATAGGGAGATTGCGTCGCTTCGTTAAAGTTTAGGAATCGATAATCTTCAACCAATCCCCAAAGCGGTTGTATGCCTACTGCTTGGCGAGCATGGATTTGATCAAAAACAGTCCAATATTCTTTAAGCGCAGCTACACGCTGTTCTACAGGAGATTGTCCACTCGGTTGTTGCCAGTAAGCTGCGGCAATGCGCTCAATCTCTTCGGCTGGAATTCCTTGGATGGCTGCAACTTCAGTCACCCGACTAACCCCACCAACGAATGGACGAGTTTCAGGAAGCGCCGTTATGATTTGCTCCTCTGGATACGGTTTTTCACCCAAGTAGGCGAGAAATGCCAGCCAGTTACCACCAAAGAAACCAGCTAAAGTTGGTGCCAAAGCTTTAGTCAAGGCTTGTTTTCGTTTAACCTGTCCGTCTCGCTTAGCTTTTTTGTAATAGCCGTTGATTAACTCTCTTACCCGAAATGCTCGATAACAGCTAGCCATTTGGGGGTGTACTTGCTGTGCCAGGGCTTCGAGCAGTTGTTGTTTTGCTTGCAGTTGTTCTGCGGCTCGTAGCTTATGCCAACCTCCCCCCCAACGCATGACTGCTAATTCATCTGCAACATAAAAGCCAAGTGTTTGATAGAAGGTATCGATCGCATCCCATCGCTGAAGCATTTCTTCACGGGCCAGGGTTCCAGAAAGATTACCTCGAAGCTCAAAGGGCAAAAATAGCGCATCAAAGAGGGGTTCTAGGACAGCCCAAATAAAAACAGTCTCTGCAGAACTATTGAGCAAAACTTTTCCACGTTCTTCCAACGTAATTCCCATTGCGAAACGATTGTGTTCTCGAAATGCCCAAGGCAAACTCAGTATGCCAACACAAAGGTTAACGCTCTCTGGCAAAAACCAGGCTCCACGTGATTGTTGATGTTCCAATCCATAATAAACAGTCAAGAAACTTTGGCTGTCATCGCTGAGTCCATGAATTGCTACCGTATTGACCTTTAGATGATCTTGCGTGATGGTTGCAAGTTGCTCCCCTCGCAAACTTCTCACAAGCATTTCACCAACAATTTCGTCTAGCTTGTAAAACGATTCGCTTCTATTCTCTTTAGATTCCATCACGAGTAGCGCACTCAATTCAGTTTGGTTCGCTCTACGCCCAAATGTTTCAAGGTTAGGACTCATGCATCAACCTCACAATTTGCTTGAATTGTTCAAAGGAAACGGGCTGTGGAGTAGATTGAGCATAGGCTGCATAGCGTTGAGCAAGGGCTTCTTCCTCTCGTTCTGCTTTGCGTTGCTCAATGCGTTCTTCGTCGTGTACAATCCGGCGATCGATTTCGCCTTGCTCAAATAAGACAAACGTTTCGGGGCGAGTGGCAGTATCCGTCCCACGAATTCCTGGAACTGCCTCTTCTGAGGAGGGCGACCGCCAATCAGCAGGAAGCTCATGAGCAGTCAACGGATCCATATCGTTTTCTCGATAAATCGTTTCGATGTGATCATCCAGCCCGAACTCTGCGTGATAGATAATATCGAGGAACTGTTGCTTTGGCTCAACTCGTCCAATCAACACTGGATGCTGTAGAACGCGAATACCCCGTCCTATGAACTGGTAGAATTCGCTGAAACTCCCATAGGGACGCATGGGGACGACTATTGTGATAGGCGGAAAGTCGTAACCTTGCCCTAACATCTTTAGTTGAACAACGCCCTGTAAATCGCCAGAGTCCTGTTCAAAGCGGTTTCGAATAGAGCGAATGCGTGATTCAGTCATCGAGTGATGCAGGTAATCGCAGGGAATTCCATATTCAGTTGCAATACGAGCGATTTGTTCAGCATGGCGTTCACCCAACGCTGAAAATAGAACTCTCGGTTTAACTGGGTACAAGAGATTGACTTGCGCATCCAGCGCAGTGCGAACAACTCGCATCAATTGACGAATTGACGAGTCAGATTTAGCCGTAATTCGCGCTAACTTACGCTCGTCCTTAATCAGTTCTAGCAATGCTTCCCGACCCACAATTTCTTCTCGGCTGCCATCAGACCAAAGCATTTCATAAGTGGTTTGTTCAACTTCAGGCGCAAAACGCTGAACTCGTAAATTCTTAGCGTGTCCATCTGCGATCGAGTCGATCAGGCGGTATTGATAGACGACATCGGCATCAATGGGTTTTCCATCCAACCGTTGGAAACAGGCTGACATCAGTAAGGAATGAGCTTTGGGGAAGTGTTGGAAAGCTCGCTGGTAAGATTCTGCAGCGGCTATGTGGGCTTCATCAACCACAATAAAATCAATATCGCCAGGTTCCAACTTAAACAGCAAATCGTCTTCGTCATTACCTGCGCCCAACGAGTGGAAATTGGTAATGATGACATCTGCTTTCAAAAGATCCTCACGCTGAACCAGCCGGATTGGTCCATCTTCTCGATCAAGGGTTAAAACTTGAGGTGGCTTACAACCTGGAATGAGTGGACCACCCCGCAAACCATACAGTACATTGCCAACTGCCTGGTGATCAAACGCTTTATTAAAAGTGCCGCGAATGACGCTACCTGGCGTGATAACCATTGCCCGACTTTGAGCAAATGCCAGACAGGTTGCAACACCAAGGGCCGTTTTGCCTGCACCAACCGACATAACACAAGCTGCCCGGCGCTCTCCAGTACTGAAGTAGTTAGCTAAGGCAGCTAACGCCTGAGTCTGGCAATCTCGCAGCGTTCCGAGATTTAGCTTATTCCGAACGGACTCAAAATACGAGTCAGTTGTTTCGTGGGTTGCAGTCGGTGATGGAGAAAAGCTAAATAGCGGTGTAGGTTCCATATCGGGTTGTGCAATTACAGGAGTTTCAATGAGGAAAGTTGCTAGCAGTGGATCATGAGAAAGAATGGATTGAAGTTGGGCAACGCAACGGGTGGTGTCGAGTCGAATTGCGTCATAGGAAAACCGAATGACTATCCAACCATCTGTATGGAGGTCGTTCTGGCGCAAACGATCATAACTAAATGCACTGCGATCGCTATGAAAAGCAAAACCATCAAGCTCGATTGCAATTTTCAAATCTCGTCCACTAATGGCATAATCCACGCGATAAGTGCGATCGGCAACGTTAACCTGTTGCTGAGGAATGATCCATTCGCGGATGGATTCTTTGACAGCAGGTGTCAAAACCCATCGTAGAAAGGAATACTCCAAGAAGGAATTTGAGGCTATCGCCTGATAAAGCGGCATTTTAGGCTGCACCTTCCGATTCCAACTGAGCAATTCGGGGTTGGAGATTCTCCAAGTAAATTTTGCCTTGATTAAATCGTTCTGCCCGATGAGCTACTGCCAAAGCTTCATACAGATTGCCTTCGCGTTCATACAACCGAATCAGCTGTCCAAACGCGAGAATAGCGATGAATTGGGTGGTGTCCTCTCTCTCAAGGGCGGCGAATGCAGGATGTGCCTCAACCAACTGAATATCCAACCAGCACAATCGCTCAATCTCAGCCAACACCCATGGCTCGTCTCGGCGCTGTTTCCAGAGTGCTTGGTGACAATTTTGAATAGCAAAATGATAGTCACTCACTATCCCTGGAAGCTCTAGTGTTTCATGCAGTTGCCGTAGAGTAGTTTGAACTTTAGTTTCATTAGGTCGAGGCTGAGTTTGCCACCGATGAGCAGGTGAGGCTGAAGTGCTGCCTTCTGAAGTTGGCCACATTATAGAAATATGTTGCTTACCCTCAAAGCGAAACGTAGAAATTTCTGGAGTGGCGTTGTGTTCCGGCAATCGTGATCGATTCACATTAGGGACACTAGAGTACTCCACACCAGGAACCTCTGCAAATCGCCGAAACCATTCTTTCATCTTGCTTCTCCTTGAGTTGGAGGTGATCGAAGTTGCGAGCTTTTGCTTGCTAGTGGCGGGTTATCCTAAATCCGGTTGCGAAAACCTTTGTATAATTAAGGAAAAGTAACCCGGAGTAGATGAATGCGGGAAAAAGCCACTCTAGCTAACCATTAAAAGCATACTACAAAAAGTGGAAAGGCTAGAAGAAGAGCATCCTGATTCAGAAATAGAACTGTGGTTTTTTGATGAACATCGAGTGGGATTAAAGCCGATCTTGAGGAAGGTCTGGTCTAAAATTGGAGAAAGAGAAGAGCTAGAGCGAGAGTTGAACATCGTTATGGCATCGTAGCCAAAAAGTCCAAATTCCTTCTGGAATTGAAGTGGAGTTTTTGCCTACCTACTCCCCCGAATTACAACCGGCAGAAAGACTCTGGAAATTAGTGGATGAACCCTTAGTCAATGAATGTTTTGAGAGCCTTGATAAAATCGAGGAGTTGTTAGTCAAACGTTGTAATTTTTTGAGTAACATGAAGGAGGAAATTAGAAATTTAACTAACTATCATTGGCTCTGTTTTCTTTAGGGGGATATAACAACCGGATTTAGTATCATTTGCATTGCAAAATTAACCCTAAATTTTATAAGACTGACCACACATCGGACAAAACCGATATTGCTCAGAGGTAATGGGGTGAGAACAGTGGGAACAGCGATCGCACAAAACCCCCCCACACAAAAAACAAAACTTGGCCCTGGGGTCAAGCCACCCCAACTCCGGCACCGTCCCCGGTGTCCAACAGCACAGACACAGTTTCAGCGCCTGAGACACCTCCA
>Ga0209229_10001179_pt1 | contig 10757 bp, 16 predicted proteins | sample SanBayMetagenome_FD_187466 | JGI IMG/M metagenome (GOLD analysis project Ga0209229, IMG submission 187466) | Freshwater and sediment microbial communities from dead zone in Sandusky Bay, Ohio, USA (SPAdes) (version 2) | ecosystem: Environmental > Aquatic > Freshwater > Lentic > Sediment... | reverse complement strand
CAGCAAAGTGACCTAAAGCGCGATATAACGGCAAACTTTCCGTACTACTTTGACCGGGCGGCCGCATTCCAGGCTATCCGCTTTTCTTCCATGCTTCGCCACGTTTCAGGTAAGTGGGCCGGGCAATTATTCGACCCGGAACCGGATCAGTGTTTTATTTTGGCCGTTGTTTTTGGCTGGAAAAATGCCGAAACCGGACACCGCCGCTTCCGTCGTGCCTATTGTGAGGTTGCTCGCAAAAACGGCAAAAGTTTCATGGCGTCCGTTATCCAACTAATCGGGCTACTGATGGATAACGAAAGTCGTGCGGAGGTTTACAGCGCTGCAACAACACGAGACCAGGCGCGCATCGTATTCGATGTGTGCAAAGATATGGTTACCCGGCTTTGTCAGGATTCGCCGGCCATTGCAAAGCGCATCCGCGTGTTTGCCCACAGTATTGTGAATCTTGAAACGCAGGGCAAAATCGCACCACTATCCAGCGATGCTAAAACGCTCGATGGCCACAGCCCGCACATCGCTATCATTGACGAATACCACGAACATCCGGATAACAAGGTATTAAAGGTGTTGGAAACGGGGATGGGCGCGCGCTCGCAGCCTTTGTCCTTTGTGATCACAACGGCCGGATTCAATATTGAAGGGCCTTGTTACCAGTTACGCAAAACAGCCTGCCAAATATTGGACGGGGTAAAAGAAGACCATACGTTTTTTGCAGCCATTTACACGCTGGATGAAAAAGATGACTTCAAAGACCGGAAGGTTTGGAAAAAAGCAAACCCGCATATTGGTATCAGTCCGTCTTGGGAATTTATGGAGGCCGAATACACGAAAGCCATAAACGAAGGACAAGCGGCGGAGGTACATTTTCTCACAAAAAACCTAAACGTCTGGACTTCGTCCTCATCCACTTGGATACAAGCGGAGAAATGGCAGGCACTTGAACAGCCTGTTAATTGGCGTGACTTTACCGGCATGCGCTGTTTTGCCGGATTTGACTTCGCCGAGGTGTACGACTTTACGGCGCTATGCATCGTATTTCCGCCGAACGAATACGAAGGTGAATACTACATGCGCTGGCACTTTTGGTTCCCGGATGACCGAGCCGACGCGCTCAGCACGGCTGCCGGTATTCCTATTCGACAATGGGCGCGTGACGGCTGGATCACGCTAACAAATGGCGATATGGTGGATATTGAAGCGGTGATCGAAGAGACGGCGCAAACGTATGGAAAAGATTACAAAATAGATGCCGTTGCCATTGACCCGTGGGGCAGCAAAACCAACCTGCTAAAATTAGCGGAGGTAGGAATGACCATATACGAGGTAAGGCAGGGATACCGTACTATGTCCCCAGCCATAACGGACTTTGAGAGCCTGTTAGGCAAAAAACGCCTTGTTCATGACGGCAACCCGGTGATGCGCTGGATGATGAGCAACGTGGAACTAACACGCGATCCGGCCGGCAACCGAAAGCCCGACCGCGTGCGCCGGGATGCCAAAATAGACGGCGTGGTAGCGGCGCTGATGGCCTTAGCGTTGGCCGTCGAAGGAAGCCGTAACGTTGGCGGCTCTTATTTGTTTGACGAAGAAACCCAACTTATTACGATATGAGTTTTAAATTTCCGGAATCGCAGCACGCGCATAAATGGCTCGATGGCCTAAAGGGCTTAGAGATCGGCGGATCGGCACACAATGCCTTCGGACTGGACACGCTAAACGTTGACTATACCGATGACCTTACCACGGTATTCAAAGAAATGGAAATGCAAATGTGCGGCGAAGCCATGAATGTAGATATAGTGGCAGAGGGCTGTAATATTCCGGTGCCGGATAAATCCTTTGACTTTGTAATTTCCTCGCACGTTATCGAACACATATTCGATCCAATCGCAGCCTTAAAAGAATGGAGCCGCATAGCAAAGCAATATATCTATGTGATCGTGCCACATCGGTACGCACTTGAAAGCGACCGGAATAAACTGTTGACCGATTTGCAGGAATTTATCGACCGGCACGCTGGTATTATTCCGTCGCCAAAAGACGATTCGCATGAGCATTATTCCATATGGACGCCTGCCTCATTTGAAGCCATGCTTTTGCATTTTGGATTTGAGGTAGTGGATATGCTGTCCACAGACGACAAAGCAGGAAACGGATTTACTTACTTAATCAAACCTATTGCATAATGAAGCCAGCCGTAATAATGATGTACCGGGATGAGGAGGATATTTTGTACCAAACTTTAAAACATTGGTACAACCTCGGCATCCGCAATTTTTACCTCATTGACAACAACAGTACCGATAAAAGCCAACAGGAAGCGGAGTTGTTTGCTTTTCAGTTCCACAAAGTAAACGTAAAATTTTACCACAATCCGCATGACAATTACATTGCAAAGGCATGGTATAACGCGGTAAAAAATACAGCGCTGGCGGACGGATGCGATTGGATATTTCCAATAGATGCAGATGAGCAACTATCTTTGCCGGAAGAGTTTGACCAAATACAAGACTGGCTTGCATGTTTACGATCGGACTATCATTTTTGCGCCTACTTAATTCCTTATTTGGATATATTTCCAACCGGTGAAAAAATCCACGAGCCGCAGCAAAAAACGTTTGGGCGGTTTGCCGCTGATTGGGTGATAACACACGGCAACCATTTTGTTGAAAACACCAAAATGGAATGCGGGGATATTGGAGGTGCATATTATAAGCACTATCCGATCAGGTCGTATGAGCAATTTTACCGCAAAACCACGCAGTACATGCGGGCAATGGCCAACAACCCCGAATTTGCAGGCCATGCGCACGCTCGCAACTTCAAAACATGGCAGGAACAGGGCGATACGTTTGTAGAAAAACTATACAAAGAATGCTTACATACGCTTATTTGGCCGCCGGTTTGATCGGCCTATTGATGGTTATCAAATTTCTCAAAGATTTATTTACCGATCAACAGGAAATCGAAGATGATGATTTTCCGAAATTTATCTAAAACGCAACACAATGATAAAAGCGCTAATTGTTGAGCCAACAAGCCTTGCACCTGTTAACTATTGGAGGCTATATCGGCCGCTGCAAATCATGCGGCAAATGCACACTGGCATTAAAAACGGATTTACATGGGACGTAAAAGATAAGGTGCAAGAAGGCGACCTCATGGCCTACGATTGGCTTATTATGGCACGGCCGTCTAAAGCGCCGGAAATGGAACTAATTGCAACGGCCAAAAAATGCGGGCTGAAGGTAGCAGTTGACTACGATGACGACCTGTTAAACATCCCGGCTATGCACCCGGCATTCGGAACATTTTACGACGAAGCCCGCCAAAAGGTTATCAAATCGGCAGCCGCCGTTGCAGATGTGTTATGGTGTTCAACCGAAAGCATAGCGCAGACTTTTGGCCGCGAAGATGCATGGGTGATACCCAACGCGATACTTCCATCCGATTTGCCGACCGAGCCAGCGCCAAACAACCGAATCGCTGCATGGCGTGGACGGGAGCAGCAATACATTGACGCGACGCTCCAAATGTGGGCTTCCGGTTGGTACGACAAAATAAAGGATATTCCAGATAAGTGGTTGTGGATGGGCTGGATGCCGGTGCCGACCGTTACACCCAAATCCGTATTCCTAAAATACGACAATATCCTAAAGTATATGGATTTTCTCAAAGGTTCCGGCATCAATATCATGTGGAAGCCTTTGTACGATTGCAGGTTTAACGACGGCAAATCCAATATTGCATGGCTGGAGGCGACAATGGCAGGCGGGGTGTGTGTAACCAATTACGCGGGCAAACCGGGCTGGGAGTATTGTTTGCCGGATTTCGATTTTGATACCAACCTACTGAAGCGCAAATGGAAAATGAGCCGGGATGTAATTTATGATAATTACAATCTTCACAAATTGGCCGAACTGAGACTAAAATCACTATTAGAATGTCCTTAATTCACAACGCTAACTATTTTGCTCGGTATGGCTTTCACCTAGGCGAAGGCCGAAGCGCACGCAAAGCATGGGAGGCCACCGAGCTCGATTTATCTATACAAACGGGCGGCTTTAGGCGATTTACAAATTATCATTCCTTTGCCGTTGCTTTGTCCAATTACAAGCGAGGCGAACTCGGAAAAAATGTGCTGCTTAAATGCGACAAAATAAAATAATTTGCAAATAATCTAAATGCCTATTTGCAATAGGTGCGGCCGTATTTTTGTAGCAAATTTTGCGAGTGAAAATATTCGGCTGGGATATATCTTTTAAAAGGCAAACGCGCTCTTTCACAGGTCAAAACTTCGTGATGGAGCGCGCTCGCTTTTTACCCAGCACGCCAACCAGGGCAACGGATAAAAGTATTCTCGGACTTTCACCAGTCTGGAGCGCAATCCGGTATATTAGCGAAGGCGTAGCCATGTTACCGTTGGATATTTACCGCCGGACGCCGGATGGGAATATCAAGACGCCGAATCACCCGCTACAATACCTGTTAAGCGAGCGCCCGCACGCGCATTATAGTAAGTTCGACTTCCTTAGCGCGCTGATTGCAAATGCCTGCATGGGTGACGGCTTTGCCCGCATCCACTTTTCAAACGGTGTGCCGTATGCACTTGAGCATATTCCGCGCGAAATTGTCACCATTGAACTTTTGCAATCCGGATCACTTGTATATCATGTTTGGGGCAATCCGGCACCAACCGATGTAACAAGCGGGATGACGATTATAGCCACGCTGCAATCGTATGAGGTGATCCACATCAAAGGCGTTACTTTCAACGGCATGAAAGGCGAACGCCTGACATTGACCCACAAAGACGGATTCGGTGCGGCGCTTAGCGCCCAAAATTACACAAAGACATTCTTTGAGAAGGGCGCAGCTGTATCGGGTGCGCTTGTTTATCCGAACGCGCTAACAAAAGAGCAGGCCGAACGGGCGCAAAGCAAGTTTGCCAGCGATTACGCCGGATCGGATAACGCCGGGCGGGTGATGGTGTTGGATGCCGGGGTGAAATTTGAGAAGTTTAGTTTGGGGCCACAAGAGGCCGCATTGGTTGATTTCCGAAATTTGAGCGTGGAAGATTGCAGCCGCATATTTAAGATTCCGCTGCACATGCTTTCCAGTCTTGACCGTTCGACGTACTCAAACATCGAACAGCAGGAAAATGATTTTTACACACATTGCCTTCCGACTTGGACGCAAAAAATAGAGCAGGAGTTTAACTACAAGTTGTTTACCCGGATCGAACGCGAAAAAAAGCGGGCCTTTGTGCAGTTCGACTACACGTTTGTCCGGATGGGTGACAGCCAAAGCACGGCGCAACTGATCAGCAGCACGATCCAAAACGGGATAATGACCCAAAACGAATGGAGGCAGCGTCTTAACCTGCCTACTCAGCCGGATGGTAACGACAGGTACATCCAACAAAATATGGCACCGGTAGCCATGCTGGCGGAGTTGTTGGAGGCAAAGGCAGAAAAGGCAGAAGGGCCGGAAATGGAAGAACCGGATGAGCCGGATACGCCGGATACGCCGGACGTAGAAGAACCGGATGACGACATCGAAGAACAACCGGCGGCAACGCCTCAAACCATTGAACTATGAGTGTAGAGCGTAGATATACCGTATCAGATTTTGAGATACGCACCAAAGACGACGGCAAAACCGTTGTACGGGGTTACGGCCTTAAATTTGGCGCTGAATACGATATGGGCTGGTTCACAGAAGAGATCAGCCGAGAAGCGCTAAATAACGCCGACATATCCGACGTGCGGATTTTGCTAAACCACGATCCAAACATCATTTTGGGCCGAACCAAAGCAGGCACCGCAAAGGTGATGGTGGATGATACCGGACTTTATTACGAAGCCGAACTACCCGATAGTCCAAACGGCCAAAACGTGCGCGTAGCACTTGAGCGCGGGGATATTTCGCAAAGTTCATGGGGCTTCATGCTGAAGTACGAAAAGGATGAAATGCCGGATGAATGGACGCGCAAAAACGGCAAAGATCACCGCGTAATAAAGCGCGTGTTTCAAGTATTCGATGCATCGCCGGTAACATTCCCAGCAAATCCGGACACGACGGCCGCAAAGAGATCAAAGGAAACATACGAAAAAAATCTATTCAACAAACAGGCTAAACTGGCGGAGATCGATTGCATCCTCGCCTCATACCAATAAAATTTTTACCACGCTATGAAAAACAAAGTAGAGGCACAGCAGGCAGCCGCCGAAGCAGCAGCAAAAATTGCTGAATTGCGGGCGAAAGCCGAAACTGGCGTATGGGGCGATGCAGAACAATCCGCCCTCGATAACGCCAAAAAATCACTTGCAGACGCGCAATCCGCTGAAAAGCGCTTTGCGGAATTTGAACAACTGGAAATGGCCACCAGCACCTACAAATCCGGACAAGATCAACGCTCGGCAACCACCACAGCCAGCAACCCGATCACGGTCAATTACCTCAAACAAGAGAACCGAGGCGACAACGAAGAGAAGGCCGCCAAAATGTTTTCGATGTTCGACGCCGCGCGCCAAATCATGCGCCATGAAAGCCTGTCCGGCTTTTGCGCTGAGATCGATCAGGAAGGCAAACGCGAAGCCCGCAATAACGGCATTGACAAGTACGGCACCGGCAACATCACCCTACCCGCGTGGATGGTATCCCAGCAGCGGAAGATGGAAAAGCGCGATATGCTCGCAGGTACCACAACGGCCGGCGGCTTCACGGTACAAACCGAAATCGGCGAACTGATCCCGTTTCTTGATCCGCGTCTTTCCGTTTTGGAGATGGGCGCAACCTACCTTCCCGGCCAAACCGGAAACATCGACTTTCCGCGCAATAATGCCGCCGCGACCGTTGGCCGCAAAACCGAGGTAGCGTCAGCCGATGAAACAGACCCGACCTTTGACCGCCTGCAACTGGCACCGGTGCGCTACACGGCATTCACCGACGTATCAAAGCAAGTGATCCTGCAGTCCTCGATTGCGATGGAAAACTTTGTGCGCAACCGGCTGAACGAAGCGCTGTTCCGCAAACTGGAGGAGGAGTGCTTTACCAACTCGGACAACACCGGTATCTTCAATTTGGCCAACGTGAACGACATCACCATTGGCGTGAACGGCGGTAATTTGACCTGGGCGCTTACCGTTGCCTTTGAGACCGAGGTAGCGGCCGACAATGCCGACATGGGCACGCTTGGTTACCTGTTTACGCCACAAGTTGCGGGCAAACTCAAAACCACAAAGCGCGATGATGCTGGAAATGGCTTCATTTGGGAAGGGCCGAACAGCGGCGCATTGGTTAACGGATACCGTGCAATGGCCAACAACCTGCTGCCTAAAAACCTTACCAAAGGCGCTTACACCAGCGTGCTTCACGGCGGTGTATTCGGCAACTGGAGCGAACTGATCATCGCACAATGGGGCGGCGTTGACCTGCTTATCAACCCTTACACGAAGGGCAAAGAAGCCACGGTTGAAATCATCATCAACGCTTGGTTTGACCACGGCGTTCGCCACGTCGAATCATTCTGCAAATGTGACGAACTGTATCCGTCGTAATGGTGACAGTTAGATTTATAAGAAGCGGCGTTCAATATGGATACGGCTACAATTTCGGCGAAGTTGCGGCCGTATCCATAGAAGCCGCGAAAAGGCTGGAAGGCCTTAAAGTTGTACTAATATTGACGGAGCCGGAGTTTAGTCCGTATGAGACGCCGGAGTCCTCAACCAAAAAATACGAACGCCGTAAAAAATGACGTGGCAGATAACCGTTGAACCCGCAACCGAGCCGATCACGCTATCCGAAGCCAAAGAGTGGCTAAAGGTAAGTACGTCGGCTGATGACGCGCTGATTACCGCGCTCATTAAAGCAGCGCGTATCCACACGGAGAAATATACAGGTCGTTTGCTGATTACGCAAACCGTAAAGGAATACCATGACTATTTCCCGGCAAACGGCATACTACAGCTTTACTTTCAGCCCACAACCGTAAGCAGCGTAAAATACACCGATAGCGATGGCGACCTGGAAACGCTGTCCGCATCGGACTACACGGCTGACATTATTAGCCGACCTTCACGCATTGTAGTAAATCCGGGCAAAAATTGGCCAACAACCGGCGAATATCCAAACGCCGTAACGGTCGAATACGCATCCGGATTTGCAAATGCGGCCGCCGTTCCGGAAACGTTTAAAATCGGGATGAAACTGCTTTTGGCGTTTTGGTATGAGAACCGAGAGGATATACCAATATCCGGCAGCAACGATCCGCGCATCCGATCTTATCACAACGCGCTATTCTGCGAAAAGGTGATTGCGTAATGGAGAACCTTAGCGGAAAAAAAACGAAGATCGGGAGCCTGGATGAGCGCATTGAAATCCAGACGGCAACGGAAGCGCCGAACGAATACGGCGAATTGGTAAAGACGTGGGCAACCGCTGAAACGTTATGGACAAAGGTAGAATACAGCACAACAGGCCAAAGCGAAACGTATAAAGAGGCAACGGTAAAAGAATACCGACCGGTTTTTTTCAACGTTCGATACACCACGAATTACGACGCTAAAGACCGGATTATTTATGAAAATGAAGTTTACGACATTGAAAACATTGAACACGAAGGCCGAAAGCGATTTACCAAATTTGTAACAATGCTTCGTAAGTAATGGCACGTCCTTTACAAATTGATTTGAGGAAGTTTAACGCGGATGCGGCAAAGATGGTGCAACAACTGGAGCGCTGGAGTAAGGATTTATCAAAGGAAGCGCAAAAAATAGTAAAACCAGCAGCCGAACTTACAGCCCGTGAAATAGCAGCACGGACACCGGTTTATAGCAAACGGCATTATCGGTATAAAGGCGGGCGAAGGGTAGCAGAATATTACCCAGGCAATCTTAGAAGGTCGGTACAGGACTTGGAATTAAAAAGAATTGCAGGTGCAGTTATCGGGCCGCGAATAGAAGGCTCAAAATCCGGTAAATTTAGCGGAAGCAGGACGGATGGATACTATTTTCGATTTGTGGATAGAGGCGCTCCTGCAATCGGCATAAAGCCCCAAAATATCAGATCACGAGGCGCAAGGGCTGCACGTCCGAGAGCATACGCAATAATTCTACGGAGACTTCAAAACAGGTTAAAGCAAATATGAGGCTCAAACTACTCAAAGAATACAAAGGCATCCCGGCTGGAGCCGTCGCGGAGTTCAACAACGCGCAGGAAATGATGGAATCCGGAACGGCCGTATGGGTGCCACAGGATACGGCTTGCAAATTGCAAAATGCCGAACTATACGGCGAATGCACGCATCCGATCAATCCGGACAAGTTGAAAGCAAAACAAAACTAAAGATAAAAAAAACGAAACGGGCAAAACGAAAAGCCGACACCGGCCGATTTTCAAACCTAAAAATTTTTTATCATGCCCACTACTGGAACTGTTAACGGCCGCATCATTAAAATATTCGTGGACAGCACGGCCGTGACCTGCCAAACAAACAGCACCATCGAGATGACGATGGAGCCGCGCGAATCCACCTGCAAAGATACCGTTGGCAATGCCGCCGCTTTTCTTGCAGGCCGTACCTCTTGGACGCTCGGAGGCGAGGCCAAACTGGCATTCGACGCCACAAAAGGATTTAGCGCGCTGTACACCGCTTGGAAAAACGGATCATCGCTGGCAGTAGCCTGGCAGTCCACCGTTGCAGGCGACAAGGGTTACAGCGGCACCGGCTTCATTACATCCTTATCGGGCGACACGCCGGACAACGAAGATTCGACGTTCTCATTTTCGATTCAGGGATCCGGCGCGCTCAACGAGTTTACCACGTCCTAAACGCAATAAACGAAACAAACAAAACACATGGCTACAATTAAGATCGGAGGTAAAGAGCGCCAAATTTGGCTGGATATGGGAATCGCATACGATTATGAGATCACAACCGGCCGCGCGCTCCACGCTGACATAAACGACATTACGGCCGGCGCAAGCCTTGTAAAGGTTGTTGACCTGCTATACACGGCGCTGTCCGTTCCACTTCGCGAAAAAGGCGGTACGGTTGACTTTAGGCCTCGCGATGTAGCGACTTGGATAGCGACCGAGCCGGATGTAACTGAGAAATTTGCACGCTTGCTTAACGACGCATTCGCCATCCCGCACGACGAAGCCGGGGAGGGCGAAGGAGAAAAAAAGAAGAAAGCGGCGGCGGCTATTGGCAAAGACTAATGGCCGCCGCCGCATACGCGGGCATGAGTGAAGCGGAGTTTTGGCGCACAACGCCTGCATACCTGCATGCCCGAATCACAGCAAAGAAGTCTGAGGAAAAAACGTTTGCCGAATTTGCGCGCGCGATAGCCTACTTTGCAGCGCATTCCGGCCGCGTTAAGCCAACGCCAAACATAAAGAAGTTTTGGCCGTTGCCGTGGGATAAAAAAATAGAAATTAAAGAAGTGGATTTGGAAGCGGCAAAACCGCTATTAGATGCGATGGATTTAGCGCTTCAAAAACTGCAAATAGAGAATGGCACTAACTGATTTAAATGTAGTCCTTCGACTTTCAACCCGCGAATTCAACCGCGAGGTAAAAAACGTCGAACGTAGTTTGCAGTCCGCTTCAGACAGGCTATCCGATATTGGTAACAGTTTATCCCTTGCTTTGACCGCGCCGCTTGTTGGGCTTGGAGGCGCCGCTATTGTAGCGGCCGGGGAATTTGAGCGCCTCCGATTGGGACTGGAGGCCACTATGACGGACGCCGG
>Ga0209229_10001178_pt1 | contig 10757 bp, 1 predicted proteins | sample SanBayMetagenome_FD_187466 | JGI IMG/M metagenome (GOLD analysis project Ga0209229, IMG submission 187466) | Freshwater and sediment microbial communities from dead zone in Sandusky Bay, Ohio, USA (SPAdes) (version 2) | ecosystem: Environmental > Aquatic > Freshwater > Lentic > Sediment | place... | reverse complement strand
CCAAGGCCTTGGCCATGCGCTGCACGCTGACAAACGCGTTCTCCGAAGAGAAGGCGCTCAGGGGTTGTTGTTGCTGTGTTGTTGCTACTTGTAGGTTGCTCATACGTCAGTCAACGTATGGCAAGTGACGTGCAGCGTCAATACAGGATTATCGAATTCCCACAGCTTTTTTCGCTTTTGCGTTCGCGATGTCTTCGATCCGGTCCAGCTGCCGCTTGGTGGCGGTCGCAGGATCTAGCTGCGAGATCCGCGTCTTAAGCTCGACCGCACGGACCTCCTGCATCCTGGTCAACTCTTCCGGCGTGGCCTGCCGTTGCACGCGGCCGAACTGGAAGAACTTGTTGTTTTGCGGAGTGGCCGGCGTCCATCCAGTCTTGGCCAGCACCTGGTAGGCGCGGTCAGGATCTTCGCCGCCAACGATCGCGGTGCCACCAGTAAGGACCGACATGATGCGCTCCTGGGCACGCGGCGTACCCACCGGGTCTCCCAGGAAGTTGCGGTCAACCTTGCCGCTCCAGGGCGTCGGGACCAGGAGGTTGATGAACGTCTGGTCCTTGGGGTTGAACTCTGCGCCAGACATGGCGGTTACCTCACGCAGGAGCGGGCCAAACGGAATCAGCGGACTCACCGCACCAGCGGCGATCTTGCCCATGTCGGGGGCCTGGCGGTACACGCCGGATCCGATCATACCAGATGCGGTGCGCCCTTGTGCCACAGCAGAGTAAGCGCCGTAAGCCAACGCACCACCTACATCCTTTGCAGTGAGTTCGCGGGGCTCAAACTTCAAACCCTTCTTCTTAGCAGCGGCCTCGGCCTTCTGATTGAGACGGTTGCGCCTTGCGACCTGATACTGAAGTTCGCCAATCGCAGCCAACACAGGTCGTACAATTTGAATCGGACCAGTGTTCAGCGACACGCGCAGGATCTTACCACCAGGCAGTTCAAGCTCCATGGTGTTGGGGCGGTGGCCTTCACGTTCCCAGAGGTCGGCTTCCTCTTTGTCGTCGGGCCACCTGGTGAAGACGCGTAGCGCGCCAGAGAGAACCAGTGCAGCAAAGGCGCCAGACAGGCCCAACCCGGTCGCGGCCTCGATCTTGCGCTGCGTCTTGTCGGTCTCGGTCTTGTACCAAGCGGATCCCTCGAAGGCTTTCGGCACGAATCCGCCGCCAGCAAACGTCAGTGCCCGGTTGATTCCGATCGCAATCGCGTTGGAGAAACGGCCGACAGGATTCGGAATGCCAACGCTGGCCAGCCAGTCGCTGGCGTTCTTAATTCCCCTCCCAACAATTCTGCCTCCCGGCCCAAATTTCTCCTCGATGTTCCAGCCGATCGTAGAGCGAAGTTCCTGGGTTAGCTCCTTGAGCGCACCCGTATCAAGCCCGGCCGCTTTGATGCGTTGGTACTGCCGGGCGCGCACGACGTTCCAGGCAGCGGCACGGCGCTCTTTCGGGCTAATGTTGGGATCATCACCAACGATCGCTTGAGCCAACGCGTACTCGGCTATCGCATCTCCGATGATGGTCTTGGCGGTCTTGCGGGCCTGCTCGGGCGCCACGCCCTGAAGGCGCAGCTGGGACTCGGTCCATGCACCGATCTCCTGCTGTTCAGCCAGGACGCCTTGGAAGGCATCGAGGGATGAAGCGAACCGGAACGATAGCTGCGAGATGCCGATCATTCGCACCAACGCGGACCTGGCGTAGTCGCCGTTCTTGGCGTACTCGCTGGCCTGCGCGTTGATGCGGTCTAGCGCCCGGATACCGCTCTGGATACCCATGATAGTATCCTTCTCGGCTCGGCCCTTGGCAGCCTCCAGCGCAGACGTGAGGGCCATGTTGAGTGCATTGAAGCGCGCCTTGTAGGCGTCTTCGAGCGCAGCACTGGTATCCTTCCACAGTCGGCTTGCGCGGTTTGGATCGCGACTGGTGCGGTATCGCTCTACGGCCGTCGCTACTGCACGCGTCGGCGTGTAGTAGAACATCTGGGTAGCCACGTCGATCAGCTGCTTGGTAACAAAGCTCGGCTTGAACAGCAGTTGTGCCGAAGTCACCTCATTGATCGCCCGCGCCAGGTTCTGCTTGTTGCCACGGATCGGCATGGTCATCCGCGCCCAGCGCATCTGGATCTCGCGCATGATGTCTGCCCGCCTTCCAAGGTTCTTCGCGGCCTTGATGTCGTCCGTGATACCCTTGCTGAGTTCCTCTTCGCTGGCCGTGCTGAGTTCCTGCTCCAGGCGCGCCAGGTCTCGGAGGCGGGAAACCTCCTCATCGGTCGGTATCTTCCAGCCCGATTTCTTCGCAATGCTTTGCAGGAGCGTCGCCGAGTTCATGCCGCCCGCGTTCACGAACTCCTCAATCTTCTGCCAGAGCGGACGGCCAGGCCCAACCTCCTCACGCTGCTTCGGTGTGAGCTTCTGTACCGCGAGGTCAAGCGCCCGGATGCGCGCCCGTTCAAACTTCGCTTGGAACGCCTTGGCCAGCGCAACGCCAGTCTTGTCGGCCAGCGCCTGGTCGATCGCCAGTTCTGACAGCAGCGCTTCCGAGAACGCCTGAGCCAGCTTGGCTTGCCCGGCCTGCGGGGTGTTCAGGACCCGCTTCACCAGGTCGCTCATCTTGGGAACCAGCCGCTGCAACGCGGGGTTCTTGGCGACACTCTCTGCGATTCGCTGGTCCAGCAGGCCAGCGCGGATACCACCAGCGAGGCGCTCGACAGCCTTGGCGCGATCAGCTTCACGTTGCGCATCGGTCTTCGGTTGAGCTGGATCGAAGCTAACGTCCTTGGCACCCACGATCTGGGAGACCACGGCGTTCTCGGCCTCCATCATCCGCTCAGTGAGGTAGGTCCAGACAGCGCCCTGCATCCACTCATCGGTCAACTTCTCGGCTGCCGTGATCTGATTCAGCTTGCCGGTGAGGAACGCGAGCTTCTCGGCCCGAGTCCTGGTTGCCATGCCGGAAAGCTCATCGGTCGTCAGGTAAGTCTTAGCGACACGCTTCAGGAGGTCGCGAGTCTTCTGGGAGCGATAGCGGGGGTCCTCAGTAATTCCGGCGTTGATCAGCCGCTGAAGGCGGTCGCTCGCGGTCGTTGGGCCAGTCTTAGCCTTCACGTCCAGGAAGCTGTTCAGCACGCGCTGGCGGGCCAGCTGCACCTGCGACCCCACGTTGGCCGTGATCATCTGCATCACACGGGCCTTGGCTTCCGGAGACGCTCCAGCCAGGTCCATGACGCGTTCGATGGAGGCCAGCTGCTCACCGATCACGCGGCTCATCTCGGCGTTGGGTTGTTGAACCAGTCGCGCCAGGTCGATCTTAGCAGGCGCCGGTGGGGCGACCTTCTTCGGCCCGAACTGAGTTCCCTTGAAACGGCCACGGATTACGTCCTGGGCGAGCTTCAGGGTGGTCGGCGAGTAGTTCAGGAACCCGTCGCGAATCGTGCGCCAGTGGGCGTACTGCGGCAGGTCGAGACCCTTCTCGATCGCCTCTGGATCCGGATCCTCACCGGCAGCCATTGCGTCACGGTACTGACCGAGGAGTTCTTCGTTGCCAGCGGCGTCGGCCATCATGGCCTTCCAACCGGCGTTGAACTCAGCTTCCTTCACCGCGTCCTCGGTGGCTTTCTGCACCTTGGCCTGCGTCGCCGGGCGGGTCATCAGGGCCAACCGTTCGTCAGGCGTGAGCTTACGGTTCGCGGGCTTGGCGGGCTCGGTGACTCCAAGCGCCAGCGCGTTCTCGATGATTTGCTCGATGGCTTCATTCTCAAGAGCGCGTTGTTCCTTCGCCTTCTGGGTGGGCGCTTTCTTGACCTTCAGGCGCGCCTGGACAGCGCGGTAGACGCGGCCGCCGGTGTCAGCCAGCGCCAGGACTCCGAACCGATTCAGCATCTCCTGGAGGTCAGGCTTCTCGCCAACGATCTTCTGGATCTCCGCTTCAGTGAACTGGCCACGGAACTCGGTCATTATCTTGTCGAGCACTCCCTTGACGCTCTCGCCATTGAAGTTGTCGTAGATGGCCGATGTCAGGAATCCGCGCACGTTGCGGGCTAGGGCCACAAAGTCCTTCACCGAGGCTTTCAAGCTCGCCAGGTTCCGGCCGAACTCAGACGCCTCAGACTGACCGATCAGGTAGAGTTCATCGCGGGTCTCGGGGCTGAACGACTCGGAGATTCCGAAATGGTTCCGCAGCGAATTGATCAACTCTGCGACCGTATCGCTGCGTCCATCGGCCTTGGCTTTGGCGATCTTGTCCTTGGCGATACGGACCAACTCCCGTCCGGCCGCCTCCTGGTCCACTCCATCAACAGGAGCGAACAGGTTGTCGGCTACTTGCCGGAACTTCACGCCCGCTTCGTTGAACGTCTCGACTGCCAGCTGGATGCCAGCATTGCGAACTTCAGGAGTGAGCGCCCGGCGTCCAGCCACAACATCCTCAAACCCGCCACGCTTGGTCGTGACCGGTTCGCTGGGCGTGCTGTAAATCATGCCGAAGTCGGTAGTCGCACGCTCGGGCAGGCTTGATACATCGGCGATAACCTCTGACGTAGGCTCAGCTGTTGATCCCTGAGCGCGGTCCCAGGCGTACTGCAATGCCGGGCCGAGCTTGAGGCGCAGGCTGGTCGCCCACTGAGATGCGCTCTGGATGCCAGCGCGGATCGCGACGGAGGCGAGTCTGGTAAGAGCTTCGAGAACGCGGCGCGCAGACTCCTCGGGCGTCGGGCCTTCGGTGATGCCGGCCTTGGGAGTGATGGACTCAACGAACTGGGCGATGGCGTCGGACGCTTCAGCGGCGGCGTCACTGAGATCCATCTGGGTCTGCGCCTTCTCCTGCGCGGCCTTGGCTTCCGCAGCGGCGCGGGCAGCGGCCTGAGCTTCGCGCTGCTTCTTTTCGTAATCGACACCCTTCTCGCCAACCAAGGCGAATGCCTCTGATTGACCAGAAAGCAAATCGCCTTGTCGTTGCATGGCGCCTAGGCGCGGCAACTGAGCGGGCGCAGCCTCTTCGGGTAGAAACTTGGCAGCTGCGGCCCGAATTGGCTCCTTATCAACAAACAACGTGTCGTTCTCCGTCAGCTGCTGAACCCCGAACTTTTCACCATCTTGAATCGTGTACTGCCCATCTGGCGTCACGGAGGTCACTTCAAAGAGTTCTCCCTGAACGAAGAACCGATCGCCCATGGTAAGGCTTCCAACTGATATTTGAACAGGCCCGTCGGGCTCGCCGGCATTCTGCATCCCCTCGGTCTGGGCATCAACGAAGGCTTCATCTTGCGCCTGCAAGAACGCGTCCAACCCTTCGGCCTCAGCGGCACCTTCCTCGGCGGCTTTGGCTTCTTCCTTGGCAGCGGCAACGTCGCCCTTACGGCCACGGGCTGCCTTTTCAACCTCGGCCCAGAACTCCGCGACCGTCATGTCCCCGTACTTACCGGGGTTCTCCATAGCAAGCTCCTGTAGGAGTACGTCGGGTTGGTTTCGGCTTCCCTCGCCGCGCTTTCTGCCAGCAAAAATCTTATTGAAGTACGGATCCAGTCTTGGCGCGTCGTCGTAGAGACTTTGGATCTTTTCCAGACGCTTGTCCTTCTTGGCCTGGGACTTGGACATGACGCCACCAAGGTTGATAATGTCGTCTAGGATGTCGCCCTTGAATGCCCATTCGCGAGCTTTGCGACCTTTCTTGGGTGCGGTGACGGTAGGCGCAGCTGAAGGCGCGGTGACAACCGGCGCAGCTGGAGGCGTAACCTTAGGCTCTTCCTTTGTCAGGTCCTTCTTGGCTGCCTCGGCAGCATTAACCTCCGAGAACGATTCATCCTCGAAATTGAAGTTCTTGATGTTAGCAGCGGTGGCGCCGGCTTCTCCTTGAACCAACGCGCCCATGTCCCTCATGCGGCCACCAACCCGCTGGGCTAGTTCCCGCTCGAACGGTATGTTGTCAGCGAAGAGCCACATCATCTGGGCTTTGCCCTTCAGGCCGTACCGGGCGGAACGCAGTGATACCTGCTCAACCTGGGTCGCGGTCCACGGCAGGTTGACGTTGATCTGGGTCGTCGGGTGAGTGCCGGTCTTGTCGTGCAGTGACAGGCCGGTGCCTCCCTTGGCCATGGTAGCGACCAGGACCATGGGTTGCTTTCCGCGCCATTCTTCGAGGTTCTTCTGGGCTTGGGAATCTGGAATGGAGCCAGTGAAGATTGCGACGTTTTGTGCTCCAATCTCGCGTTTAATGACTTCTTCAGCAGACGGTATCTCGATAGCCGAGATGCCAACCTTGTCCATCGTGGACTCCAGAAGGTTGATCAATCCATCTGACAGCAAACCAGGGTAATCGCTTCTCTTCGGCGATTCGCCGCCCATCATTTTAGCCAACGCCTTGGCGCGCTTAAATTCCTGCTGGAGGCGCCGCTGTTCGTTGATGTCGATAGTTCTCTCCGCCTTGGTCTCAACGAATATGATCGGCCAACGGCCAGCATTCAAAGCTCGCCATGCCTCGTTGATCGCGTTTTTAACCTTCGACGCTTCCAGTAGGCGCTTCTTGTAGTTGATCACCCACATCTTGTCGGTGCCGTCTAGCGAGCCCTTTTGGTTTTCCGCTTCGTCGGAGAACGCGTTGTAGATGTCGGTCCATTTCTGGTCACCCTTGATAGCCACCAGGCGCGAATCAACTTGCTCCGCCGGCAGCCGGGTCTTTCGGGCCGTGAAGATACCCTCCTTTCGGAAGAAGTTTCTCGCCGCAATTTGATCCTGCTCGTTGGTCTTAGTCGGGAGCCAAACGGTTCTCACTACCTGACCGTCTTTTTTAATCGGGGTAGCTCCGTAGGCCGCAGCGAACTGTTTGTAGTCGCCGTTGAACGAATTAAAGATTCCAGTGTTCAGCAGGTAGGCTGTCTGAGTTGGGTTCTCGAACGGCGTCGCGGTCGAGAAGATTGGGAACTTGGTTTGCTGGATCCATTCCTGAGCCTTCTTGGCCTGCTCAGACCCCGCTCCTGTCAGGTTTTTAATCGCGTGCGCTTCATCGAAGATCAGCACGTCTGATTCTTCCGGCGCGAGGTCCTTCATCTCCGAGTAGGTGATGAACTTGACGTCGCCGATATTGTAGCTCTTGAGATCCTGCTTGATTTGCTTGATCAACCCCCGGTTGAGAGTGACGTAAATGATCTTGTTGGCGCCACGTTTCCGCATCTCGCGAATACCGGCTCCCAACACGAACGTCTTTCCGGTTCCAGGCGCGCTAGAAAGCATGAAGAACGGGCGAGTGTCTCGTTCTGAAAACGCTCGGACCATCATGGCCGCGTCTTCAATCTGCTCATCCCCAACTTCCCTTGGGATTCCAAACGCTTCTCCCTGCCGGATAAGCCCCTGGGTCTCTACGCCAAGATAGTTGTCAACGCCTCCTTCCAGTCCGCTTCGGTCGGGCCGGTTGTCAGCATTCTCTCGGAGTTTTCGGAGTTCAACATCACGGGAATAAGCCGGGCCACCACCTCCTTGTCCGCCAGTAGTCCCTGGATCAGTTCTTGATCGCTCGATAAACTGCCCAAGGCCGGCGGCAGAGATGGTGTAGGTGCGGCTGTCCTTGGAATACCGTCCGCCAGCGGCGCGGAGGTCGTCCTGGCGGTCGTAAGTTTTGCCCCGGAGGGTGATGCTGCCATCCGGGTTCTGCTGAGCGGTGATCTTGAGGCCAGTGAGGAAGGATTGGTTTTCATCGGTGAGAACTGCTTCAGCTTTCGCTTTTTCTTCTGTGACCGCGTTCTGGTATTCCGGCAGTGAATTGATGTAGTCGCCCACCTGCCGAGTGCGTGATCCAGGTGCCGCGCTCCTAGTGCTTCGGACTAACCACGCGGCGTAGTCCGGCTGTTGGGCGAAGAGGTCTTTGACCAGGATGTTGGCGTTTTTTCCGAACCCAACGGTTTGGTTGGCGATTGCGGGGGCCGGTACGGGTGCAGGGGCGGCGGCCGGGGTTTGAGTGACGGTAACCGCACCTGGGGTTAGGACGACGGTGCGTGCGGGCAATTTGCCTTGAACAACTTTGGCCATCGGACCTGACGGAATCAGCTGAACCATCCCTCGCTTTTCAAGCTGGATGAACGCGTCCATAACCTGCGCGTAAGACGCGTTTAATTGCTTTGCAATGCTGCTTTTATCAACGGTTGTTTGACCGCGAATTGATTCTATTACTTTACCAACCAACGCCTCATCCGCAGTGGCTCTCGAAGGCTTCGGTTGAGCGGCCTCTGGCGTTGCTGGGACAGTGACGGGTGCGGGTGCAGGAGTGGGCTCAGGAGTCGCTGCAACTGGGGTTTCAATAGCCACCGCAGCCACCCCGGGCTTAGCCCACCCAGTCGTTTCATCGAACTCAAACCCAGCTTGCTCCAGCTGGCGAACTCGGCCGGCGAGTTCCTGGAAGCGAGTCAGTTGCTCATCGTTCAGGATGTCGTACACCGACCCACCTTGGGCTGCATCGAGGGTATCGTTGTACTCCTGTGTCTCCTCGATGGTCAGCGGCTGGACTTCCGCTTGGGCTTCGGCCCCTGCTCCTTCGGCAATCCGCCCTCCTTGATCCACTTCTGGCAGTCCCACTTCGACTTCGGGTTGCGGCTCTTCTCCGCGAAGCAGGCCTTCATCTGCGACTTGTTCTTGAACGGCATTCTCAGTGGTGGTTGGGGTTTCAACCGGTGCAGCCTCTTCTTCAAGAGCCATCTCCGGCAAAGCAATCTCCTCTTCAGGCGGCACGACAGCCGCACCTGGCGGCGTGACGCGAATCGGCCCAGACGGCGCACCGCCGGAGTTGATGCCGGCGAGGGTGGCTGCTGAATTGGGGAGCGGAATGTTAGGATCGCCACCGATAGCAGCGACGCCAGCTGCTTGGCGGTCGATGATTTCCTGAAGACGTTGCCCTCCAGGTGCAGGTCCTTCGACGAGGCGTTGCTCCTGGATCTGGGCCATTCTGCGGCCGCGAGCCAGCTTCCCGAACCCTCCAATGGTTCCGCCAACCAGCGCGCCAACACCGCCGCCAACGGTTCCAGATTCGTACAAACCTTCTCCGATTTGCTGTTCCGGGTTGTAGACCTCCCTGGCAACCAGGTTGCTCAGCAACTGCTCCGAAGTCTCCTGCGCAGCTTCCTCAAGTCCGGTTCGTAGAGTCTCGCGAATTACGCGTTTTCCGGCCTGACCCGTGAAAGCGCGGCCCAGCGCGGGCACGGCTCCGACGGCACGTTCAGTGAGCGCCCCGATCGGTGCAGTGTAAATGACGGCCTGAGCCTGTTTGACAGGCTTCTCTGCCCTGAGTCGATCCGCTTCAGCCGCATCACCCTTGGCCAACGCGTCAGCAATGCGCACGTCGTAGACTTGGCCAGCGCGTTGCGCCTGGTCTTCACCGGCGCTGAATCCGTATGTCAGAGGTCCAATGCCTGGAATCGCTGAAACAGGAAGGGATCCAACGCCGCTCGCTAACTGCGTGAGGTAGTCGTCCTGGCGCAGCGGGTTAATCGGGAACGCTTCTTCGGCGCCACGTCGGAGCGCCTGCCCCATCTGGAATGTCGGACTGGCTTCCAGTTCAGCAGCACGCGCCTGGATAACCTCGGGCGGGACTTCTTTGGTCCGCTTCTGCCAATCAGCAAGCCTGCGTTCGTAGGCTGCCATTCCGGCGGGGCTCTCCGCTTGGGCAGCGGTCATCACCGGGGGCGGCTCTTCGAGGCCTGCACGCGTCAGGCCCATCATCGCACCGCCGACCATGCGGCCGCCTTCCCGCATCAGCGCGGATCCAGCGGCGGGCAGTGCGCCTTGTCGAAGGGTTTGCGAGAACTCCAGTAGTTGGTTTTCGCCGATCCGGTCATCAACCTCAACCAGACCAACCCCTTCGATGTCAACGATGCGTGGCATAGGCTACTTTAGTGGCGCGTATCCTGCACCAAACGGTGCATTAGGGTCATAGAAAATTCGTCCTACCGGAGCGGCATTTGTACCTCCACCGGAGGGAGGGGGCGTGATCTGCTTTGCTTTGTAATCGGCAAATTCCTCCTTGCTCATCTTGATTGTCTCCAGCGGCTTTCCTTCTTCGTCGCGAATCGTGACGGTGATTGGACGGTCAACCTTGGTGGGCGTTTCCGCTTTTGGACGCCGCATGATACCTTTCCTGCCGGCAATCGTCATCGGGATCATTCCTGGGGGAGCTTCAGCGCTGGCGGGTTGAGCAACCGGTCCAGCGCCCGACAAAATATCGAAGATGTTAGCCGCTCCTTGCCCTGTGATTGCAGGTTCAAGATCAGCTGGAATTTGAGGTGTTTCTCCGCCTGGGAAAAACCCTTGCGAAGCCAGAATGCGAGTCAGCTGTCGATCATCGCTCGCTTTTTGGACAATGCCCTTAGTCTTTCCCTGAAGGTACGACTTTGATTTTCGATCTTCCTCGGAAATTGTCAGGCCAGGGATCGCTTCTCCCATTATTTCCGCAAACCCGGCTGTCTCCAGAAGCTGATCTTTGCTGCCGCCCTCTTCCTGCGCCTCGGCAGATTTTACAATGTCGATCGAGCCGTCAGGATTGCGTTTCAAGAACCTGCCGAACTTGGTCGCCAATCCCTCTTCGCGAAGTTTTGCGTTCAACGCCGCCGCCTCACGCCGCTGGTCAACGAGATCCTGATAATACTGCCCTCGCACCCGCGCCTCTTCCTGCCGCTGCGCAAGAGCTTCCTCACGCGCCTGGCGTTGATTCGCCAGCTGCACGCCTTGAAGGTACGACTGCCCGATGTTTTCGAGTCCTGAGAAGGGATTTGCCATAATCGTT
>Ga0209229_10001177_pt1 | contig 10761 bp, 7 predicted proteins | sample SanBayMetagenome_FD_187466 | JGI IMG/M metagenome (GOLD analysis project Ga0209229, IMG submission 187466) | Freshwater and sediment microbial communities from dead zone in Sandusky Bay, Ohio, USA (SPAdes) (version 2) | ecosystem: Environmental > Aquatic > Freshwater > Lentic > Sediment | place... | reverse complement strand
AACTTCCCACCGTTTACATAGTTCTGAGTTTTGCCCCCATGAGGTGATGGTGGCTGATTTTAGAAGTTTGCGTTGGGCAAAAAAAGACGTAACGAAAGGTGGTTTAGATCATGGGGTATTAAATGATATTATGCCCCCAGAATATGAAACAACGGCAGAAATGATTGCTAAGTATATTTATGATGAAACAAAAAAAAGGTTATCTGATGATATTCAGTTGAAGGTGTCGGTGGCTGAAACTGCTAATAGTTGGGTAGAATACGAAGATGATTAAAAAATATACTTATTCTCAATTATTCATCATAATTTAATATCTGTAGGGGTGAACGGCTGTTCGCCCTTAAAATTCTTAATTAAAAAAATATTCTTGTAGATTGGGTTAAGGAACGTAACCCAACAGAAAGTCTTTTTTTTTTCAAAATAATTTTCCAAGTTTTTCAATATTTCACTACACGAAATATGAGTTGAAAATCTTTGTAAATTGTGTTAGGTTTGGTGCCTCAAACCAACCTCACTATTAACTATAAAAAAGATATGTTTATCGCAGTAAAGGTAAATAAGAAATACAATTTTTATATTCTCCTTCTTCAGCTACAAGTGCGATGATTGCAAGTTCTTCTATAGTTTCACCTACACTCATTTTAGGATTTAGTATAAAAATTCCTGGTAAAAAACGTTCTTTTTCCATTAAGTAATCATTTAAATGTACAGGCATAGAAGTTCTATTATTGGTGACAAGAATAAATCTATGATCCTCACACCATATCAGAATTTCTGGATCAAGCGTCCCTTGAGGAGGAGTACCAGCATCTCCTATCGCCCAAACCGTCAGTTCTGGAAAATTTTTTAGGAGTTGTTCTTTATAGATGGGATTGACATTTTCATCCATTAAGTAACAAATCATGTTTTATTTTTCTTATATAGTTTTATTATCTTGACGTAATTTTTGATAAACTAGCGGATCACGTCCGTATTGATTAACCAATTGACGTAACCTTATAATACCAGGGTGGGGATTGACCTCTTGATCTTGCCACTTTTGATTTTGTTGTTCTAACCAATCAGTGACGTATTGACCAATCTTTTCATGATTGTGTAAGTAATATAAAATAGTTGCGTAAACTTGCTCTAAGGTTAAGCTAGGATAACTTTCTACAATATTTTCTGGCGTTTGCTTACGATGAATAAACTCATATAAAACCGTTTCAATACCAATACGTGAGCCTTGAATACGAATATCATTATCAGACAAAAAATTAAAATATTCTTCTATTTGCATAATTCTAGCCTCCCATGCAATGATCATAACTGATTGCTAAATAATTTTATCTTTGTATCACTTCTTAAGAGCGATCGCCCTGAATACCTGATCGACATTTTTTGTTAAAATAACTAATCCTGCACCAATTCAGCAAATTAAATTTAAGAAAAAAGGAGACCGGCAATTTATACCCCGCCCTTAGCCCGTTTAATCGAACAATTGCAAAAACTACCAGGCATTGGACCCAAAAGTGCCCAGCGTTTAGCCATGTTTATTATTAAACGCCCCGACCAAGAAGTAGAAAGACTGGCCCAAGCCTTACTCGATGCCAAACAAAAAGTCGGTTTATGTCAATCTTGTTTTCACCTATCTGCCGATCCTATCTGTGAAATTTGTCGGAATACTCAACGTGATCAGACAATCCTCTGTGTCGTGACCGATTCCCGTGACGTAATTGCATTAGAAAAAACCAGAGAATACAACGGTTTGTATCATGTATTATGCGGAGTCATTTCTCCTATGGATGGGATTGGACCGGAACAACTGACTATTTCTCCCCTCGTGAAAAGAGTCAGTCAAGGCAAAATAGCAGAAGTAATTATGGCGATCGCCCCTAGTGTAGAAGGAGAAACTACCACTTTATATATTGGCCACCTGTTAAAACCATTTACCAAAGTTACCCGGATTGCTTTTGGCCTGCCGATGGGTGGCGATTTAGAATATGCCGATGATGTGACTTTAGCCAAGGCATTAGAAGGCAGACGAGAAATAGATTAAGAAATGTAAATTTAATAATCATTTACTGACCAAACAGAAGCCTAGTATCCAGTCATTCTGTTAAATTTAGATATGATGATCAATCAGGGATGATGTGCCGTTTTAATTTACTTTTTGCTGATTATGGGAAAATATACTTAGTATTCATAGTGGATTTTGCCAATAGATACCCGCCAAGGTAAAAAGAACTATATTAAAATTAATTCAAGGCAATCAAAAAATGTATGGTAATTGAGGGCGATCGCCAACTCAGGAGAAAAAAATTAATTTGCTGGAACTTCTCTCAATCGTCAATTAAATCAATTAATTTTAATTAATTTCCATGTACCACTTATCTAATTTGTAATCAAGGGAAAAAGTCATGACAACTTCATTAGAAATAAATATTAACCAGCCCGATCAACCCGTACCTCCTAGTTTAAGTCAGTTAGTCGATACTATTAATAAACTGAAGGCAGAATTAGAAACCTCCCGGACTCTCAAAGAAAATCAATATGTACAAGCCTTAGTACAAAAAATTCAAGGTTTAACGGAAACTGCCATGCACGAAGCTGCTAGTCAGCCGAAAAATGGGGCTAGTCAGAATGGGCATAATGCTAGTGAATGGCAACAAGTGAGAGATTTAGTCTGGAATATTACCCAACAAATGGGGCAGGTGCCACAAATAGATGGGGTATTTCAGGTAACGGTGAATCTAGTCAGAGAATATTTACAGGCGGATCGGGTTTTAATTTTTCAGTTAGATGAAAAGGGTAGTAATAATATTGCTCGGCAGGAAGGGAAAATTATTGCCGAAGCCTGTTTACCTGGTTATTTGCCCTGTTTAGGTACTTCCCTACCGGCAGTTGGTTTCACAGGAGAACGGCAACCCGCCAGCATACCCAGTATGAGTTTAGAATGGCGTAATCCTACTCCGGTTAACAATACACCCATCGCTATTAACCATTTATCACCAATTTTTGTTTGCGATGATATTTATAGTTTAGATGTCAATCCCTATCAAAGACAATTATTAGAGCGTTTTCAAGTCAAGGCAAATCTCAGTCAGCCGATCATGTTAGATGGAGAATTATGGGGATTTTTGGTAGTACAACAATGTGCCATGGCTCGCCATTGGAAAGAAGTAGAAACCTATTTAGTTTCCCAAATATCCTTAGAATTAACTTTGATTTTACAGCGATCGCAATTTAGATCCCAATTATCCAGACAAAAGGAAATTGATCTAGCTGTCACTAAAGTAGTAGATAAAATTCGCCAATCTTTAAATATTGAAGCGATTTTTGAAACTACTACCTCAGAAGTCCGTATATTATTAAAAGCGGATCGGGTGGCTGTTTATAAATTTGATGAAAGATGGGGCGGGGAATTTGTCGCTGAATCAGTGAATAAAGGTTGGAATCCGTTGATTGGTAGTGACCGAGCAAAAGTTAATGATACTTATCTCTATGAAACGAAGGGCGGACGTTATGCTAAGGGAGAAAGTGCGCCGGTTGATGATATTTATAAAACTGGTTTTGATTCCTGCCACTTAGAATTATTAGAAAGGTTTGAATGTCGTGCTTATATTATTGTGCCGGTATTCCAAGGGGAAAAATTATGGGGTTTATTAGCCGCTTACCAGAATAATGGTCCCCGCCACTGGTTAGACTTTGAGGTGAAGTTATTAGAGCAAATCGGTAAACAATTAGGTTTAGCTCTGCAACAAGCAGAATATTTCCAAACAGTGGAAGCTCAGGCAAAGGAATTAGCGGAAGTGGTGGAAAGGGATAGACAAACCTTAGCAGAACAGGAAGAAACAGCAGCCAGGGCAAGAATTGTTTCTAGGGTGGTAGAACGCTTTTTACAGAACCAAGATATTGAAGCGATCTTTAGTGTGACGGTGCGAGAAATTCGTAGTTTATTAGATGCTGACCGAGTAGGGGTATTCAAATTTTATCCTGATGCTGGTTATGATGATGGCGAATTTATTGCCGAGGATGTATTACCCGGTTATAGTTCTGCTAAAGCTGTAAAAATTCATGATCATTGTTTTGGTCAACAATACGCCCCTGCTTATCGGGATGGGCGGATTCAGAATTTGCCTGATATTTATAACGCTGGTTTAACTGATTGTCATATTGATGTCTTATCTCAATTCCAAGTGCGAGCCAACATGATTATTCCCATGTTGAAAAATGCTCAATTGTGGGGTTTATTATGCGTGCATCAATGTCGGGGACCGAAGGTTTGGGATGATAACGATGTGACGTTTGTTAAACAAATTGCTTCCCAATTTTCCGTCGGTTTACAACAGGCAGAATTTGTGGAACAGATCAGACAAAAATCTGAGAAATTAGCCGAAGCCGCCGAACGGGAAAAAGCGATTTCTCAAATCATTGATAAAATTCGTTTGAGTTCTAGCATTGATGGCATATTTCAAACAACTGTGCATGAGGTGCGTCGTCTGCTGAAAACGGATCGGGTAGGAGTATTTAAATTCAACCCGGACTGGAGCGGTCAATTCATCATGGAATCTATTAATGGCGGTTGGGTGAAATTAGTCGATAATACCAGTTTGAAAAACCTGCGGGAAAATATTATGTGTCAGGGTTTACAAAGTATGGCTGGGATTAATAATTTCCAAAGCGATATTAAAGATACTTACCTGCAGGATAATAAAGGTGGTATTTATCGCAAGAAAAAACATTTTGTTTGTCATGATGTTTATAAGTCTAATTTCCCTTCCTGTTATGTACAACTATTAGAGCAATTTGAGGCAAAAGCCTATATTAGTGTACCGATTTTTAAAGGTGATCAACTGTGGGGTTTATTAGCCACTTATCAAAACTCAGCAGCTCGTGCTTGGGAAGAAAGTGAAATTAACTTAATGACGCAAATTGGTGACCAGTTAGGCATCGCTCTACAACAGGCTGACTTTTTACAACAGTTACAAGCCCAATCCCAACAGTTAGCTTTGGCGGCTGAACGGGAAAAACAAGCAAAAGAACAGTTACAACAGGGAGCAATTCAATTGTTATCCAGTGTGGCTCCCGTATTAATGGGAGATTTAACTGTGCGGGCGGTGGTGACGGAGGATGAAGTGGGAACGATTGCCGATGCCTATAATAATACGATTCAAAGTCTGCGACAGTTAGTAATGCAAATCCAAACGGCGGCGATTCAATTAGCCCAAACTTCTCAAAATAGTGAGGTTTCCATTGTTGAGTTATCAACCCAAGCTCAAGGGCAGTTACGGGAAATTAATCACGCCTTAGCGGAAATTCAAGCGATGGTCAAATCGACGGAGGCAGTGACTACGAATGCTCAACAGGTGGAGGTAGCGGTACAAAAAGCTAATACGACGGTGAAACGCAGTGGCGATGCGATGAATCGGACGGTAGAGGGTATTCAGGGGATTCGCAAAACTGTGTCGGTGACACGGGAAAAAATTAAACGATTAAGTGAATCTTCCCAAAATATTTCTAAGGTAGTGAGTTTGATTAGTAATTTTGCTACCCAAACTAACTTATTGGCTTTGAATGCTGCCCTAGAAGCGACGAGAGCCGGTGAATATGGTAAGGGTTTTGCGGTGGTAGCTGATGAGGTGCGATCGCTGGCTCGCCAATCAGCGGCAGCGACGGCGGAAATTGAGGCCCTAGTTGCAGAAATTCAAACGGAAACTACCCAGGTGGCTACGGCGATGGAATTAGGTATTCGCCAGGTGGTCAAGGGTAATGAATTGGTGGATGAAACCAAGGAAAGTTTAACGGCGATTGTTTCCGCTACCGCCCAAATCAGTGAATTGGTGAAGGGGATTGTGGAGGCAACCCAAATGCAGGAGGTGCGATCGCAGTCGGTAACTCAGACGATGACCAATGTGGCAGGGATTGCCTCTCATACATCTGATGATGCAATTCAGTTGGCAACTTCCTTTAAACAGTTATTAGGATTAGCTGAGACTTTACAAACTAGCGTGGGTAAATTCAAAGTTTAATCAGCAAAAAACCCGGTTTTTGACAAAAATCGGGTTTTTTCATACAACTAAAAAACTCTGAAGACAAAAATATCTTCAGAGTTGCATTTAGTACAAAATTTATCAGAAAATTTGAAAGCGGGTAAAGCGATTCGAACGCTCGACATTCTCCTTGGCAAGGAGACGCTCTACCACTGAGCTATACCCGCATTTGTTGACTGGTTTCTTTCAACGTTTTATATCCTGTCATAGATAAATTGGTTTGTCAACCCCTTTTGATAAATTTTTTATAAAAATATTGTCATTTTTTTTAGGACTTTTGCAATAAGTTAACTGTTTGATAACCAATTTCAATCTATCAACGTACACAAGTCTTCTAATCAAACCAGCGTAGGGGCAATTTATGAATTGCCTCTACTAACTAAACTAACTGATTAAACTAGGATCACAGGCTTTTGCCTGTTTCAATTTCCCCATCAAATCCGCCATTTCCATGGCACTCATGGCATAATTCCAACCTAAATTACTCTTAATACCAGCCCGCTCTAAGGCCTGTTGCATAGTATCAGTTGTTAAAATACCGAAAACAATCGGCACTCCCGTTTGAAAAGCCGTATTAGCAATACCTTTAGAAACTTCACTGGCAACATAATCAAAATGGGGCGTTTGTCCCTTGATTACTGCCCCTAGACAAATAATCGCATCATAACGCCGACTCAAGGCTAATTGATTGGCCACCATCGGTACTTCAAAACTGCCGGGAACCCAAGCATAGTCAACCTGGGACCCTTGCGGATATGGGTCAACACCATGACGCTTTAAACAATCTTGACAGCCCTCTAATAATTTACCGGTGACAAGATCATTGAAACGACCAATCACGATCGCAAATTTTAATGAACTAGTTTGGGTGAATGTCCCTTCAAAAACGGTCATTTTTTATATAGTTTGAATATTTTGCATAATTAAATAATTTTAGTGGCAAATTAATTAAAAATTAATTGCCAAGAAATTGCCGAGAAATTGCCAAAAAATACGCCACCGCTAGTCCTGACTAGGTTAGCAGTGGTACAAAATGGCAGATAAATTGCTGATTTAAACTACAAAGGAATTTAAAACGGCAACTAATAAAACTAGGGCAATCCAGATGCCAGAACCTACATATAATAAGGATTTTGATTGATTCCAGTTTTGCGGACTGGCATAGGCCACGGGTACACCTACTACTAAGACAAAAGACAACAGAACTAAGGCAAATAGTGCCAATTGGAACACAATAGTCATTTTTTATGCTCTCCTAAACACAGAAATATTTTGAATTTTCCCTTTTTATTACGCTATCAGATGTTGGCACTGTTGATTAATTTTTTGCTTCTGGCGATTTGGTAGCGATTGCCCTATAGCTGATCAAAAATCTCTATATTCTCACTATAAATATTACTTTTGGTACAAAAAATCCTATGAATATTTGATAAATATGTAATTGTGCTGGCAGGGGCAACAAGAATCATAAGATGGAAGGAGGGAAATAAATTTTGCTAAATTCCCATACAGAATCAAATATGGAATTAATTTTATGTCATACCACCGCAGATTTCGATACTTTGGGGGCGGCGGTAGGATTAACGAGACTGCATCCTAATAGCAAAATTTTATTAAGTGGCGGTTCTCATCCGACAGTGCGGGAGTTTTTGGCTTTATATCGGGGGGAAATACCTTTAATTGATAAACGTTCGGTGAATCCCCATAAGGTGCGATCGCTAATTATTACGGATACACAAAAGCGAGCAAGATTAGGCAAAATTGCTGAATGGTTAGATTTGCCCAATATAGAAAATATTATTATTTATGATCATCACACCCACGCCGAACGGGATATTCCGGCAACGCAGGTTTTTTTGGAAGCAGTCGGCTCTGCTACAACTATTTTCACGGAAAAATTATCGGAGGCGAATATTAGTTTAACGCCAGCGGAAGCCACGACTATGGCTTTAGGTATTCATGCTGATACGGGTTCCTTGACCTATGATCAGAGTACCAGTAGGGATGCGATCGCCCTGGCTTGGTTGATGGAAAATGGGGCAACCTTAAGTGTGATTAGTGAGTATATTCAACCAGGTTTATCGCCCCAATTACAAAATTTATTGAAAACTGCTTTAGAACATCTGCATCAGGAAAATATTAAGGGTTATCAATTAGGTTGGGTATTGTTAACCACCGAAGGTCATGTGCCGGGTTTATCTAGTTTGGCTTCCAGTTTGACGGATATTACCGAAAGTGATGTTTTTTTATTAGCCCATGTTTACTATTCTAGGGAATCAGGGGCAGAACGTTTATCGGTGATCGGGCGATCATATATTAATAATTTGAATTTACATCACCTCCTACAAAAATGGGGAGGCGGTGGTCATGCTAGTGCGGCGGCGGCTACTTTGCGGGATGTGACTGATGCACCAAGAATTATGGCAGAAATAGTCAGTGAATTAAAAACCCGTTTACCCCAACCGATTACTGCCAGGGAATTAATGTCGTCGCCGGTGCGGACGATTCCGCCGGAAACTACTATTACAGAAGCCCATCGGATGTTATTACGCTATGGTCATTCTGGTTTATCGGTAGTTGATACCTTAGGGCAGTTAGTGGGAATTATTTCCCGCCGAGATTTAGATATTGCTCTACATCATGGTTTTGGTCATGCACCGGTGAAAGGTTATATGACACCGCAGTTAAAAACTATTACGCCGGAGACGACGTTACAACAAATAGAAGAATTGATGGTGAATTATGATATTGGGCGTTTGCCAGTATTAGAAAATGATAATTTAGTGGGAATAGTCACCCGGACAGATGTATTACGGGAACTGCATCAACAACAACGACCACAACGGGTTGATCGGGGCTGCATTCCGGGGAAAACTTGCACTTCTATTCAACACATTTTAGAGGATAATTTTAATCCGCAATTGTGGCAAATTTTAAGTAAATTAGCAGAGTTAGCGGAGGAGAAAAAATGGCATTTATATTTGATTGGTGGCGCTGTACGGGATTTACTATTCATGTATCAAAATCATCAGTTAAAGACCAATCATTCTTTACTATTAACTGATATTGATTTAGTCGTGGATAGTTGTCATCAAGCCCCCGTGTGTGCCGATGATAATACGGATGATTGCGAAGAAAATTTTTCACCGGCTGTTGAGTTAGCTCACGCCTTACAAGAATATTATCCGGGAGCCAGGGTGAATATTCATGGAGAATTTCAGACGGCAGCTTTATTGTGGCACAATGATCCGGTATTAGAATCCTTATGGATTGATATTGCTACCGCTCGCACAGAATTTTATCCCTATCCAGCAGCTAATCCAGAGGTGGAAGCGAGTGATTTACGGCAGGATTTATATCGGCGGGATTTTACAATTAATGCTTTAGCTGTCCGTTTAACGGCTCCCCGTCAGGGCGAATTATTAGACTTTTTTGGCGGTTTATCAGATTTGGACCAAAGACAAATTCGAGTATTACATCCTAATAGTTTTATTGAGGACCCGACTAGGATTTATCGGGCGGTTAGGTTTGCCGTGCGTTTAGGTTTTAATTTGGAACCACAAACGGAAGCCTATATTAGATATGCCATTAATAGTGGTGTTTATGATCATGAGGGACACAGAATAGTTAGTGAGCCGAATACTCAACATTTACCTTTACCAGCTTCTGCCACTGGTTCCCGCCATAAAAATCGTCGGCGCCCCGCCTTAGAAACCCGTTTAAAAATGGAGTTAAAGTACATATTAGAGGCTAGTTATTGGCAACCAGCTTTACAATTATTAGGTTCTTTGGGGGCTTTACGTTGTTTACATCCTACTTTAGAATTAACTAATGATTTATGGCAACAAATACTATTAGTAGATCGTTGTTTACATCGTTTTGAAAGGGTAAAACATTTATATACGGGACCGGGAGCGATCTTTTTACCAGATTGGCATATTCGTTTAGAAGTATTAATTGCCTATTTAGCCCCAGAATACCGGGGTAGCGTGGCAGAATCTTTACAGTTGCCATTAGAGAGTATTGAGCGGTTAAAACATTTAGAAACAGCCAAATTGTACGTGGAAGAACGCTTATTACAATGTGAAAAACCTAGTCATATTTTTCAGTTACTGAGAAATTATGATTTACCTATTTTAATTTTGATGGCAGTGCAATGTAGGCGGGTGATGCGTCAACAAATTTGGCAATATTTAACTCAATGGGCTTTGGTGCGATCGCCCTTAGATGGTAATGATTTAAAGAATTTAGGTTATCAACCAGGACAACAATTTAAAGTAATTTTAGATGATTTATTAGCAGCTACTTTAGATGGGTTAATCTCTGATCGAACTTCTGCCTATGCTTATTTAGCTAATCGTTATCCCTATTTTGCCTAATATTACCTGAATAAACAATAGTAAGGGCAATTCATGAATTGCCCCTACAGATCATCAGATAGTAGGTTAGGTTGAGGAACGAAACCCAATCAAATCTAATTATGAGAAGTCATATCCCTATCCCGCCCATAAATATTAGTTAAATTAGTCAGGCGATCGCCAATTTGTTCCGTTAACATTTCCGCCGTAAAACGCCAATCCCAATTACCATCAGGTTTACCCGGTTCATTCATCCGACAGTTAGTATCTAAACCAAATAAATCCTGTAAGGGTAATATAGCAATATCAGCGACGGAAGCCATGCCCAAACGAATCAGGTCCCAGTGAATACCATCCCCCGACACACAACC
>Ga0209229_10001176_pt1 | contig 10772 bp, 7 predicted proteins | sample SanBayMetagenome_FD_187466 | JGI IMG/M metagenome (GOLD analysis project Ga0209229, IMG submission 187466) | Freshwater and sediment microbial communities from dead zone in Sandusky Bay, Ohio, USA (SPAdes) (version 2) | ecosystem: Environmental > Aquatic > Freshwater > Lentic > Sediment | place... | reverse complement strand
GGTCTGCTATAGGATCTTCGTGCCAATAGTAAGGAATAAGAACTCTTCTACCTTCTGGTACATTTCTTATTCTACGAACAATATCGTTGAAGTAATCTGCTTGAATGTTTCCTGTATGTCCACCTGGACGCAACAGACCAGAACCAATAAAAGTATATCCTGCAAAGATAGAAGGAACAACATCAGATATTGTTATACCTTCAAGCACAGTGGGATGCAAGCCATTTTCATATCCAGGATGCCATGTAATTGCAAATGGTGTGTGGCGGTACGGATCAGTCACACGGTCAATGCGGGGCTGTCCACGGTCAAATCTTTTAGTATAATATGAAGCAAGGTTCTTCTTTACTCTGAATAATTCTTTGACTTTATTCGTAACATCGGTTGAGTTGTTCCAGTCTATTGTTGCTCCAACTCCTGCATCGGCAACAAGCCATTTGTATACCCATTCCCTGTCTGCCGTTCTACCAGTGTAAACTGTCGTATTCATTGCTCGGAATGCACGCTCATCCCAATTATTCTTGAAGAAGAATCCGTCAATCTTTCTTGGTGTACCACGAACAGGACGGAAGAACTCATCACGCAGAAAATCCACAACTGCATAATTGAACTTGTCCTTGTCAAAGAGAGAACCCAAGTTCTTTGTCAGAGGATCTCCAGGATTTATAGGGAAACCGTAGTCATTGAATGTGGCTCCCTCATATGAAAGAGAAGTCACTGGGAATATTCTGTCGCCCTGAAGAACAGGAGGAAAGGGCGTGTTTATCGCTTCATACGGATACCAGAATGACTTTGATTTCATATCATAGGCAAGATTCACTAGTTCTCTGTGGTGCTGCTGACGGGCTGGAAAACTGTTATCAGAAGCAATATCGCTTGCAGTCTTGCACATGACTTCTGGAAGAACAAACTCACATTCTTCTGCAACAGATTCAAGACGCTTACGATACTCAAGCCTGATTCTTTTCTTCAGACTCTCTGTTTCTGCCTCTGTATACCAACCAGCCAGACCTCCCACATATGCCTGACCGTTTTGTGGGCGTGGATTTGGTTTTGGAAAGACACTATCGTTCCAATTTGCACTTGCGACAAGATTTACGCTTGTTTCTTCCTGAATTCCTCCCCATCCATACACAGCATATGCTGTTTCTGGAAGATACGGGAAGTTGTCCAGACCAACCTTGGTGGCTGTTAGTTTTCTTTCATCTCTCCATGCTTTGGTCTTCTGTAGCATGGCTCTAACAATTGTTCTTGAAAGATCAAATACACTACCATTTTGAGGATTGCTTACTGTGGGAGGAGCATATCCCTGATTCTGTAGTCCCGGTCCAGAAGAATTCCAAACAGGAGGGAAAGAGAAATATTCCTCTCTTGAATTATATGGACTCCAGTTCTCTCCATCGGTAGTTGGAATGCTGTTTGTCTCGTAGAGGAATCGCTCCATCTGAAACTGACCCAACTGGCTGTTGCGACCGCCAGTGCTCTTTGTCATCTTCCATGCAATATACTGTGGATACTCTCCGAATGTGTTGAACCAAGATCGTAATTTCATATCAAGCCATGTATACAATTTATTGTCTGGTAGATCAACATTGGAACTTGGAATATAGAATCCGCCACTTATTCCACGCAGATTTGTACCAGCAAAGGTGTCCCACTCATATGGATCAAGAACCATTACAGGTGAAACTCCTGCAATTCTCTTTGCGGTTATTGCTTCGGTTCCAGTTGTTTGTATAACACCATCAACATCTGCGGAGTAGGTAGGGAATCCAGCGGATGTACTTCCCTTTATTGAAAGTGGAGTTGTGCCGTTATAGACATTGCCAACATATTTGGCAAAATCCTGTATTGTTGGATATGCTTGGTTGAATTCATATGTAATTCCCCATGTACTTCTAAGAATATTTCTATTGCCTCCATCAAAGCGTCTTAGGGTTTGTGCTTCTATGATTATCTTTGGAATTGTCTTGTCTTGATATACACCTGTCTGATCTCTTAATTGCGCTTGATAGCGTATGACATGATCTGCCCATAACTGCCCACTCCATATGGAACTTCCAGGATACACATCCTGTGGGAAACTCGTTCTTGCACGGAGATATCTGTCTCCTCCATCATAATTAAGAGGAGTAAGACTTCCGGAATTCGTGGAATGTTCTTCTACTCCCTGTAAGTACCAATACCTTCCATCATAGAAGGTGTTTCCTCCAACAAATTTTCCTATATGCACTGGAGTGCTCCACGGAATAGAACGAACATATTCTACTCCCGCTGGATATTCTCCAAGATATTGCATACGCACATTTGTCGGAGCAAATGGAGGACTACCTGGATCTCCACCAAATCCTTGACGGATATATTCATCACTTCCGCAAGAATTTATACCAAGAAGACAATAAGGATTCATTGTGAATCCTGTCACAGTTCCTGTCCATCCGCCTGAGTAGACAGGGAAAGTGGTTGGATTTGCCTCCATGAATATGTCTTTTTTATCCCAATTCTTCAGAACATATCCTGAGAAGAAAGACCACCACCCAGCATCGGCAGCACCATATGTCTGACCAGTGGGATTCATCGGTCCGCCTTCAAATCTCGAAAATACATCCATGTCTGCAACAGTAGCCCGTTCGTTTATATGAACAACAGGACCAGGAGAACGAACAATAGCATCAAACCCTATCCGCATTCCTGCACGCTTATACGGTTCAACTGATTTTTCCAACACATAATAGGCATACGAAATACCTGGCATTCCCTCTGTTTCACCTGTTATTCCAAAGTATTGTTCGTTTTGAATAGGAGTAGGACTCTCAAACCAACGACGAAACTTACGGAAAGTCTCCTGATTGATTGTACCGGTATATGAAACAATCTCTATTGGATCGTTTGGATCATACCAGCGGTTTGCTCCTGTGCCAACGAGCCTCAACCAAGTGTCTTCTGAAAGACCAGCAGAAGAACCACTAATAAGTGCCCTGAAAAGAGGAACAAATCCCTGAGTTATACCATCAACAACATCATTTGTAAGCCACGGCATTGGAGTATTTCCAAGTTTTCCTTCAAACGGACAAGTACACCCTCTCTGTGCTGCATAGTATCCATCAGGCTGATAGAGCATTGCCTCCTGATTATTACGACCCTTACTCACACGACCAAACGGACCGTGAAACCAGAATTTTCTTGCACCCCACTGATACCAATGACGAAGGGATGCGCTTTGAAAAGTGGTATCAGCATTGCTAATAATGTAATCTGGAGCACCAGCAGTCATTCCACCAATTTTTCCTGTAATGAAATGTAACCATCTGAATGCTCTTGCCTCGGTTGCAGACGCTGGCGATGGTCCATATGCTATGGCACGATAACCCGCATTCCACGAATCCGATCCTTGAGCATCTCCAGCAAACTCTTGACCTGTAAACTCATAAGAAACATATGCTCCATTTCTAATAATATCAACCATTTCAGTGATACCAATATTACCACCAACATCCGTTAAATCCGATCCTGCCACCGCACGATCAAAGGGATAATACGAAATTGGTGCTCTTGCAGATGTTACTCTTGGATTTGTTGACATAGTGTTTCCTTGTGGTTCTCTACCTACATACTATATTGCTATGTATTCGGAGGATTTCGCAATGGAAGGAAATAATGGAGCAGGAAAGGGTGACACCTACCGTCCCGTGGATTATCAGAAATGGTCGGCAAACTGGGATGCCATATTTAATAAGAAAACCGAGAAAAAGAAGCCTGTAAAAAAGAAGAAACCCAAAAAGACTTGACTTGTGTTTGGGGATGGTGTATACTTTAGGCATCAAAACAAAGTCCTCGTAGCATAATTGGATATTGCACCGACCTTCTAAGTCGGTGGTTACAGGTTCGAATCCTGTCGGGGACGCTTCAAGCACTTGTAGCCCAATGGCAGAGGCGGTAGATTTAGGTTCTACTTAGTGTAGGTTCGAGTCCTATCAAGTGCATTACTAAATACAGCATACAAGGAGAACCGTATGCTGAGATTTGCAAAATTCCAAGAACAAGAAGTCATAACTGAAGCCGAAGATAAGGCAACAGGGGGTGTTACCCACCTCACCCACATAGAGGATGCCATTCTCCTACAAGGAGGAAATGGTATTGATACTGCTGTGGATTACCTACAAAAAGTTCTCGACCTTGCCAGTGACGCACAGTCATCGGTGTGTGTAACAACAAAATTCGACGGGGCACCAGCGATCATTACAGGAATAAATCCTGAAAATGGTCGCTTTTTTGTTGCCACAAAGTCTCTCTTCAACAAGACCCCAAAGATCAACTACACTGAAGCCGACATAGATCGAAACCATCCCTCTGGTGGTCTAAACACAAAACTAAAAATTGCACTAAAGCACCTCAAAGGAATGGGAATTCGTGGAATAATGCAGGGAGATATGCTTTTCACGAAGACTGATCTAAAGACTGAAACCATTGACGGTAAGAAATACCTTACATTCCGTCCCAATACTCTTACTTACGCTGTTCCAGCCGATTCTGATCTGGCAAAGGAAATATCCGCTGCACAGGTTGGAGTTGTGTTCCACACCAAATACGATGGAAATACGATAGAATCGCTTTCACCATCATTTGCCCCCGACATCTCTTATCTAAAGAAATCAAGATCTGCATGGATTATTGATGCAAATCTACAGGGAGACTCGGACAAGGTTGGTGCTTGCGGTATTCCTATGAATTCTTTGCAAAAGAAAGAAATAGAACTACAGATCAAAAAGATACAAACAGAAGGCAGAAAGAATAAGAAATTTTTAGACTCCCTGAGCAAAATACCAGGTTTGGTTGATGATCTTATGATATACATAAATTCGAATGTGCGGCAGGGAGTCGCACAGGGTTCGGCGCAAGGATTTATCTTTTATCTTTCTCAAAAGATAGAAAAAGACCTTGCAAAGAAACTGAAACCAGGTGATGCAAAAGAAGCGAGAACTTCGGCTGCTCAACGCTTAATAGACTCACTGGAGTCCAACTCTACCAAATACGACAGTCTCTTCTCTTTGCACCACCTGATTTCAGCCACAAAACTCTTGGTTATAGAACGGCTAAGACAAACAAAGATGAGAATCGACGCATTCACGCAAGAAAACGGAACATTTACAGTGTCTCCACCCGAAGGGTTCGTGGTGGTGAACCGCATGAACAACCGTGCTTTCAAACTGGTAGACAGACTGGATTTCTCAAGAAAGAATTTCAACCTTCCCAAAACATGGTAAATGCTACATATTGAACCTCGGTAGTGTTAGGTGAAACAGACACAGAAACAGGGGAAACCCGGGGCGGGGAGTCGAAGTAAAGATCGACTCCCCTTTCTTTTTTACTACATACGATAAGAAACTAAAGGGGATCGTATGGCAAAGAAAAAAGCAGTGGTCATAACCTTTGGACGCTTTCAGCCTCCAACTATAGGACACGAAAAACTCATAAATGCAGTTATTGCTCATGCCCAAAAAGTTGGAGCAGAACACCGCATCTACGCTTCACAGTCATATGACGGTGGTAGACCCCGTGCTGCCATAAAAAACCCTCTTCAATATAAAGATAAAATCCGCTTTATGCGGCAGATGTTTCCCAAAGCAAACATCGTAACAGGAAACGATGACACAAACACATTCATGCGTGTTCTCTACGAATTGCAGAAAGAAGGCTATACAACTGTTCATGTTGTTGTAGGCGATGATCGTGTTCCTGAGATGAACAAAACAGTGCAGCAATATCTTGGCAGCGATGATCCCGAGACAGGCTTGGGTTTTGAAGACTTCAAGGTTGTCAGTGCAGGAAAGCGTGATCCCGAGGCAGAGGGGGTTGAGGGAATGAGTGCTTCCAAACTTCGTGCTGCTGCTGCCGAAAACAACTTCAAACTATTCAAACAGGGTATGCCTAGAGGATTTAGCAAGGCTAGAGAACTCTTTGACGCTATAAGAAAAGGATTGGAAAGACCTATGAAACCAGAAAAGAAGACTAAAAAATCCAAAGTCAACGAAGAACTACTCAATGAAGTCACTCCACCTGATGAAAAATCAGAGCGTTTCGTAAAGAAAGCAAAGGCTTCCTTCAAGGATCGTTACGGCGACGATTGGGCTTCTTATCTCTACGGTGTTGCATGGAAGCAGTACAACAAGCGTCACGGCAAACCCACAAAGACACGCTTGGGAGAGCCTGTTGAGGTAGAGGAAAGCACACGCTCCCAGGAAGTCGATCACGATGGCAAACAACTTAATGAGTTGAGTCGTGGTCTTCTTAAAAAATACATCGTCGCTGCTCAGAAGGATAAAAGGGACGCCAGAATGCGTGGAAGAGAAATTGAACTAGAATTGGATACGGCTCCTCCTGGTAGTAAACTTAGAGATCCCAATACAGATGCATACGATGAAGTAGAAAAACGAGTAATAAAGCAGAATAGACGAGCACAAAAGAGACAAAGAGGACAACTTCGTGCGTTTGGGCTGCTCGGAAAACCCGTTAAGGTAGAGGAAGAAGTCTCTGCTGAACTTCAAGAAGGTGGTGTAAAGGGAGCACTTGAAGACTATCTCTATTCCATTCCCAAGGAAGCAATCGAAGAACTAAAGCCTGTCATGCAGATCAAGAATCTCACAAAGAGATTTGCAATGATTACAAAGGTTTTGAAGAAGCACGGATTCACAAGCAAGTTCATGGGTTCCATGCCTGCAAATATTGTGAATGACTACTATCCTACTTTCTTTGGCGAGTCTGTCGAGCAGATTGATGAACTGACTATTCCCAAGAATGCAGAAGTAGTTGGTAGAAACAAGGAAGAAAAGACCGTTACTCTCAAATGGAACGATAAAGACGGGTGGCACGAAGAGGAAGTTCCAGAAGATGAAGTTCCAGGCTTCTATGATCGTGCAGCCGAACCACTAAAGGCTCGCAAGACAGATCGCTTCGGAAACATTATGAATCCACCAAAGAAGGGTGCAGAGAAGAAAACCGAAAAGGCAGCAGAGGCAAACAAAAAGAACGCACAGGAGATTCTTGACATCTTTGACCGCAAGCCAATGAAGACTCCTATTACTGTCTATGGCAAGAAATGGGGTAAGGCTGATGACTATGAGATGGTCATTATGAAGAGAATGTATCAGGGAGACGAAGTATTCGTTGTCAAGTCCAGTGGTCGCTTTGTTGAGTTACGAGCAACCGCAGCAGGACTACAGATTATTGATGTAAAGACGAAAAGAATTCTACTAGATAAAGGTAACGACGCTATTTGGTGAGGTACAGATGAAGAAAAGAATCAAAGAAGCCAATGATGCATACAATGGTATGCTTCCCGTAAACAACAACAAAGGTTCAATACCAGTTGTTGATCTTGCCATGCTTAAAAATGAAGAAGATCTGTTTCGGGTCTTTGATATATCTGCACCAAAATCATTAGAAATATTAGGAAAAACCCTAATGGTTGGTCTGATGGAATACCACAATCCTATTGCTCCCCTAAACACACTCAATCAGGTGCGGGTAATGTTCAACAGAATAGGTTATGACTTTGACATGAGTGCAGACAGAGTATCGGCTTTCAAAAACATGGAAAACGGATTTGTTGACTTTCCCCTAACAGCAGGAACATCGGCTCTATATCCTTATCAAATAGATCAAACTTATCCGGGATACAGAGTTGAAGATGATGGTATTGAGAAGAAATTAGGATACAAACTTGTCGTAAGAATCCATGCAGAAACAATTACAGATTCTGTGTCTTCTACTCCCATAAAGATTCTAAATGGAGAAATCGTGCCACAAGAGTGACCAGAGAATTCTTTATGATGAAATTTGAAACATTGACAAATGAAAACTATATCATGTATGCCATGAAAAATTATACAAATCCTTCATGTGCTGGCATAGAGGAATTCTATGAAGACATGAACAGGCTGAAGTATTTGAAAAAATTGTTTCAAACCTATTCAAACACTGGTGTCCTAAAAGAAAGACTAATTCTCAATCATATCATAATACTACAGAATGTGTTAGGGATAGAGTGTTCGTCCAGAATTTTATTTTTTAGAATACCAGATACTTCTCACTCAACCCTGAAGACATTTCTTGTGTTTCTGAATACTCTTCCCCAAAATCCGATTTCAGAAGCAGATATACACCGAATAAGTCTTGACGAAACGGCTGTGGCTGTTCTCCGAGAAGTAGGTAAAACATGAAATCGTTCATACATAGAGTGGAGGAATTTCTATGTCTGAAGGCGCACCAGTAACAACCACTTCCACTTTCCCAACAACAGGTGAACCCACCATTCCACCACAAAGAAAGAAACCAGACGAATATTTTGCTGGTTGCAAGGTCTTTGATGTCAATTCCGATGAATATAATAAATTGATGAATGGCTCAAAGAAATGGGACAGGTGGAACAAATACTTCGATACATCAAATCCCAATGATACCTGTGATTCCATTCGCAAATATCTTTATAAGAATCCTGCAAAAACAGTTGTTCTAAGAAATATGTCAACACAAGACATGGTGTACTTCAAGCCTAAAGGAAAACAAGAGTGAGCAGAATCAATGACATTCTCTCCCGTCTGAAGCAACAATCCGATTCGGATAAGAAATTCAGTGGCGATATCAATCCAACAAGATTTGAACAAGATCTTGTTTCTGCTATCAATGGAGAAAAATCAATTTCAGCATATCAGTCTGCCAAAGGAATGGATGTGGCAAAGAGATGTGTTGAAAGCATGAAACGCCACTTTGGGGGTGTGCAAAAAGCACAAGTCGTTTCAAAGTCTGGAATCAGCGGAGAATCCGTTTTATCCCCCATCTACAAGAAGTTTATGTGTGGTGGTGGAGGAAGATGCAGTGGAGATCCCAAATCAGACATTCTTGTTTCTTCACAAATGCATGGGAAAATGCAAATCAGTATCAAAAAAGAAGGATCAGCACAAATTGCAGCAGCACAAGCAGGAGAAGCAAATGCAGTCCTATCCGCTGCTTTGGGCAAAGACAAGGCAGTAGTAAAGACTATCAGGGCTATTCTATCGGAAACTCTATCAAAGGATTCCTATTACAAGATCCGCCAATCATATGCAACAAAAACAGGAAGTAGACCAGAAGAATTTGATGCTCTACTCTCAAAGGTTACTGGTCTAAAGACTTCTGATATGTCTCCTTCAAGAAAGGAAATATCAGAGTTCAACACATTCATGGAAATCATCGGGGTGAAAGAAAAAATTTCTTCTTCAATAAGAGACTATCTTGCATCAACACCAGTAAGAAAGAAAATATTCAAAGAATTTGCATCTGGTGAAATGCGATATGTCTCTAAAGAATCAAAGAGGCGAGCAGATTGGTTTATGTTATGGAGTGAGACTGGAACCATACAAGTCGAAGAAATTGAAAGTTTCATAGACACCCACTACAGTTCTTTCCGTATGAACATCAGAGATCGTGGAAACCAAAGTGGAGGATCTCTTCGGATAGATATAAGAGAATGGGAAGAATTCATAGCAATTGAAAAAGAACTACACGAAGAGTTCGACTACTATTGTCTAACAGAAGGTGTATTAGATACAACAGTTGGAATAATTAGAAGCGCAGGAACAGCAGTTGCAAATCTATACAAAACATTTGTCTCTGCTGTAAAATCTACTCTATCATTTATTGCCGCACTAATTGCAAGCGGAACATCAACACTATTTGAGTTCTTTGGAATCGAAACAACAGATATGTCCTATTCATGGTAAAAGGAGAAAGAAATGGATCAAATGCCAGATGTACCAGATTTAGAAATACCAGACCTTGAGTTAGAAGACTACAAGGAACCAGATTCAACAGAGCAGTGCGTTGAAGACCAAAGCGGAGGTTCCCATGTTTTTGCATGGATTGGCTCTGGTCAGGGTGGCGGGCGCATTGCTAAGGCTTTCTATGATCGTGGGTATAAGAAGTGTATTGCCGTGAACACCTCACGACAAGACCTTGACCGCTTGGATATTCCACAGGCACAGAAGATGCTCTTGGATATTGGCGAAGAGGGCGCAGGAAAAGATATGGAGCGTGGTGCTGCTGCCACATTGAAGTATAAGCAGGAGATATTTGATCTCATGCGTAAGACCTATGGAACCAAAGTGGATCATATCATGGTCTGCATTGGTGCAGGAGGCGGCAGCGGAAGCGGATCGTCGCTTGTGCTTATTGATATTGCAAAGAAATACATGAAATTCATTGGACACGACAAGCCTGAAGAGCGTGTGGGCGTTGTCATGTCTCTTCCTACCCGTGGAGAGGCTGCATCACCAAAGGTTTCCTTTAATGCCTACCGTGTCCTCAAGCAAGTTGGTGGACAGGCAGAGCGCAAGGACATTTCTCCTCTTGTCATCATCGACAATTCCAAGATTGAGAAGATGTACAAGAATCTCACCGTCAAGGAGTTTTGGAACACCATCAACTCCACCGTATCGGGATTGTTCCACATCTTCAATGTGCTTTCCAAGCACGCTTCTCCATATACATCATTCGATCCCACAGACTATGCCACTGTTCTCCGCTGTGGAGGCACAATGGTCATGGGTGTATCGAAACTTGATCCTATCAAAAGTGATGGAGAGAAGAAGGAACCAGCACACGAAACAAAGATTTCTGGTGCATTGAAATCAAATATGGACAAGACCCTGCTTGCAGAATTGGACATCTCTGATGCAACCTATGCTGCTTGCTGTGCAGTCGGTGGCAAGGAGATCATGGAGAACACACCAGGATTG
>Ga0209229_10001175_pt1 | contig 10772 bp, 8 predicted proteins | sample SanBayMetagenome_FD_187466 | JGI IMG/M metagenome (GOLD analysis project Ga0209229, IMG submission 187466) | Freshwater and sediment microbial communities from dead zone in Sandusky Bay, Ohio, USA (SPAdes) (version 2) | ecosystem: Environmental > Aquatic > Freshwater > Lentic > Sediment | place... | reverse complement strand
AGCTAGATTAGCTTGAGTCAATGATGCTTGATAAATCAGTTTAGGCTAATTTGGCTGCAGTTGATCATGGTGGGCCTCGTTGGCTTGGCGGGGACCGACAAGGTTCCAGGCCAAGCCCATGCGGGCTAGGATGTTGATGAACCACCAGGATGGATCGAATTCGAACCAGCGATGTCCGTGTTGGGCGCTTCGCTGGTCTGCATGGTGGTTGTTGTGCCAGCCTTCGCCGAACGTCAGGTAGGCGACCCACCAAGAGTTGGTGCTGTTGTCCCGGGTTTCGTAGTTGCGATACCCCCATTTGTGGCAGACCGAATTGACGGCCCAGGTGACATGGAGGGTGAAGATGGTCCGGACAATGACACCCCAGGTAAACCAAGAAGCGGCCAACCAGAGAGCTTGGGCGTTGCTGCCCGTGGTGGCCAGTCCAAAGAGATATCCGAGTCCGACGAGGATCGCTGCGTGGGTGACATAGACCCAGAACCACATGAGGTTTCGCTCGAGTTTGAAGTAGAACGGGTCACGCAATAGGTCGCGGACGTAGCGTTCGAAGTGCACCACACCGTCGTGGCGTCGGTCGACGAAGAGCAACCAGCCGACATGTCCCCAGAGGAAATCGACCCATGGGGAATGGGGGTCGGGTTGATGATCGCTGTGTTGGTGGTGCATGCGATGGATGGCGACCCAGCGCGCGGGTGAGTCTTGGAGGGTGCAGATACCGCACAGTGCGATGAAATGCTCAAGACGTTTGGGGCATTCGAATCCGCGGTGGGTCAGGAGTCGGTGGTAACCGATGGAGACCCCTAGGCCGTCGAATAGAATGTGGGCCATGATCCCGACGACCAACCCACTCCAGGAGAAGAGGCTTGGGAAAAACGCCAGGACTCCTAGGAGGTGGACTGTCAAAAGGGACAGTGCGTAGGGCCAGTAGACGGTAAGGGGTTGGGTTTCGACCGGGTGGTCGAGTTGTTTGCTTCGTTGCAACATTGAAAGACATCCTTGTTTTTCATGGTGTTACTTGCTGTCAGAGGATCCTGTATCCAAGACTGCCATGAAGGCTTTTTGGGGGATATCGACCGAGCCGATCGATTTCATCCGCTTCTTGCCTTCCTTCTGTTTAGCCCACAATTTCCTTTTGCGGGTGATATCGCCACCGTAGCATTTGGCGGTGACGTTTTTGCGGAGAGCCGGGACGGTTTCCCGTGCGATGACTCGCGATCCGATGGCGGCTTGGACGGCCACTTCGAACATGTGTCGGTCGATTTCTTCCTTGAGTTTTTTGACCACAGCGCGACCTCGTCGATCCGAGTCTCGGCGGTCGCAGATGATGCTCAAGGCGTCGACGCGTTTGCCGTTGACGAGGATATCCATGCGTACCAGATCGGCTTCTTCGTAGCCGATGATTTCGTAGTCCATGGTGCCATAGCCACGGGTTGCACTTTTCAATTTGTCGTGAAGGTCGTAGATGACTTCAGCGAGCGGTAGATCGTAGCTGACCATGGCGCGCGTTCCCGAGAGGTATTCGTTGCCTCGGAGGATCCCGCGTCGGTCTTGGCAGAGTTTCATGGTCACTCCGATGTATTCGGTCGGCAGAACGAAGTTCACGCGGACGATCGGTTGGCGGAATTCTTCGATGTCGCCCGACTCGGGGACTTCTTGAGGGCGGTGGATTTCAAGCCGTTCCCCGCCGCGTTTGATGATTTCGTAGGTCACATTCGGAGCGGTTTGGACCAGGTCGATATCGCATTCGTTCTCGAGGCGTTGCTGGATGATTTCCATGTGCAGGAGGCCGAGGAAACCGCAGCGAAAGCCGAATCCGAGGGCTTCGCTCGTCTCGGGAGCGAATTCGAACGAGGGGTCGTTGATCGAAAGTTTTTCCAAGGCATCTCGCAGTTCGGAGAAGTCTTGTCCATCGCTCGGATAGAGGCCGCAGTAGACCATGCGTTTAGGGGGTTGGTAACCTTCGAGCGGTTCGACTTTGTCGTTGTTGGCATGGACAACGGTATCGCCGATACGGACTTCTTTGAGGGACTTGATATTGCAGATCAAGTAGCCGACTTCGCCGGCGGTGAGTTTATCGACCGCCCTGCGTTCGGGGACAAACTGGCCGAGTTCGAGGACTTCGTGGTTGACCCCGGCTCGGTAAAACCGGACCTTGTCCCCCCGTTTGACTTCTCCCGACATGAGCCGCACGTAGGTGATCGCTCCTCGGTAGTCGTCGTAGTGGGAATCGAACACCATGGCCTGGAGGTGTCCTGTGGGGGTTCCCGATGGGGGTGGTACGCGTTCGACGATGGCCGCAAGGAGTTCATCGATTCCGATGCCAGCTTTTCCGGAGCATTTGACGATTTCCGTCGGGTCGATCCCGAGGATATGGTTCATTTCGGTGGTGACTTCATCGACTCGGGCGTGGTTGAGGTCGATTTTGTTGATGACCGGAATGATTTTCAGGTCGTGGTCCATGGCCGAGTAGGCGTTGGCGACGGTTTGGGCTTCGACGCCTTGGAAAGCATCGACCAGGAGCAAGGCTCCTTCGCAGCAGGACAACGAGCGGGAGACTTCGTATTGGAAGTCGACGTGACCGGGGGTATCGATGAGGTTCAGCTCGTAGAGCAGGCCTTTGTAGATGTACCTGAGCGATACGGCTTTGGCTTTGATGGTGATTCCGCGTTCGCGTTCAAGATCCATCGCATCGAGGAGCTGCTCCTTCATCTTGCGGATTTCGACGGTTCCGGTCCGTTCGAGCAAGCGGTCGGCCAGGGTGCTCTTTCCGTGGTCGATATGAGCGATGATGCAGAAGTTTCGGATCCGTTCGATCGGGACATCGCCGGTAGTTTTTAGTTCTTTTCCGTTCATAGTGCTTTATGGTAGTCGCAACGGGCGATTCCCGCAGCGCCAATGTACCCCGCATCGGCCCCAAGGCTGGCAAATTCTATGTGGGTGCCCGCTTGGACATATTCAAACGTTCGGGCTTCGAATCCCCTGCGGACCGAGTCGAGGAACCGCTGGCCGGTCGGCGAGTTCGAGCCTCCGAAGTTCATAGCCCCACCCAGGACGACCAGACCGGGATCGACCATATGGACCATGCTGGTGATGCCGATAGCGAGGTAATCGCCGGTTTGCTCGATGAATTTCAAGCTCCAGGGATCTCCTTGCTCGGCGGCTTCGAAGATCCGCTTTGCGGTAATCTTGTCGATTTGGGATGCCAGAATGCTCTTGGCACCGGCCTGGAGCTCCTCGCGGGCTCGGGCCGTGACCCCCGAAGCGCTCGCATAGGCTTCCAGATGGCCTCTGCCTCCCCCCCAAGCACACAGGCGGGCCTCGGGACTCGGATCGATGATCATGTGCCCGCATTCTCCGCCGAAGCTGTTGCGACCGACGACCAGCTCGTTGTCGATGATGACCCCTCCGCCGACTCCCGTACCGAGGGTCAGAAGGACCATGCTATCGTGGATTTTCCCTGTTCCGATCCAGAATTCTCCAAAAGCAGCCGCATTGGCGTCGTTGGCGTAGGACACCGGGAGTTTGAGCGACTCTTCGAGCGATTTGACGATCGGAAAATGATGCCAATGGGGATGGTTCGGTGGCTCGATCAGCATTCCTTTTCGGATGTCTTGGCTACCAGGTGTGCCTAATCCGGCTCGAACGACACGCGATGGGTCCAGGCCGAGCTTTCCGACGATGTCGCGGCAAGCTTCCGCGACGCGACGCATCGCATCGGCGGGGCCTTGGGGTTCAAGCGTATCGATCGCACTGTACCCGAGCGTTGCTCCTTGGTCGTCGGTCAAACCGATCTTGATGCCTGTGCCCCCGACGTCGATCCCGAAGAAGTAGGGCGATTGGGCTTGATCGAGCGATATGGTTTTTTGTTGGGTCATGATGGAGAAGAAAAGAGGGGGCGGCAGAAGGTTCGGGCGGAGAAAAGTTGGAGCGGAGCGAGTTGATGGCTAGATAAGCAGTGGGACGGGGAAAAGGGCTATTCGGCGATTTTACTGGGCAATGGCTGGTTTCTTGTTTTTTCGTACTCGATCGGTTGCATCGACTAGGGTCGAACGCCCATTGCAAAGCGATTGAGAGCGTTAGCAGTCGGGACATTGACCGGATCGGTCTCGGAGGCGCCTTTCGAGTACGAGTACCATTTCATTGAGTACGAGTACGACCAAGAGCAACCATTTTTAGTCACTACGATACCTGGAAAACAGAGAAAAGTAGTGCCTGTCATTGTAGGGGATCGCTCGTTGGTGGGCTACTCAATGAAATGGTACTCGTACTCGATGCTGTATCGTCGAGTACGAAAAGCCAGGGAAAACATCGATTGAAACTCCGAAACATGCGAATAGCGCAACTTCAAAGTGCGAACTCGGGGAGTTGGGCGTGTTTGGTTCTGAGAGAAATTCAGCTTGGGGGAAATCGCGTCGAATTCATGGTAGAATCTAGGAGACTGTTGAACACATTGCGACATCGGCGCCGCGAGCGCTCGGGTCGTCGGATCCGTTTGTGAACCCGTTCGGTGGTTTTTTTATGCGTGAATACCTCCGTTGGACATGGCTCTTGAGCTGGAGCTTGATTTGGACTTTGCTCTTGGGGCTCGGAAGCCAAGCCCAGGAGGCAGAGGGTTTGGAGTATTTCGAGACCAAGGTTCGTCCGATACTGGTCGAGCACTGTTACGAGTGCCATAGCGGGTTGGAGAAGCAGGGTGGGTTGCGATTGGATCATCGCATGGGGATCCAGAGGGGTGGGGATTCCGGACCCGCTTTCGACTCGGACCGACCGGCCGAGAGTCTGTTGCTCCGGGCTGTGGGTTACCAAGATTCGGACTTGCAAATGCCTCCGAGCGGGAGGCTTGGGGATGCTCAGGTCGCGACACTAGAGAAGTGGATTTTGTCGGGAGCCCCAGATCCTCGAACGAATCCCAGCGGAGGAATGACTGAGGATCTTTCCAGCGAGCAGGGCAAACCCACGGGGATGAGTATCCAGGAGGGGCAGTCCTTTTGGTCGATGCGTCCCTTGGGGTCGGTATCGATTCCGACACCGGTTCGGGCCGATTGGTGCCGAAATCCGATCGATGCGTTTGTCTTGCAAGCTTTGGAGTCCAAGGGACTTCGTCCGGCCCCGCCGGCTTCGGATCGGGAATTGCTGCGACGTTTGAGTATGGATTTGATCGGGTTGCCACCGGAACCGGCCGAATACCGGGCTTTTGAACAAGACACTGCACCCGAGGCGATCGACCGTCAGATCGATCGCTTGCTCAGTTCGCCGCAGTATGGAATTCGGTACGCTCGGCATTGGCTTGATGTGGCGCGTTACTCGGACTCGAACGGACTCGATGAAAACATCGCCTACGGGAACGCTTGGCGTTACCGTGATTACGTGGTTGAGGCCTTCAACAAGGACAAGCCATTCGATCGATTCATCGAGGAGCAGATCGCCGGAGACCTGTTGCCCGATGCGAGTCTTGAGAGCAGGATCGCAACGGGCTACTTGGTCTTGGGGGCCAAAGTCTTGGCCGAACCCGATCGGGACAAACTGATGATGGACACGATCGACGAGCAGATCGATACGATCGGGAAGACCTTCATGGGCATGACGATCGGTTGCGCTCGATGCCACGACCATAAGTTCGATCCGATCAAGCAGCGGGATTACTATGCCCTTGCGGCGATATTCAAGGGGACGAAGACCTTTGGCGATAGCAATTTCGGTGCGATCAAGCACTGGAACGAGATCTCGTTTGCCACCGAGGAGGAGAAAGCGAACGTCAAGTCGATCGAAGCACAGATCGCCGAGAAGAATGGGGTTTGGACGAAACTCAAGAACGAAGCGATTGGCAAGTTGCGTCAGAGGGTCAAGCAGCAGGCAGCCGACTACTTAGCGATCGCATCGACGTTGACCTCGGAAGCGACCCTCAATGAGTGGCAAAGCGCGGGCCAGGAGCTTGGGTTGCATCCTCGGGTGCTAGCCAATTGCCGCCGATACTTGGACAACCACCGTCATACACCGATGTTCGAGAAATGGCATGCTTTAGCAGGCCTTGGGGACATCGCTGGGATTCGAGCCCACTATCTAGCCCTATTCGAACGCGTGGAGCTTGAGTGGGAGAAGGCCAAGTCAACCGATCCTCAGATCAAGAGGCTTGAGGATCCGGAGCTTGAGGCTGCTCGCATCGCCTTGTCCGATGCGGGTGGATTTCTCGCTATACCGGCCAAGATGGAGCATGCTTTGGATGACGAGAGTCTCAAGCAGATCCATGAGTTGGCCGAAGTCGCTAGGGTCTTCGAGAGCAGCGCTCCGGACGAATCGTCCGCGATGGGAGTCGGGGACAAAGGGGTTGTCGATGGATTGGCGATCCACATTCGCGGAAGCTATCGGAACCTTGGTGATTTCGTGCCCCGGGGATTTCCAAGTGTGATGGTCAATCCGGGAACTGCGCCGATTTTTGGGCGTCAGGGGAGTGGCCGTTTGGAGTTAGCACGGTGGCTCGCATCCCCAAGTCATCCGTTGGTAGCTCGGGTGATCGTCAACCGGGTTTGGCGTTGGCACTTTGGAAGGGGGCTTGTCGAGACGACGGAAAACTTCGGCGTCCTGGGGGATCGGCCCTCGCATCCGGAGCTTTTGGATTACTTGGCCAGATGGTTTATCGAATCGGGTTGGTCGATCAAGGAACTGAATCGTCTGATTTTGAGTTCGGCGAGCTATCAGATGTCGAGCGTTCATCCCGAGCCCGAGTCGGCTTTAGCCAACGATCCTGAGAATCGGTTGCGTTGGTATTTTTCCCCGCGGCGATTGGAGGCCGAGCAGTTAAGGGATTCGATCTTGTTTGCCTCCGGCGGTCTGGATTTGCGGTTGGGAGGCAAGTCGGTCCCGCTGAGGAATAGGCAGTTTGTGTTCGATCACACGTCGATCGACCACACCAAGTACGAGAGTGCCCGCCGGACGGCTTATTTGCCCATCATCCGCAACCATTTATTCTCGCTCTTGGAGCAATTTGATTTTCCGGATCCGACGATGCCCGTTGGAAGTCGAAACACCAGCACGGTATCTTTGCAGATGCTCGTGTTGATCAATGCCGACTGGATTGTCGATTCGGCTCGCCGACTTGCCCAGCGCAGCGAGGCTTACTCGAGCGAGCCGCCTGGGCGTGTCGATTGGTTGTTCGAAGAGGTCTTGGGTCGCCGGCCCGAGCCTTACGAGCGGCAGAGGCTTTTGGAGTATGTCATGGGTCAGCCCGACGAGAGCGCATCGCGTTGGGAGCAAGTCGCGCACAATCTTTTGGTTTGCAGTGAGTTCCTTTATGTTCCCTAAAAGTATGTTCCATCAAAGCCAGCAAGAGCCGGGTTACCTTGGGAACCATTGCGTTGGGGGCCATTCGCCGGGTTTCCAGCCGGGTTTCCAGTCGGGCCAGACCCCTACAGCGGGAAATTTGTTGTTGGCCTCCAGCAGGCGTCGAGTGCTTGAGTCGACGGCTTTGGGGTTCGGCTACTTGGCCCTACGAAGTCTTTTTGGCGACACGAACGCGATGGGTCAGGACCCGACGGGTCCATCGGCCGGTGGGCTGTCGGGTTCGAGCGGCCCGCATCTGAGACCGCGAGCCAAGCGGATTGTGTTTTTGTTCATGAAGGGTGGGCCTTCGCACATCGACACCTTTGACCCGAAACCCTCATTGACTCGCGACGACGGCAAGCCACCACCGTTCGAGCTTCCTCGAGTGGTGTTTGCTCAACAAGGAAATTTGCTAAAGTCGCCATGGGCATTCTCGCAGCATGGGCAAAGCGGCTTGCCGGTCAGTGAGCTTTTTCCGAACGTGGCCAAGCACATCGACAAGCTTTGCGTGTTGCGTTCGCTGCATGGAAGCAATCCGGCCCATGGAGGCGCGTTGCTGAAGATGCACACTGGGAGCGACCAGTTCGTCAGGCCCAGCATGGGAGCTTGGATCACCTACGGACTTGGGACGGAGAATCAGGACTTACCGGCGTTTGTGACGATCTGTCCGACCTTAGCGCACGGAGGGGTGAACAATTGGGGGTCGGCATTCCTGCCGACGTATTGCCAGGGGACACCGATTGGCAATGCGAGTCAACCGGCTAGGCAGGCTTCGGTGCAGCATATTGTTCATCCGAGTCTCGACCGAGTTTCGCAGAGAAAGCAATTGGACTTGTTGGCCAAGATGAACGAGGATTTCTCGAAGGCCTATCCCAACGAGGCTTCGATCGCTGGGCAACTGGGAGCTTACGAGTTGGCGTTTCGGATGCAATCGAGTTTGCCAGAGATTCAGGATTTGCAGACCGAGACCCAAGCGACCTTGCGGCTCTATGGACTGGACGATCCGGTGACAGAGAATTTTGGCCGTCAGTGCTTGATGGCGAGGCGTTTTCTCGAGCGAGGGGTTCGGTTTGTACAGGTCACCCATAGCGATAGCGAGGTGCAGTGGGACCAGCATTCGGATTTGTACCAAGGGCATACGAAGAATGCAGCGGAGGTCGACAAGCCGATTGCGGGATTCCTTGCCGATCTTGAGCAGCGAGGATTGCTCCAGGACACCTTGGTGTTATGGGGTGGCGAGTTCGGTCGCACACCGACATCGCAAGGCAACGGACGGGACCATAATCCGCATGGATTTTGCATGTGGATGGCCGGAGGGGGTGTCAAGGGTGGGTATGCTTACGGAGCCACCGACGAGTACGGATACTATGCCAGCGAGAAGAAGATGCACGTGCATGACTTGCACGCGACGATTCTTCACATCATGGGTTTGGATCATGAGCGGTTGACTTATCGGTATGCCGGTAGGGATTTCAGGCTTACCGATGTTGCGGGCCAAGTCGCCCATGAGATTTTGGCTTAGAGAGTCTTCAGGTACTCGAGCAGATCGGACTTTTGCTCCTCGGTCAGTTCGTCTGGGTAATCGTGGCCTTGGGCTGATTTTCCGGTGACTTGGGTGTCGAAGTACCAGCGGCGATCGGCGTTCGAGAGTTTTGCGGGGACCTCTTCGAGGGTCTCGACGACCAGACCGATCGATTCTTCGTCGAGTCCCATCGCGATGCGTCTCCAGACTTTGGGGCGTTCTTGGGGGTGGAGCAGATGCCAGAGGGTCGGGACGCTCCCGTTGTGCAAGTAGGGGGCCGAGGCCCAGATTCCGTCAAGGGGAGGGGCGACGTATCCGGCGACTTGGGTGTAGGTCGATTGCTTGCCGTAGTCGGCAAACCAGCTTTGGCCGTACGAGTCGCGATGCTTGGCCGTGAGGGAATCGAAGCGGACGCGATCGGTGTTGATGTCCTCGATATCGACCATCAGTTCGGGGTATTTGCCGACGTTTCGATTGGTCGACTCGGAGGCTTGGTAAGTTCCGTGGCATCGCGCGCAATGGTCTTGAAAGACCACTGCACCTTTTTGGGACTTTGCCGCGTCGATCGCCAGTGGGAATTTCGGGGGGCGGAGTTCTTCGAGGAAGCGGTAGACTTCGCGAAAGTCTTTTTCCCAGAGACGGAATTTGTCGGGTCCATTTTGGCGAACCAGCATGAATTGCATGAGTCCTTTGTGGCCTTTTTCGGCAAAGCCATCGATGTACAGATGGGACTTGCGGTAGAAGTGCCACCAGGGTGGGGCGTCCATATCGTGGTGGACCATGGGTGCGGGGATACGGTTGGTGTGGATATTCAGATCGGCGTCGCGAAAGTTCATCAGAGCCACGCCGAACATGACGGCGTTGCTCGTGCCGTTGGAGGTTCCCAGGGGCATGACCATCGAGCCGAGGTCCATTTGGGCCAGAGGTTTGCCGAGTTTGAACTTGGTCTTCCGGATTTTCTCGGTCAGCGATTCAAGTGCATAGGTCGTGTTGGGGGCCCCGGGGTAGGTTGCACCGTAGAGGTTCCCACCGTGGCAGGCAAAGCAGTTCATCACGTACTGGCCTGTGGGAGTCACGACGTACTGCAGGGGGCGTTTGGGGTCCTCGGGGCGAGCCGAAAGGCCGTGGGCAAGCCAAGTTGCTTGTCGAGTATTTTTCTCGAGGGGAAGATCCAAAAAAGGCCATCGATGATCGAGTGCATCGACGCCCTTGAGGACTTCTTCGTCGAAGTCGGCAGGCAGATAGACTTTTTGGGTCAATCGTTCGTATCCTGCTTTGGCTTTCCAGGACATCGAATTTTCGAGCGTTTGGTATTGGCTTCGGAGGCTCGCTTCGATGGCATCACGGTTCTTAGTTCGCGAGTCTACGAAAGCCTTCAGGTCGTTGGTTTTCGGAGCGGCGGTGGGGTTGGCCGGTGCGTCGTCGATCGGATCTTGTGCCAGAGCATAGGCCCCTAGGCACGCAAAGAGGATGGCCGAGGCCTTTAGGCGGATAAGTTGGGCGGGTGCTGAGGACACAGGAGCGATCTTTTTGCCAGGGGCGGGTTCCATTGGGCCGTTTCTCCGATTTTGCGGGTACCTAGGTATCATAGCAAACCGAAAAGATGGGTGAAAAGTTCAATGGAAAACGCCTTAGGCTTGGGAAGTTTTTGGAATCCAATAGAATGCTGGCCGCTGTGAGTGTGATGCTGGGTGTGTATTTCCGTAGGCAAATGGCCATAAGGTGATCCAACGAGATGCGAGTATTAGTGGTTGGCAATGGTGGACGAGAGCATGCGTTGGCTTGGAAGATCCGACAAAGTCCGCGACTGACACGTTTATGGATTGCCCCTGGGAATGCAGGCACGGCGCTTGAGGGAGAAAACGTTGCGATTTCGGCTGACGACATCGCTGGTTTGGTGCGCTTTGCGAAAAAGGAGTCGGTCGACCTTGTG
>Ga0209229_10001171_pt1 | contig 10782 bp, 2 predicted proteins | sample SanBayMetagenome_FD_187466 | JGI IMG/M metagenome (GOLD analysis project Ga0209229, IMG submission 187466) | Freshwater and sediment microbial communities from dead zone in Sandusky Bay, Ohio, USA (SPAdes) (version 2) | ecosystem: Environmental > Aquatic > Freshwater > Lentic > Sediment | place... | reverse complement strand
AGAATGTTCCGTAATCTAGTTCTCCTGTATTGGTTTGCATCTTTACAATTAGTCTATTTGCTGGAACCTTTTCTTTATATACAACAAATGGTGCTGCATCTTCTATTCTATGTTTTCCATTAATAGTTTTGTTAGCGACTCCGTACTCAGTACCGTTTTCTGTTCTAAAAGAAGTCCAATACTTAAAGGGATCATTTTTATCTGACATATAGTATCTTGGTCTTTTTGCCATATTTATATTTGGGTTATGTAAAAACTTTCCATTAAGATATGTTGCCTTATTAATACCAGATCTTGGTCTCTGATAACCAAAGCAGTCTTCCAGAGAATAAAGTATCTTCATTTTTTCTTTAATTGGTGTTAGTGTTGTTGGATCTCCATTATCTTCAAAGCCACCGTCAACAACTACATCTGCATCTGTTGCTCCATAATAAAATGCTGGAGAAGAGTCTTTGTTTTCTACAGTAAAAGTATTAGGAATAGTTCTATAAATAGAAGCAGGATCACTTGGACGATATCTATAGTTTCCCACCATAGAAATGTTTGTTGCAATATTCATATTCCATTCAGCAATGACTGAAGATTTTGTTTTAACAGAAGAACTTGTTTCTATATAATTTAGTAGATCTTTATCTTGAAACATTATGCCTCTTCCAGTGATAGAGACACATTCCAAAAGTCAAAGTTCAAACCACTTCTTTTTACAACGGAATAACTAAAGTCTGAAAAAAAGACTTCTACAATCTCATTATACTTTCTAACATTATCAAATCTATTGTCTACTGTGCTGCTATCTGTGTCCTCAAAATTTGTGTACTTATCATAAGCAAGATAAACCCAAAAAGATCCCTTGTGATTGTCATACCAGTTAAGAAGTTCTACTCCACCTGCTCCACCGTCTGTTGTAAACTCTAGTGGGTTAGCCCTTGCTACTGTTGCCTGCATATCTGCTTTTCCATTGCTATTAAAATTTGCTTTTGTATCATAGGCTCTGGATGGTAGCATATTCCAAGATGCTGATATATTTAGTTTGTCTGCAATGTGATATGACCTCATACGACCATTGATCATTCTCTCCCGCTTTTCAATTCTAACGGGACTAAAGTCTATTTCTGACCTATTATCATCAGACAGGATTAAAAACTCGCCATTGGTGGCTGCAAAGGCCGTAGAGGACCCTACCTCGTTGCCATCTGGAATGTAAAATCCATCAACTAAGGTTCCAGGGTTGTCTGCAAAAAGCATTGCCTGTGGTCTAGAGTATTTTTTTCTACCAGACATATAGGTATTGTTTGCCATTAGATTCTAGTCCCCCTAATTCTTTGAGCATCTACGCTCTTTATTTGTACCATAACTGCTTTTGCAATATCATCTGGATTAGCATCAGACTTTACATTTAAGTTAAGGTTATAATTATACACTGAATCCCCAACTGATGAGCCAGAATTTATAGCCTTCATTGTATCTACACCATATGACTGAACAGCATACTTACTCATAACAAATTCTCCTGGGGTTAGCATCGCTGGAACTGTATCTGTTCCCTTAGCATATCCACCAACAGCAAAGTACTTTGGAACTAAGCCACCATTAGCATATTGCAGTGTTAAGTTACTTCTAGATTTTAATGCTGGGGTAACGACAGGATTTTTTGTAGCACTTGAATTTGTTTTTGTGGTAACGATAGGCTTTCCCTTTTGGTCTAGATAATCTCCTTCATCTCCAAGTCTAACTCCTGCCATTGATTCTTTTATTTCGGCTAACAGTTTATCTTCTGCTTTTTGGGCTGCAGTTTTATCTTTTTCATCTATTACTTCTTTTGGAGTCCCACTATATTTTGCTAACTTGGCAAGAATATCTTTCCACTTATTATCTATCTCTGTAGTTGAAGCAAGTAATGCTCCAAGTTGTTTGTCAAAATCTTTACCTGCAAGAGTGTTGGCATCTATCTTTGACTTTATCTTTCCCCACTCTGTCTGTGTTAACCCTAACTGTGTTTGTTCTTCTACAAGTTTGTCTATTGTTGCTTGAATAACAGAATTTCTATAAGTTAATCTTGAAATTGTTTCCTCTATTTTGCTAAGACTCTCGACCTGGATCTTATTTATTTTATCTTCTTGTTCTCTAATTCTAAGAAGTGCTGCCTCACGGTCTTCTTCTTTTTTATAAATTTCATCTTGCTTATCTCGAATTTGATTTAGTATTACAATTCTTCGTGGATCATTTTCCATTGCATAAATTCTTTGTGAATTCTCAAACTGCTTCTTGTTTATCTGCTCTTGAGTTAAACCACCTGGTCTAGCAGTTAAAGAGCCAAGTGCATTTTCTCTTGCTTGCTGCAATGCCTGACTTTGAGCATCGGCAAACCTTGAAGCATTTGCTGCTCTTATTTCTTGTACGGCACGTGCTGCTGCAGATATATCTCCAGATGTTATTGCATCTGCTAAATCAAGTTGTTGCTTTTGTTGATCTACAATATTTTGATTAATATCAGAAACTTTTTGTAGGGCATCGGCTTGTTCGTCATACCTTTTATTAACTTCATCAGCAGCATTTGAGATAAGCGTTAAATCATTAGACAAAGCACTATTTTCATCTTGAATACTTTGTATAGCACGATCACCAAATAGTGGATTCATCTCTAATTCACGGTTTAGATCATTAACTTCTTCTGATAGTTTTTCTATTGGTCTTGAATATTTCTCCTCAATTGCTCTTTGATCTTTTGTAATTTCACGATTGATCTTCTCAATCTCTTCTCTAAATGGTATTGCAGACGCTTCTGCATCTCGAATTGCTATACTATTCTTGTTCATTTCATCAACTATAGAAGTTGTTCTTTCATCTACACCAGTTCTTAGAAGGCTTTCTCCAACAGCAAAACTTTCGTCTATAAGGTCAAGTCCTGGTTGAGCAGATTTTGAATATTCTCCAGCGTTAAAGTTGGTTTGAATATCAATTATCTTGCGCTCTTCAATTGAGTTTAGATAGTTTGCAATAGCCTTAGCATCTAGTTTTCCATCTTTTAAATCATCTACTAAGAATTTTGCAAGTTCTGGATCCCCAAGAACTGCATCAATCTGGTCAGTGCTATATCCTAGCCCCTTCATTTGAGAAACAAGTTTTGGCATCTCCTTGTATATCTTAAAGTCTTCATTCTCACGAATTGCCTTATTTAAAACTGCTTGACGTTCAAGTTCTGTACTAGAAGTTTTTATATTGCTAATATATTCTTTCCAATTAGGATCAGATTTTTTAATTGCCCCCGCAGCAATAGCCGCTGCTTGACCTTGGTCTGAAACAACCTCTAATGCTTGACCTGCTGTAAGGCCACTGCTAATTAATATATTGTAAGCCTTAGTTTGGTCTTGTATGTTTTTTATTGTTTCTTGATTAGCAATAGTAAAATTACCAATGTCTCTTTGCATCATTCCTTGGTCAACAGCCTTGCCAGTTTTGGTTAGCCCAGTTATTGTATCTTTTGATCTTGGCTTACCCTTTGCAAAAGTAAAGAGTGCTCTATCACCTGTCTGGGCTGCAACCTTGGCAAAGTCTTCTGCAGACATTGAAGATACGGCATCTCTAAGTCCTTTACCTGCACCAAACCTTAAAAGTCTGTTTTGAATACCATCAAATAAATTAAAAGCATCCTTCTGTGTTTTTTTATTTGTAAATGCTGCAAGAAGTGATTGTACTGGAGTAAGTGCATTAAATGCATTATCTCTTACTTGCTTTAGATCCATTGCTAATGGCTTTAGGAAATCAAGGGGATCTGTTTTTGTTGCAGTTGATTCTTGTGAATCTTTTGGATTTTTAACAATAGTAGTGCTTGGTGTTCCATATTTTTCCTGTGTTAGTAGGCTTGCTAATAGCGCTGTATCACCAGTTACTGAAATATTATAAACTTTATTGTACTCTTCTGTATACTCTTTTGATCCAACGTCTCCTGCTAACAGTGCTTGTTGAGATGCATAATTTGCTGCCCACTCTTTTCTTGCTTCTGGACTATCAAAATTCATTACTGCATCAGTAATCATTGTAAATGTTTGAATTGCTTCTTTTCTAGTTATTGGATCAAGTTTAAGAAAGTATTCCCAGTCAGAAGATAGTTGCGCCAACTGATCTGCTGTTAGTCCAACATTTTGTAAATCTGTAACTTTTACAATTGGATTTTTTATTTTCTCTATTGCATCTAACTTATTAGTTAAATTAGTAAGTCTTTCAACACCGTTTGTTTCTAAGTACGCACTCATACTAACTTCATAGCCATCGCTTGCCATCAATAAGGCAAGTGTCTTAGCATTTTTATCAAAATCTTCTGGACTTTTCCTTATGAGTGCTAGAGTAATAGTCTTTGCAACTTCACCGTCTACTCCAGTAAGAAGGGATGTAAGTTCTCCCATTCTTGCTCCACCTTGTTTACGAATACCAATATCTAAAGCAACATCCATTGTTGTTAGGTCACCCTCAAATATCCTTAACATTGCTTCTATTTGTTTTGGATTCATTACGCCGCTTGCCATAATAAACTGTACTTTTGCTTCTAATGCCTGACCCTTTTCAATTGACTTAAATATATTGGGGTCCATTCCGCCTTCATCAAATCTTGCTGCTTTATCTAATACCCTTTGTGCTGCTGGTGCAAAATCAGTTCCCGCATACTTTGCTTTTACATCTGCCTTAGATGCATCAAAGAATGAGTCCTGTGTTCCTCGGCCACCTCCTGTGGCAACATTAAAGTTTTTAACTGCTGTTGCAATCGCAGCAGCAATCTTTGCATTTGCAACAATCTGCATATTAGCAAGTGCATTAATTTCTTTTTGAATTTCAACTTGTCGCTCTTTGTTCTTTGTTGACAATAGTTCTGCTTCTAAAATTTTCTTTTGTTTTTCTGCATAAATTGTTATTGCATCTGCTTGTGCTTGAGCAACCTGAATAGTATTTCCAGAATAAGATGCTAACTGTGCTGCTTCTGCTACTCCAGAATTACCAGATGCTTTTGAATCAAACATTTCTTTTATAGTTCTTTGGCTTCTTGCGTCTGCCATTGATACAATTCTCATTCTTGCTTGTAATGGTTCATTAATAAGGTTCTCACCATTAGGACCAACAAGCATTCTTAGATTTCCTTGAATATTTGTTGTTAGTGTTGCATCTTTAAGGTTTACTCCAATTTGGTAGGCAATAGACTTAGCATCCTCTGCTGTTATTAATCCATCTGAAATATATTGAGATAACTCAAAAGATAGATCTTCTGCTGCTTGCTTGCTACCTTTTTTAGCCATATTTGAACTGAATGCATTTTGTATAGACTTTCCAATTTCACTTGTTAAAAACTTTTGACCAAAGTCTGAGCCTTTTCTTTCTGACTCGTTGTAAGTTTGATATTGTCCACCTTCACGTCGGCGAGCCATAATTTCTGATGCTCCGACTTTATTGGTAATTTCTCCAACCTTCTGCATTTTTTCTGTTGTTGCTGACACTGAACGAACATATTCTGCCTGTTTCTTTGCTGCATTTTCTAAATGCTTATTAAACAAGAATAGTCCTGCCCCTGCTGCAACAACACCTGTTGCTATTAATCCTACTGGTCCCATGCTCGCAAACATTGGGGCTAGACCTGCCACTGCAGATGCCCCCATCATAGCCATACCACCTGTTTGATTGCCAGCCATCATCATACCTGATCCAGCCATTCCAAGTCCCATTGCTAATCCACCTGAAAGGTTACCTATCTTTTGTTGACGAGCCATTCTTTTTTGTTGTGTTTCAGTCTTACGTGCCTGTCTTGTTGTTTGAGGAGTATTTTTCTTAGCCTCATTAAGAGCCATTTTTTCTTGATGAACTCTTGCTTTTGTAATTTCGGCTTCAGTTCTTTGCATTCTTATTTTTTCAATTGCTCTTTGAATCTGAGTTTCAGTTAATCTGTTGTCTTTTCTTAATAAATTTGCTTTCTGAATAAGCCCAGCATCAATTCTTCTTTGTGCTGCTTTGCTTAATCCATCTGATGATGGGCCTCTTCTTCTTGATTGTGAGTCTAGTCTTGGATCTCCATCAATCATTCCAGGCATATCAAAAGAAGGAAATACTGTACGCATACCACGGAAATTTTGGAATTGTCTTCTTGTTGCAATTGTTTGGTTTGGTGCTAATAATGTTGTTCCAATGTCTCTAGAACTTCCACTGCTTGCAACTGCATTTGCAGGTTTTGCACCTGTGTTACCATATGTTTGTCTTTCTGCTTTTACTTCACCAGTCTTTGGATTAGTTGTTACTTTAGTTTCATTACCAGGGTTTACTAAAACTTGATCTGCTCTCTGTGCTTCAAGGTTGAGAAGTCTTGATGGGTTTACTTTTGGATCTGCAAGGATAGCAAGCAATGCCTTAGCCTTAGTTCCAGCACCTCTAGGAAGTTTTACTTGTGTAGTAGGGATTTTGTTTCCCTTTGCTTTATAATCTGCAGTAAGTGATTCTAGTTCTGCTGCTCTTGCTACAAGGGCTCTTTCTTCTCGTGTTTCTGGATGTCGTCCAGTTGCCATAAAGTCTGCTGCTTTTTCATATTCATCTAAAAGTGATAAGTTTAATCCAATAGGATTTAGGCCATCTTTATTATTCCACTTTAACATATCTTTAAATCTTGATGAGCCTGTTCCAATATATCTGTTAAGTCCCCATGCATCATACTGTGCAGTTCCTGTTTTAAACTTTATATCGTCTCTTCCACCAATGCCAGCATTTCCAGTTGCACTTATATGGGATAACTCTGGGCTTAAATTTTCAATAATTTTAGCATCAGATAGTCCTAGGGCTTTCATTGTTCTTGCTGCCTGAGTCTCTAAAGGCTTTCCTATCCTTGCGTTATATTCGTCTTTTTGCTTCATTGCTTCAGGTCTAACAATTTTTGAAAGTTTTCCTTTACCACCGCCAGCAGCCTTATTAGATGATCTTAGGTCTGCAGCAAATTGTTGTGGATTACCAAATCTTCCTTCAAATCCTCCCTTATCAACAAAAATACCTTTTTCATTTGGAATAACACCCATTCTATATAGAACGTTATCAATTACCTCTTGTTTTGTTCTTGCAAACTTTGCTCTATGATCAGGGTCTTTTGCAAATGATTCCATATCATCTTTTGAAAGATACTTTGTTACGCCATCAACATTGATGGGAGTCATCTTAGAAATTTCATCTAAAAATTTTGTTTGTCTTGATGAAAAACTTTTACTGTTTCCAGAAGGAGTGATAACACTACCACCATCCCAGGCTGTTTTTATTATTGGTGCTCTTGTAGGATCTGCAGTTTTAAGTTTTTTTCTAAATTCATTTTCTACGTAATTTTTTAGATCATCTCTTTTAGCCTGAGAATCTTCTACAGAAGCAAGTGCATACTTATTTAACTGTTCTTTTTGCTCAAGGGTTGGACCCTTTGAATCAAGAAGCCCGTCTTCAAGTTTTTTAATACCTTCTCCAGCACGAGCATGAAGTGGTTGAAGTGCTGCCCAATCAGTTTTTGCTCCAGCCTCAAGTCTTGCAAGCATGTTATTGTAAACAATTTTTTCTTCTGGACCTAGATCAGCATCCCAAGATTTGATAAGATTTTTTAGTTTAGGAATAGACTGAGAGATTTCTGTTTTTATTGCTGAATTATATTGTGCTGGAGTCATATTTGCTGCAAGAGATGATGTTTCTTGTGCAAAGAACTTCTTTGCTCCACCCTTTACTCCAAGAAGATTAACAATTGCTTGCTCCTCCATACTTGGCATTACCTTAGCAAAATCTCTAAAGCCAGATGCTCTATCAAATACTCCAGCAGTTCCAACGTCTGATAACACATTTCCAGATAGGTTTGGTTGTTGTAAGTCCTTGTCTCCTCTTAGTGTTGATGCAACTAATTGCTTAATCATGTCAGACTTTGAGAACTTGCCATTCATTGCAGCAATTCTTGGATCATACGGAGATTCAACAACAACAAACTTTCTTTGTCCTGTTGGATCTGTTGGGTCAATCATTGTTTTAATGCTTTGTTTTGGTGAAACTAAACCATGAACTTCTCTTGCAATCTCAGTAGCACGAACTTCTGCCAAAGCAGTCTTATCATCCATTGTTGGTTTTACTACTACTAATTCTCCATTGGGCTTTCTGTATATACCGCCAACACCTCGTACAGGAAAACTTCTTCCAGAAAATGGTTGTAACAATGTTCCAAAGTCTGAAGGTGGCATTGCTCCAAACCTTCCAAGTTTTACTTGCTGCGCTATTTTTTCTACTATCTGTCTAGACTGTGATGCCTCTTCAAAAGTTTTTGGCATTCCAGCAAACTGAGGACCAGACTTTCTTTCTGGATGTGTACCAGGGTAAGCAGAACGATTTATTCTTTGCATTATAAGGTCATTGGTAGAGTTAAGGGCACGACCAGCAGGAATTCTGCCAGCCATAAACCCTGGAACACTATCATTAAATATTGCACTAAGCAAACCTCTATATTTATCAGTAGTCTTTGCTGGAATAACTGCTTCACCTGGAGCAAGCATTGCAGGCTGAATATCTCCTGCACCCTTTGGACCTGGTACAGTTAAAATTCCATCTTTATACTTTCTAACTGGAGGCAACTTACTTGTTGCTGCTCTTGCTCCTGGGGCTCCCCCAGCAAATAGTGCAGGGTTTTGAGATGCCATTGCTCTCATTTGTGTGCTTAGCGAATTATAAGATGAAGCAAGTGCATTGACAGATGCTTTTTCAACGTTAAAGACTTCTATTAATCTTGTGTGGGTTTGGTGTAATGATTGTGATGAAGCAGCATTTTCTATTTGCTCCTGTGTCATATAAGTAAATCCTGCACCTAAAACATTTGTCTGTCCATTTAATCTTGCTATTCCTCCACGGAGAAGTGCAAAAAACTTGATAGCATTTGCAACACCGTTTGCAAGCAAACCAAATGTCATTAAAAGAACTGGTCCAAGTCCTGCAACTACTCCAACAATAACTGCAACAACCTTTTTAGTCTGATCACTTAGCCCATTAAACTTTTCAAACAGTGTTCCAAAAAATTTTACAACTGGAGTTAGCGCCTCTAAAAATATTTTTCCTAGTGGCATAATCTCTTGTTTAAATTGTTCTACCGCTGCTTGGAATTTTACACCTACTGAATCTTCAATCTTCTTCATTTCTCGCTCAGAAAGGATTGCTAACTCTTCTATTGATGCTCCTGCTAAACTAAGTGCTCGTGATGCCTGAGTACCATCTTTTGTAACATTTTGAAATAATGTTGATAGACGTGCAAACTGGAACTTACCAAACATCTGCTCAATTGCACGTGCACGGTTAAGTGGGTCAAGTGTGTCTAATGCCTGAGAGAAACCAATTACAGTTGCCTTGATATCTCCTTTATTGGCTTCTACAATTCCACTGATATTGATACCAAGGTTTGCAAGAAATTCTGATGCTTTTTTAGATGGATTAATAAGAGATGCCAAGCCAGACTTTAATGCGTTAGCACCTTCTGATGCGTTGATTCCACCTTCTTTCATTGCAGTCATAAAGAATGCTAAGTCTTCAACGTTGCCACCAAGTTGTTTAATTACTGGTGCTGCTTTTGGAATAGCAATTGTTAAATCTTCAATTGAAAGAACAGTTTGGTTTTCTACTGCGTTAAGGAAATCAATCTTTTTTGCAAGTTCTTCACTTGAAATACCAAAAGCATTTTGCAAAGACATTGTTGTCTCAAGTGCTTGCTGTTGTTCTATCTGTCCAAGCACTGCTAACTTTGTTGCTGTTTCTACTTGAGTATTTAATGCCTTACCAGAAAAACCTGCTGCTGCTGCATTGGCTGCCATCTCAATAGTCTTTGTTACAGAAACACCATACTTTGTGTATTCACTTGCTAGTCTTCTAATATTTTCAACTGCTAAATCTGTTTCTGCATCATTAGTAAATGCGTTTCCATAAACACGCTTAAACTTTACGATCTCTTCTTCAAGTTCTCTAAATGTCTTTGCAGCCATACTTCCAAATAGTGCAAGTGGCATTGTAAGACCAACCATCAACTGGCGACCAGCCCACTGAGTATTCTTACCAAAGTTCAAGAGTTGTGTAGAGCCTTGCTTTAGTAATTGATTAAGGAACTGCTGTCTTTGTGCAGCATATTGAATTCTTGTTCCAAGTTCAGTAAACTTACCGCTTGCCATTGCAAGACTTTTTGGCATAATCCTAATTGCATCCATAAATCCAGCATTGGACTTATTCATTTGGATATACTGTGCTTGGAGGGCCTTTACTCTATCTCGACGAGCACGATTTAGAATTTCTCTTTCTTCTGCAAATGCCCTGCCAAGAACACGAGTATTGGCAGTTGCTGCTGCCATTGTGTATCGATAGTATTCACGAAGAGATAATTTATTTTTTTCTAAAGCAGAAGTAAATGCAAGTGTACTTCCTGCTACTTTTACTTGGCTTGCAGAAAACTTTCCTGTAGCCCCTACGGATTGTAGTAGTTGAGCATTTAAACCTTTTTGTGCATTTGCTGCAGCCAGGTTTCCCTCAGCAAGTGATTGATGAAACCTGCTGAGGCCTGCCTGAAGTTGTCTAAGTTGTGCAAGGGCGGCATCTGTATTAAAATTAATATTAATATTAGAGTTTACATCTGCCATATTCTATGTGCCCCTTTTATTTATTTGTTTAGCGAATTAAGCAATGCTCCTGCATCAGAGTTTTGAAGGCCTGATGCCACATCGATAATTTGATATACAGTTGGAAGGTCTAGAAGATCTTCTAGCGCTTCTCTGT
>Ga0209229_10001169_pt1 | contig 10792 bp, 7 predicted proteins | sample SanBayMetagenome_FD_187466 | JGI IMG/M metagenome (GOLD analysis project Ga0209229, IMG submission 187466) | Freshwater and sediment microbial communities from dead zone in Sandusky Bay, Ohio, USA (SPAdes) (version 2) | ecosystem: Environmental > Aquatic > Freshwater > Lentic > Sediment | place... | reverse complement strand
GGTCCCCAGCAGGCTAGCCATTTCCGGCCGTGCAGCCTAATCGATTCGATGCGGGGTTTATAGCCATCGCCCGCGGCTTGCGCCTAAGCGGCTCACAGTGACCCCGTGAGCCAACCAGCGCAAGCGGTTGGGCCATTTAACCAAGCCCCCCATCACGCTGCGTCTGGGCCCGGGCAGGCTAGCGATTTCCGGCCGTGCAGCCTAATCGATTCGATGCGGGGTTTATAGCCATCGCCCGCGGCTTGCGCCTAAGCGGCTCACAGTGTCCCCGTGAGCCAACCAGCGCAAGCGGTTGGGCCATTTAACTCAGCCCCTCATCACGCTGCGTCTGGGCCCCAGCAGGCTAGCGATTTCCGGCCGTGCAACCTAATTCATTCGATGCGGGGTTTATAGCCATCGCCCGCGGCTTGCGCCTAAGCGGCTCACAGTGACCCCGTGAGCCAACCAGCGCAAGCGTTTGGGCCAGCAGTTCAGGGATACTTTAATCCTTGGTCTCGCCCAAATACACTCGCACCAACTGACGGTCGTTTCGCGCAAAGATGCTCTTTTCGGCAAACGCAGGATGCGACCAGCACACTCCCCCACGCTGCCCCAATTGATCGCGGGTCGGCGGAATCAGTTGGCTCCGCGAGAGAATCTCAAGCCCCTGACGCGAAAGCTTGGTGATCAGCAATTCTCCTCGTTCATTGAACATCCAAACACGGTCGGCCTGGCGAACCATGTGGATCGTTGCCCAGCGAGCTCTCGGCACCGCCTTGGTGTCCTCCCAAATCCGCTCACCGGTCAAGCCGTCTAAACAACGGAATTCGCCGTAGCTATCCGTGCCGTAGACCAAGTCCCCCTCGAGGATGCTCGTACCGATCATCGCGTGCAGGGATTGAGTATGCTGCTCGTCGGGCCCGACGGCCCGCCAAAGGACCTCCGAGGAAACCTTGTCCTTCGGGACTCGCACCATAAGCGACCCGTCATAAAACGAGGAGACGAACAACTGCTCTCCGAAGAGCGCTGGATCACCGACTCCGATCGGCATGCGCGAAGGTGGAAAAGGGTGCCCCCAGAGGACCTTGCCGGTCCTCGGATCCAGGCCTGATAAACTATCGCCAGTCCAACAGACCAGCACGTCCTGATCGGCTTGGCGGATCAAGATCGGGGAAGAATAAGCCCCACGGTCCTTGAGGGCACGCCAGAGCTCTTTGCCCGTCTGTTTGTCGAAAGCGACCATACAAGCACCGGCCGCACCACATACCTGCTGAACGACCAAGTCCTCGTAGATCAACGGCGATGCGGCAATGCCCCAGATAGGCATCTGGATATCGAAGTCTTTCTGCAGATCCCGCTTCCAAATCACCGCACCGGACTTGGCATCCAAGCAGTGGAAATGCCCCATGGCACCGACGCAGTAAGCTTTTCCTTGGTCGATCGTCACACTGGCGCGAGGGCCAGCGGTGTAGCTGATTCGGTAGTCGGCCGGATACTCGACGACCCACAACGATTTGCCCGTTTGGGAGTCGAAGCAGTGGATACGTTCGGTCGCATCGCGATCCTTGGGTTGTCGGTCCATCACATAGACACACCCCATGGCGACGGTCGGTCCCGAGTAACCTGGACCGATCTCAGCGGTCCAAGCGTAAGGCAATTGGCCAGGGGGAAGCTCCTCGACGATACCGGTTTCCTTCCAGAGGCCATCGCGGGTTGGACCTCTCCATTGGGGCCAATCATCGCCCAAGGCGGCGGTTGTCACAGATCCGACCCATGCCAGGGCGATGACCGCCACACGCAAAACTGCCGAACGAACAGAGGGCGAATATGCAGAGAGGATTATCATCAGAAGCTTTCGAAAGGAGTTTTTCATCGCCCAATTATAGCAGTATAAAGAGAAGCGCAGTGGATTTCCCCAGAGATCCTCTGGCTGCTTGTCCCGATCCGTCCCTCATCCATTCGCGCAGTCCAATCGTGCAATCCATTCGCGCAATTCACTCGTGCACATCGAAAGAATCGACCGGAACATGAACCCTCTGCAAGCATTCTTGAACGCAGGAACTTTCGCCGTTGCAGGCGCATCGCGCGATCGCTCCAAGTACGGCAACCAAGTCTTCCTAGCGCTCGTCGCCTCAGGTCGGCGCGTATACCCATTGAATCCCACCGCAGGGGAGGTCGAAGGCCATGCGGCCTATGGGACCCTGCCCCAGTTACCCGTGATCCCCGAGTCGTTGTCGATCGTCACACCACCGAGCATCACGCGCCAAGTCATCGAGCAAGCGATAGCGTTGGGGGTCAAAAACGTATGGATGCAACCCGGCGCCGAGGATGAGCAGGCCAGCAGTGCAGCGCGCAAGGCGGGTTTGAACGTGATCGATGACGGCAGTTGCATCCTTGTGCTACTTGCCCGCGAAAGCCCCCAACGCGCAGGTTGAGCTTCATCAGGTTCAGCTTCAACAGGTTCAGCTTCAACAGGTTCAGCTTCAACAGGTTCAGCTTCTAGAGCGGATTTCGAGTTCGGCTATCCTTGAGCTTGGGTCGGCTCAAGCCCGATCGATGGATCCCTCGTCGGACGATTCGTTGGCCTGAAGCTTCGCATCGAGAGCTCGCGGTCCCTGTACAGGGAGTCGGATCGGTTCGCCTTGCAATCTCGCTCGATCCGCCACTTTTTTGTATCCAACGATGGTTCTCCATATCCACAGGAAGTTCAGAGCTTGGAACCCTAGCATCAGAAAGAGGTAGAACCCCGAGTACCCATCTCCCCCGATTTGCCCCTGGTTTCGAGCCGCGATGAGCATGGCTAGCAGAAGACAAAAGATACCCATGAGAATCAAATACAGCACCATCTGTCGGACCACGAAACGCTGCTGGCTGACATATTCGCAGTTCTTCCAGCTCATCCAGCTACCGAACAGCCCCCCGGCCAAGCCGACGAAAGAGCCAATCAGAGATCCTGCGACAGCCGAAGACCCGACCGTCCCGACCAGCCCACTGGATTTGGCGGCCGTTACCGTAGAGACCGTCGCGCCAGCGGCATAAGTGCTCGCAGGGACAGAAGCCATCACCACGGCCGCGAAAGCCCCCTTGGGGGCAGTCTCGACAAGAGTACGCCGGATGCAATCGGCCATTTCGGCACGGATCAAGTCGCGACCGCGTTTGAGCCGTTGTCGAATCGTCGATTCGGATTCCCCCAAAGCGACCGCGACATCGCGAGTCGATTCATCGCAACGGTAGAACAAAACCATCGGCTCACGGTAGATTTCAGGGAGCCTTGCTAGCAAGGACCAAACCCATTGTCTTTCTTGCTCGATCGACAGGATAGCCTCGGGGTTCAGTTGTTTGGGATCATCGACTTCGATTTCCAAATCATCGATGGAGCGATAAGCTCGCGAGGATTTTTTTCCACGCAGTGCATCGACGGCCCCTCGACGCGCGATGGTGCATATCCAGGCCGGGAACTTCTCAGGATCTTGGATACTCCGAAGGTTTTTCCAAGCTTCGATAAACGCTTCTTGGGTGATGTCTTCGCTGAGGGCAAAATCCCCACAGGTGCTGTAAGCGATCCCTGAGACCATCGCTGCATAGTCGTGGACCAGCGTTTCGAAAGCCTCACGATCCCCGAGTGCGGCTGCTCGGACCGACTCAGCGGTATTTTCGACCATGGTTTTGGGTTCTCTCGATGGGAGCCAAACGGACTCAGGACGCCTGAAACAACGTTCCTTGAAAGTTAGTCGCGACGACCGAGCGATTCGTGACAGGATTTTTTGGTTCCGACGAAGATACATCCGCAACATGGGGGCATGGGAGGGGATACCGATCGATCGGATGGAACCAGCCCAAAAGCAGGCCTTTGAATTAGACAGCCTAATCCCAGTCCTTCCTTTTAGGGAATTAATGGGGGTGTGTTGAGGTAGCCCAAGTTCGTGCGAGTTAGGCTTGAAAAAGGGGAGCGAAGCGAGTAAAGTTCGGTTTCCCACCAAAAAATTCCCCTGTAGCTCAGTCGGCAGAGCAGCGGACTGTTAATCCGCGTGTCGGAGGTTCGAGCCCTCCCGGGGGAGCTTTCCAATCCTCGGAATTTCCGAGATAACATCGTTAACGGACAAAGCCGAGGAGCTCAAGCCCCGGCTTTTTTCTTTTTCCCATAGGAATTTCCCATAAGCTGTAAATCCAGTGAACAATCTGAGTGCGCTGCAGACCGACCTAAAAATCGCACGTTCAAGGCCGGATCGCCCAAAATCGACTGCAACTCTCAAATTCTCTGTTTTACAGAGTACTCCGGTTTAACAACAAGGACTACTCTCTGAGAATTCCCCTTGGCGAGCGGGGAGAGCGTTAGGACAATACCATCCATGCCTGAATCCGAAGTAAATCGATCCGTCGCCGAAAGAGAGATTCGCGACTTGAAATCATCCATCGATCAGTCGAATCTTCGACGGGCGGCCGAGCTATCAATGCCCGAGAAATTGCGTCTTGGCGCCGATCTCTACGACGACGGTATCCGTTGGTTGAAACAGATCATTAGGGCCGAACAACCAAGCTTGTGCGACGAACAAGTGAGCGAGGAACTCGATCGCCGGAAAGCCATCAAGAGAAGAGTTGAGGAAGAAGGGCTATTCCAACCCTATGTGGAGGGTTCAATTGGAAAAGTCTAGTTTTGAAGCGTTGATCGATGTCATTCGCGTGCTTCAAACGCATCAGATCCCGTACATGCTTGTCGGCGCTTTTTCCAGCAACGCCTACGGATACCCTCGCGCGACCAAAGATGCAGATATCGTTATCGAATACGAGGAAGGCGTTCTGAAAAAGATCTGCGAATCCCTTGGTAGCGACTTCAAGCTCGATCCACAAACCGGTTTCGAACTCATGACCGGGTCCATTCGAAACATTCTTACTTATACACCTACCAAGTTCGAGATCGAGCTTTTCCGCTTAGGCAAAGATCCTCACCACCGAGAGCGATTCGCTCGACGCCGTCGGCTTCCTCTCCCTGACTTACAAATCGAAGCGGTCATACCAACCGCCGAAGATGTGGTCATCCAAAAGCTCCGCTGGCAACGCGACAAAGACCTCGCGGATGTTCGAATCGTAATCGCCGTTCAAGCTCCCCGATTGGAATGGTCTTACATCCAACAATGGACCGACCAACACGGCACGACCGAACTTTTAAATCGACTAAAGTCTGAATTAGGTATTTGACCGGTGCACAACTACGCAGCAGCTCGATACGACCGGCACAGGATAAAGTGAAACGGCGACGGGAGGGATCACCGTCGATTTCGGGGCCGATCGCTTCTGAGAAGTCTTTTCCTAGACAACAAAACCCAATAAAAACATCAGGTTTCCAATAGGCTGTTAACCAGCGTGTCGCAGGTTCGAGCCCTGCACAGGGAGCTCAGATACGAGGCTCGGAAAGAGCCTACATATTGGTTAACACAAAACGCCGTGAGCCCTAGCTTACGGCGTTTTGCGTTTATATCAAGTCTTTTCAAGGGTTTGCGTCGATTTGGGCCAGGCGGGTCGGACTCTCTTTCCGAACCGGTTGCTCTCAGGGTCCGAGAGCAAACATCATGGTTTGGCACGCACCCCGAGAGCAACCCTCCAAAACTCTCTCAATCTCTGTTTAACAAGCGTTGTTACTTAACAACCCGTTTGCTCTCGCACCACTGGAGCAACGCTTTCGGGAAAATGGCCGGCGGGTGGTCCGTTGGATTGCTTTGAGATGGATATCGATTCTCCCGGGCCAATCAACCTCAACGGATTCACTTTGGTCGGACCCAAGCTGGCTCGCTGAGCCTTCCCACGAAACGCGACGGCTTGCGCCTGTCCCAATTGGCCGGCACCAGATATGGATGGGCTACAAAGCCGAGTTCGCCGGGAAACACCGAGTCACTCCATGAATCGCGGAGGCCTAAAGAATCATTGCCGCTCGGCAAAGCTGGAAATGACTTGGTAACATTGGTTGCGCAGGTGTCAACAAGCCGCTACATTAAAAACCCTACTTCTGCGACCTCCTCAACGAAACAACTTGAAAAAAATTGTTTTCTCAGGTTGCGTTGCGTACAATCTCCTGTTGCTCGAAATCCGACTCTCATTGCGAGTAAAACTAATGAGCCGATATCACAAAAGACGTCGTTTTCAGATCGAGTTACTTGAGCCTCGGCTGGCAATGCATAGCGAAATCATCGTGTCGACACCCGGCGGGGTTGGCATATTCAACAATTACCAGGGACAGATGCCCCTGAATGGGCTCTTCGCTAATGACCTGGTCGAAATCAGTGGCACGCTTGCAGCTACTCGAGGTGGCGGAAACGCTTGGATGGATGTCTATGTCGATCCTTCCGACAGTAATCCGGTCGTGCGGATCGATGATCTCGTTGGCGGTGGTGGTTCAAGCGGCAGTGGTAAAACCAGAATAATATCCTCCGGAAATGCTTCGCTACGATTCAGTATTTTTCGTAGTTGGGGTGTAGAAGATGAACAGTACGGACAAATTTCGGTAAAAATTACAAGAGCAACCGATATCGCTCCGCTACAGATGGCACCTGATTTGGCAAAACGTCGCCTAGTACTTGGCGTTGACATTCGCAATGCCCCTCTAGACGTTACCGTGCCGATCAGATTCGACTGGCTTGATTCCCAGGGTGTGCCTGTCGGGACACTTCAACTCCAACAAGGGCATCCCTCAACGTTCATTTCTCCTGGACCCATAACCACTAGTTCACCGGGGATCGAAAAATACATCGACTTCAAAGATCTTAATCCACCAATTAACGCTGTAGCATTACGCGCAACTATCGATCCCGACAACCTAGTTAAAGAAGCAAGCGAATCGAATTCAGTTGTTTATAGATTAGCAAATATTATCGCGCTTCCGCCAGTGATAACGGGCAAAGGTGCATCCGTGGGGTACAGAGTAGAGAATCCGCCTTTTATCAATCCCGCAGGCACAAATCCGGTGACAGTACAAGCTTGGTGGTCGAAATCCGCCAATTTTAAAGGAGTTATTGGGAAAACCCCGGTATTTAAACGGGAAATGATACCAACGCAGGGTACCGATCGGTATGAAGAAATTCCAGCTTCGGTTTTCGCAACTCAGCCTGCAGAAGCTAAGTACCTCTTGACTCGTGTTGACAATGCAAGCTTGATCCCCGAGGCAAACGAAGATGACAATGTTGCAGCACTAGGGCTTTTTCAAGCTGAAATAACAGAACTAAAGTGGGACAACAAAGGCAATGTGCGTTTCGAGGTGAATGTAACCAATTCGAAATCCATCCCGGCCAATTCAAATTTTCGAGCCGAGTTTGCATGGTCTAACAGTGCCACCGGAGAAACAACCATGCGCAGGGGTAGTTTCACGTTTCCGATCTCTCGCGGTCGAAGTTTTCGCGATGGCAAAAATGCTTGGACTATTCCTGCCAAGGACCTTTCGCCACCAAGTCAGGAACTTATTCGAAGGTTTGGGGCGCCGATAACTCATCTTCTAGCCACCGTGAAATACGATGGTGATCCATCTGTTGTGGAAAGCAAGCCTCGTAGCTTGGTTTTGCCTCAAGTTTCACTCGAATTATCTGATGCCCCTGGAGCGAGCACAGAAAGTCAGAGAGTGCAACTTTGGCTTGAGAAACATCGAGATGCGATTTTAAAGGAGGCAAAGAGCCGTAATATTCCTCCCCGTGCAATTGCTGCTGCAATCGCCTGGGAAGCGATGGAAAACAAACAGTCGGTAGCGGACCCCGGACTGATGTTTCGTCGGGTTCATGGACCGGGCAAAGTACATGCAGTGCGTAGTACGCTCGGCGATTTGTTTCGACCGGATCCATTTCCAATGGTATCAGAAGAGGTGGAATACATGGGGTACTTCAAGGTAACCGATGAAAGCACCCGCAGCAAGATTATTCAAACCCCGGAAGGGGCAATTCAATACATTGCAGCGATCATGGACGCGTATGCGAGTGCATTTGAAGTCGCCGGATACCCCGAGGTTCGGCTTGACGTGGGAATTTTGACTACACTTTACCATGGTCCGGAAGTCTATAAAAATCTTTCGACAACGTTTGATCGAATGCCCGATTTTGCGACATGGGGGGCGAGTCCTAAAACGCCTCGAGCTGCAGAAGGCGATCCGAAAAAATTTATGGGAGCCTGGGTCAATTCTGCCCAAGGTAAAGCGTTCCTGAATCGCGCAATTCCCTCCGATGCGACTCCTAAACCAACCGCTATCAAATTTCAACCTGTTACTGTACCTCTCTCTATCACCTTCCCCGAATCATCGGCAGTCGTTAGTCTAAATTCTCTTTTGGGTGTCGGCGCATCGAAGGTGGTAGGCGCATTCCAAATCCCAAACTTCACTTTAACACTGAACGATGTCGATCTACGTGTTGGTCCATCATCGGGATATTACGTAGGTCAAGGACGTATTCACTTTACTGTTCGTGTAGGGAGAAGAATTATATACGGCGGAAAATTGGAAGTCGTTGCGATGCCTGCAGCGCCAACCAATCTATCAGCTTTTACACGATCAGAATCAGACATTTATTTGACTTGGGATTCAGTTCCGACTGCCGATTCTTTTAAAATAGAACGTAGTACGGATGGTGCAAGCTGGATAACAGAGGAAACTGTTACTGGAAACCAGAATTCGTGGCTTGGTTCTGACCATAAACCGGCGACGGACTATTATTTCCGAGTTACACAGATTGCAAAATCAGGGCTATCTTCAAAACCAAGCACTACCACCAAAGCAAGAACGAGTTCGTTATCGCTAGGTTCTCCGTCGCAACTGGGCAGCTCGGACCGAACTGCGAATTCTTTTAAGCTGAACTTTACTCACGATGGGGCAAACCTCAGCGAGTTCGAAGTGCAAGTTCGACAACCCGGCGGCGATTGGAGAACATCTGAAAACGTACCTGCCGATCGACGCAGTGCCACAATAGAGTTTCAATACCGCGATGGTCCGAGGCTGACGCCAGGCAGCTACGAAGTTCGCATGCGGGCAAAAGGAAGCAATACTGCCTCCACATGGAGTAACACACTGTCGGTGCAACTGGATGCTCCGGTTCCAAATGCTCCGTCGCAACTGGGCAGCTCGGACCGAACTGCGAATTCTTTTAAGCTGAACTTTACTCACGATGGGGCAAACCTCAGCGAGTTCGAAGTGCAAGTTCGACAACCCGGCGGCGATTGGAGAACATCTGAAAACGTACCTGCCGATCGACGCAGTGCCACAATAGAGTTTCAATACCGCGATGGTCCGAGGCTGACGCCAGGCAGCTACGAAGTTCGCATGCGGGCAAAAGGAAGCAATACTGCCTCCACATGGAGTAACACACTGTCGGTGCAACTGGATGCTCCGGTTCCAAATGCTCCGTCGAGACTACGGGTCGAAACTACTGGAAGGAATTATGTAGTTCTAAATTGGCAAGATAATTCTTCTGGTGACCGCGCTGAAAGCAAGTTCGAAGTTTGGGTTAGTCGCGATGGAGTGAATTTTTCGCTTTCTGAGAATGTGCCTGTAAATTCGGAGCGAGCACGAATTGATTTTGAACAGAGAGGAGGGCCTAGTCTTCGTAGAAATACACGCTATTGGTTTTTGGTAATTGCGGTTAATGAATGGGGAAGGACTGAAAACATAGGGGGATCAATCAACGCTAAGACATTAATTTGATCTGAGAAAATCGACGATGGTTGTTAGGATTTTTTGGTTCACCGGCAAGTGGAATCTACGGCCAAACTCCGCGTCACAACATTCAGCACTTTTGTGTCCGAGATCTCGGCACTAGGAGCGAAACTTATCGTGGCAGGGCACTAACAGGGGGAAGTGTAGCTCAAAGGTTGGTTCATTGACTGATTTGTTCCTATCCGGCGCTGCAGGACATTCTGTAAAAACGCGTTCGAGAACTCGGCACACTCCTCGTCATAGAATTTTTCCCACCTGGTTTCCTCCGCCAACTCGAATCTCCGCCCGGTAGGTAAACAATACAGGCCTTGCTTGGCCACGAACCTACCCTAGCCATCGATGCGTCGGTGGCCATTCTTTTGCGGAGATTTTTCATGTTGACCAACTGCGCTGATTCTACGCACCGGCCAGATGAGCCACGACTTGTCGAAATCGCATCGATTCTAGCTACAGCGGTCTTGAGACTCCGGTGTCGCGAATCGGTACCGAAGTCAGAGACTTCTAAGATTCCTATCGATTCCGCAACTGATCGCCTTGAGCTTTCCCGAGAAACCTTGCTCTCTGTTGTCCACGGCGGTTAACCAACCGCGAGATCCATTCCTTTCAAAACAGCGGAGAATCACATGCAACTCAACATTGCCAAAGAGATCGCAGACCTACAGCAAATGACGGTGGGCCAACTGCGTGTCCGGTATGCACGAGCGTTCGGGGAGACGACCAACGCAAGAAACAAACAGTGGATGATCAAGAAGATCATCTGGCGACTGCAGTCCCTGGCCGAAGGAGACTTGTCCGAAAGGGCCCGTGCTCGGGCGATGGAAATCGCTACCGATGCAGACATTCGCCGGCGACCACCCAAGGCCCCACTTGCCTCGGTGACGCGAACCATGGTGATCCAAGCCCCACTTCCAAACCTCTCGGAATCCCGGGTTCCGATCCCCGGTTCCCTGATCACACGGGAATACAAAGGAAGGTTGCTCGAGGTCATGGTCCTCGACGAAGGGTTCGAATTTGCGGGTGAGAAGTTCAAGTCCCTGAGCGGATTGGCGAAGCGAATCACTGGTTCGCACTGCAATGGCTACAGCTTTTTCAATCTGAAGCGAGGGGGGAACTGATGAGCCGAAAACTATCGGAAAT
>Ga0209229_10001168_pt1 | contig 10802 bp, 13 predicted proteins | sample SanBayMetagenome_FD_187466 | JGI IMG/M metagenome (GOLD analysis project Ga0209229, IMG submission 187466) | Freshwater and sediment microbial communities from dead zone in Sandusky Bay, Ohio, USA (SPAdes) (version 2) | ecosystem: Environmental > Aquatic > Freshwater > Lentic > Sediment... | reverse complement strand
CACTAGGAGTTTACGGTACAACTTTACTAGCAGAGATGAACAGACTTGCTAATGGTGGCACCTATCGAACATCTGCAGAAATGGTAGATATGGCATTGGCTGCTCGCCAATGGGCTGTAGCACGTGAGGTATCAACAGAGTTAACAGACACAGTAGGAGTTCTCAATGCGATTGCGGGTACGTCTAGCGATAATCGTCTTGACTTTAACGGCGTATGTAACCTCATCGCTGATACTTTTCAACTACCTGCAGCGCAAGCACTCAGAGCGGTGTCATCTTGAGTGCTAAATATAACTTGGTCTGTGACCAGGCAACTACATTTAATTTTCAGTTCCAGATTCTCAACGACAATACTCCTTGGGATCTGACGAACTACGATGTCGTAATGACAGTGCGACCATTTGTTGGGGCATCTACTACAACTGTAGTGGCAACCAATGACAATGGACGTATCGCTGTTGATGGGCCTAATGGTCGCATCACGGTAACTATTGATGCAGTAACTACTGGCAATATCGTTGCTAGTCGTTACGCATACGATCTAGTAGTAGATTCAGGTAGCGTAGTTACACGCATACTTGAAGGTAAGTTTGTGGTGACAGGAGCCGTGACAATATGACAACTATCATTGTTATCGAAAACATCACACCACAAGTAGCAGTAGAACTTTCGCAAGACCAAGGCCCACAAGGTACTCCAGGCAACACTGGACCAACAGGGCCAACAGGCCCTGCGGGAGCAACTGGACCACAAGGTTCTACAGGTGCAACTGGTGCAACTGGTTCCACTGGTCCGACAGGAGCGACAGGTGATATTGGTATTACTGGACCGACTGGCCCGACGGGTGCCACTGGTCCTGTTGGCCCAACAGGAACCGAAGGGCTTACAGGCCCAACGGGTCCAGCGGGAGCAACAGGTCCAACGGGACCTATTGGCGCTACAGGAGTCACGGGAGTTACTGGACCTACGGGACCAGTTGGAGCAACTGGAACGACAGGAGCAACAGGTCCGACAGGACCTACGGGAGCGACTGGCCCGCAAGGCGTAACAGGTGATACAGGACCCACAGGCCCAGTAGGTGTTACAGGTTCTACAGGACCTACTGGAGCAACTGGTCCACAGGGTGTAACAGGAAACACTGGTCCAACAGGTCCAGTAGGACCAGCATCCGATGCTCCATACGTTATCTACCTAGATGGTGGAAATGTAACACCGAACACAGACATTGTTTACAACGCAGAAACCTCTTCAACAACTAGTTGGACCTACACAATTGATGCTGGCGCATCAGTTACAACATTCTAACCAATAAGGAAAGTAGCAAAATATGACATCAAGACTACAGAACCGCCGCGATACAGCAGCCAACTGGACATCCAATAACCCAACTCTTGCTGCTGGTGAAATTGGATTAGAAACCGATACCTCTAAATTTAAGATGGGCGATGGCTCAACTGCTTGGACAGCACTGGCTTATGCCTATGCTGCAGGTGCAACAGGTCCTACTGGTCCCGTCGGTGCCACAGGTCCGACTGGTCCTGTTGGTGCAACTGGTGCCACAGGTCCCGTTGGTGTAACTGGCAACACAGGCCCAACAGGTGCTACTGGCCCAACAGGTGAAGCAAGCACTATACCTGGCCCTACGGGCGCTACAGGCCCTGCAGGAGCCACTGGCGCAACAGGCGCAGATGGAGGCTCTGCTAGTTATTTTGATTATCTTGCAGATACAACCGCAACAAGTGGTGCTCCAGCAAACGGTGATTTACTGTGGAACAATGCAACACAGGCTTCCGCCACGCAACTTAACATTAACCATATTAACTCAGATGGCGTAGATGTTGACATCTTCTTAAACTTGATTAAAACAGGCGACGTTATTATCGTACAAGACAAGGCCCTTTCTGATAACTTCCAAAGGTTCACAGTGTCTGCATCGCCAACATTACTCACAGGTTATATTACAGTTCCTGTAACGCTGACATCATCAGGTGGAACAGGTACAACAAACTTTGCAAACAATCTTGAACTTATTCTGGCAGTCGTATCTGCAGGAGTTGTGGGACCAACAGGTCCAATCGGTGCTACTGGTCCTGCAGGAGCAACTGGACCCGCAGGCCCTAGTGGGGCAACTGGTCCAACTGGACCATCTGGAGATCCAGGGCTAATTCTTAATGCTCAGGCTGGTTCATACACATTAGTACTAGGCGATGCAAGTAAGTTGATTGAGATGTCAGGTGGTGGAACATTGACTGTTCCTACCGATGCTTCTGTGGCGTTTGGGGTTGGAACACAAATTAGCATCCTTCAAACAGGTGCTTCACAGGTTACTGTAGGTGGTTCTGGGGTTACTATCAATGGAACTCCAGGATTAAAACTCCGTACCCAGTGGTCATCAGCGACACTCATCAAGCGAGCAACTGATACTTGGGCCTTGGTTGGAGATCTTGCAGTATAAGATTCTCGTATGAGATTCCACGTTATGAGTCTGCCTCACACGCAGACAACCAAAGATTATGTTAACTGCGCCTATACAGAGAAGGTGCGCCGATTTTGTATGATGATGAAAGGGTTAGGCCACACGGTCTACCTCTATGCTGGTGAGGAAAACGAAGCACCTTGTGACGAGTTAATTACTTGTATCACAAATGAGCAACGAGAAGAGTCACTAGGCGGCAAGCATTATACAGAGGCACCGTTTGATTCTAACCTACCGCACTGGCAAATCTTTAATGGTAACGCTATTAAAGAACTTGAGAAGCGTTTAGAGCAAAAGGATTTCATCTGTGTTATCGGTGGTGCTTCACAGAAACCTATTGCTGATGCTTACCCAAGTCATATTACAGTTGAATTTGGTGTTGGCTATGGTGGAATCTTTAGCAAGTATAAGGTCTTTGAGTCATACGCTTGGATGCACAGCATCTATGCAATGTTTAAGAACCCAACAACAGTAGATGGAAATTTTTATGACACTGTTATCAATGGGTACTTAGAACCAGAGATGTTCCCATTGCAGGAAAAGAAGGAAGATTATTTCCTATACGTTGGTCGTATGATAGATCGCAAGGGCATAGTTATTGCTCAACACGTATGCAAGGAACTAGGACTCAAGTTAATTATGGCAGGTCCTGGTAATGACCCAAAGATTGAATACGGCGAATGGGTAGGACCAGTAGGTCCAGAAGAACGAGCGAAGTTAATGGGTGGTGCTACTGCCCTGTTTGCTCCAACGCTATATATAGAACCTTTCGGTAATGTTGTTATCGAAGCACAGACCTGTGGTACTCCAACGATTACCACAGACTGGGGTGCATTTACAGAAACTAATCCTAATGGAGTTACTGGATATCGTTGCAGAAATGCAATGGAATTTGCAGCAGCAACAGAATGGGTTAAAGATTTAGACCCAGTAGCAATACACAAGCGAGCAGTATCTCTTTATTCATTAGATGCTATCGCACCACAGTATGAACAATACTTTGCAAGACTGCTAACTCTATGGGGAGATGGCTGGTATGAGAGGAAATAATGCCAACACTGGACGAACTGATAGACGAGGTAAAGGGTAACCTACAAGGTTACGCACTACGCCAAGACCGCATTACTTATGTTGCAAACCCTGCTGGTTTGAGTACAACGACTACTGAAATCGTTGTAGGTAGCCAGAATAACCTAGCCAAAGGTATTATCGAAATTGATTCTGAACTTATCTGGATTGATTCATTTGACAAGGCAAACAATACACTCAATGTTATTCCAGGCTTTGGTCGTGGATACCAGGGAACTACAGCAACACCTCACGCACAGTATGCCCCAGTAACTCTATCTCCAACCTTCCCACGTAACTCTATCAAGAAGGCTATCAACGATACAATCAACAGTTTCTATCCTAAGTTGTGGATTATTAACTCTTATACATTTACCTTTAACGCATCTCAGGTTACATACCCATTGCCTGACGATGTTGAAGGTGTCCTATTTATCTCTTGGCAAACTACTGGTTCTAGCCAGGAATGGCTACCAGTAAATCGCTGGCGCTTAGATGGGATGGCTAATGCTGCTACCTTCAATACAAACAATACGATAAACATTTATGAGAACGTACAACCTGGTCGTACAATTCAAGTTTGGTATACCGCCACGCCGAATACTCTTGACGCAAACACAGATGATTTTGTTGACGTATCTGGCTTACCAGATTCTTGCAAGGATGTTGTTGTACTCGGAGCAGCATACAAACTACTGTCTTACCTTGACGCTGGACGAATCAATCTCTCTAGTGCTGAGGCAGATCTAAACGATTCTAAGTTGCCATCATCTGCTGGCGCTGCTGCTTCTCGATATATCTTTGCTCTATACCAACAGAGACTCAATGAAGAAGCCTTGAAGTTATCTGACAAGTATCCAATCCGTATACATTACACCCGATAAGGAAAACCAATGACACGTAAATACTCAAGTATCAGCGTACAGACAACGCTGGCTTCTAGTATCTCAAACTCTGCTACGTCTATGACTGTAGCCACTGGTGCTGGTGCTGCCTTGTTAGGTGGTGTAACCCTTGCTTCGGGCAACATTGATACCTTCTCAGTAGCAATTGATCCAGATACTCAGAACGAAGAGATTGTCTTTATCACTGCCAACTCTAGCGATAGTTTTACTATCGTTCGTGGTCAGTCAGGCACTAGCGCGATTGCACATTCAGGCGGTGCAACGGTAAAGCACGTCTTTGTATCAGAAGCACTTAATGCTTTTGAAGCAGGGCTTAATGAGACTATCCCGCTTAACGCACAGACTGGTACCACATATACATTGGCAGTAGGAGATGCTGGCGAATTGGTCACATTGTCCAACGCCTCAGCAATTACACTAACAGTGCCAACTAATGCTGCAGTTCCTTTTGCTATTGGAACTCAAATAACAATTACGCGAGCAAACTCAGGGCAGGTAACAATTGCTGGAGCGGTTGGCGTAACAGTCAATTCAGCAGATGGTTACTTAAAACTTAGAACTCAATGGTCTTCAGCAACTCTTATTAAAATTAACACCAACTCTTGGATATTGATTGGAGACACAAGCGCCTAATGAGAATCTTAGGAACGATAGCATCTGCAGCACGTGAGGTACCAAATGCACCAACGATTGGTACAGCAGTAAATACTGGAAGTGGTCGTGCATTTAATAATGGACGAGCAGAGATAACTTTTACCGCACCTACCTTTGATGGTGGGTTGCCTATTACATCCTATACAGTTACATCTAGCCCTGGTGGATTTACTGGAACTGGCGCTTCATCTCCAGTGACTGTAACTGGATTGCAATCTGATACTGCCTATACATTCACAGTAACTGCTACAAATAGCCTTGGAACTGGACCTGCTTCTGCTGCATCTAACAGCATTACTGCAACAACAGTCCCACAAGCACCAACAGTTACTACGACTGTTTGTGCTACTGGTCAGGCCTACACAGGTTCTGCAGATATCACAGTTAACTTTACTGCTGGAGCCACAGGTGGCTCTGCTATTACTTCCTTTACCGCGACTTCTTCAAGTAGTGCAACTGCATCTGGTGCTTCAAGTCCATTAACAATTTCTCAGACAGTTGGAAGTTCTTATACATATACAGTCACAGCAACTAATGCTAATGGAACATCTGCTGCGTCTAGTGTTGGACCTTCAGTTCTTGCAGCATCCGTTCCACAGGCACCAACTATTGGAACTGCTACTGCTGGTAATGCTTCTGCAACTGTTGCTTATACAGTAAATGCAACTGGTGGATCAGCAATCACTACACGTACTGCTACATCAACACCAGGATCTCTTACTGGTACTGGCAATAGCCCAATAACCGTTAGTGGTCTTAGTAATGGAACTGCTTATACATTTAGAGTTACAGCAACTAATGCCTACGGTACATCAGTAGCATCATCTGCATCTAACAGCGTTACTCCTGTTGCTCCTAAAGCAGTTGTTACAGGTGGTACCCTTACATCAGATGCTACTTACTACTATCGCACATTTACCAGCAATGGAACACTTGGTGTTTCTGTAGCAACTCTTTCTTATGATTATGCTGTAGCAGCAGGTGGCGGTGGTGGTGCAGGCAGTAACATAATTGGTTTAGAGTTTGGAAACGCTTACATTTATGGAGGTGGCGGTGGAGCAGGTGGAGTTCTTGATGCTAGTTCTTCAACGGCTTCAAGTCTTTCTGTAACGATAGGCGGCGGTGGTACTGGTGGTAGTGCTAGCAATGGTACCAATGGCTCAAGTTCATCACTTGGTGGTTTTACCTCCACAGGTGGAGGTGGTGGAGCATACGGTAGTAGTGCTGGCAATGGCGGTTCAGGTGGCGGAGGATATTGGCTATCATACTCTGAAGGTAGTGGCGGAGGAAACGGCGGAACAGGAACATCAGGTCAAGGAAACAATGGCTCTGTTGGAACTTCTGGCAATGGCGGCGGCGGCGGTGGAAAAGGTGCAGCAGCCACTTCTACTAAAAATGGAGGAAGTGGATCTACTCTTTTAGGAACAGCAATTGGCGGCGGTGGCGGTGGTGGTTCTCAAAGCACTGGTGGCACTGGCGGCACTGGCGGTGGTGGACAAGGAAGTTCAGCAGGTGGTGCACCAAGTGCAGGAACTGCAAATACTGGTGGTGGCGGTGGTGGTGGTGCTCCTGATCCTGGAGCGTACACTGCTGCTGCAGGAGCACAAGGCGGTTCAGGCCGTGTAATTGTTCGTTATTTGAGAAGTCAGGTGGAGTAAATGTCACATTGGGCAGAGATTGATGAAACAAGCACAGTGCTTCGTGTACTTGTTGGTGATAATAATGATCCAGCAGGAGATGAAGGTTACCAATGGTTAATAGATAACCTTGGTGGTACTTGGGTAAAAACTTCTTACAATGGGAACATTCGTAAAAACTACGCTGGTGTTGGATATATATACGACCCAGTGCGTGATGCGTTTATTGCTCCTAAGCCAGAAGAAGGCAACTGGGTATTGAATGAAGATACCTGCAAATGGGAAAATACAGATACACCAATTCAAGAATAATTAAGGAGACATAGTGGCCTACGGCGACGACATCACAGAGGGAATACCCTACGTCCTATCAAACCCAGTAGGTGCTACTAACTACTCAGCAACAGGTGAGGCCTACGATATTGCTATCGCTGGTCTGCCGTTCTTCTTACTGAACTCTGACGATTCACCATATCGTCGCGTAACAGCGCAGTATCGTAAGCAACAGATTGACCAGAGCCGTGAGCCTGGTGAGCAAACACTTACTGGTTGGTGGCTACGTTCACAGAGTTCTTTCCACTTTGGACAAGGCATCAAGTTCTTTGAACCTATCCAGGATGAGTCGCTTCGCTTCCAGTACACAGAGTCTAAGGGAATCAATGTCTGGACCAAAGGACAGGCAACACTGCTGAACTCTTGTGCTAGCCAGCACACAGTCACTGGTGGTATTCAAGCCAATGGTCGTCCGTGGCAGTATATGCGTTCTATTCAATGGACAAAGAACAGCAACCTTTACAACGGTGTGCTTCTTGCCGATGAGTATGACGTAGACAAGATCTTCCCAGCAATTACTGTCTCTATAAACAACAAGGCGCTTACTACAAATGTAGCAACGCTTACTACAACTGCAGCACACGGTCTATCTACTGGTATGCAGATTGTTATTACTGGTGTGGACGCAACCTTTAACGGTGAGTACCGCATTACAGGAGTACCCACAACTACCACCTTTACCTATGCAAAGACAGCCAGCAACGTAACATCAACTGCCGTATCTCCAGTAGGAACAGGTGTTGCAGAGGTTACCCACTTCATTGATTATATCTCAGGTACTGACTATCCAGTACACGCTATCTGTGATGATGGAGTCTATGCTTATTGGGTTACCAACGTACTTAACAGTGGTACTCCACGATTAAGAGTATATAAGAAACTGCTATCTGATGACAGTTCTGTATCGCCAACGCTAATGATTAGCGATAACGGTATTACCGTAACTAACGCTGTAATGGAGTATACAAAAGAGCGTATCGTGATGTGTGTTAATGACAAGGTATATGAGTTCTCAAGTAGCGCAACATCACTACCAGCAGCAGTCTATTCACACAATGACCCAGATCATATTTTTACCAGCATTACTTCAAGTGGTGCGGCTATCTACATCTCAGGCTACTCAGGTATCCAGTCCAACATTTACAAGTTTACCTTGTCTACTGCTGGTGCTATGCCTACCTTGACCAGTGCTATCACTGCAGCAGAATTACCAGTAGGTGAGATTGTATTTAAGATCAGTTACTACCTTGGCAATATGGCTATCGGTACCTCTGAAGGTATGCGTATGGCAGATGCAAGTCAACTCGATGGCTCTATTACATACGGTGCTTTACTATTTGAATCAACCCAGCCTGTCTATGACTTTGCTTTCCGTGATAGATACATCTGGGCTGCCTCTAGCGTTGATGGTCAGGTCGGTGTGACTCGTGTAGATATGGGTCAACCATTAGGTAACCTACAGTTCCCTTATGCCTGGGACTTATACGACCCAGCAGATACACTAACGCACCACACAACAGCGTGTGCTTTCCTTGGTGATACTAACCGCTTAGCATTTTGTAATGCTGGCAATGGTGTAGATGGAACTATCTACGTCCAATCAGCATCAGAGTTGCTAGAACAAGGAGTTCTACGTACAGGCTACGTTCGATATAACACACTAGAACTTAAGATCTTTAAGTTAATGCAAGCACGTGTGGATACCACTAACGGTGGATTAAATGTAGATTCTGTTGACTATGCAGACAATTTCTTCCGTATCGGTACCTTCTCACAAGGTGATTTAGTACCAGAAGTAAATGTTAGTTATCCACAGGCTGCTCAGGAATACCTTGGATTCCAGTTCACACTGACTCGTTCAACTACTGATAGTTCTAAGGGTCCACTATTTACTGGCTACCAGATCAAGGCATTGCCTGCTATCCCACGTCAGCGTTTAATCCAGTATCCATTGTCTTGCTTTGACCACGAATCAGATCACTTCGGAGTTGAGATTGGCTATGAAGGCGCAGCCTATGACCGTATGAGCCAATTGGAATCTGTTGAAAATCTTGGTGACACCATCCGTGTTGAAGACTTCAGAACTGGTGAGTCTTACATTGGACTCATCGAGGAACTTGACTTTAGAAATGCAACCCCTTCAGATAAGCGCTTCAGCGGATACGGTGGAACGCTCCTAGTAACCATTAGGACGGTCTAATGCAGGCACAAGACTACGCAACAGTTGCTGTTGCAGTAATGACAATAGTAGGTGGCTTTGCTGCTGGTGTTCGATGGATGGTTAAACATTACCTCAACGAACTAAAGCCCAATGGTGGTTCAAGTGTTAAGGATTCAGTAGCAAGATTGGAGCGACAGGTTGAAGAAATTTATCGCATCCTTCTTTCTCGCAATAACGCTTAGCGGTTGCGGTTACCAAGGCTGGGTTAGATACCCGTGCCAAGAGTTCGAGAACTGGAAGAATCCTGAGTGTAACCCACCTCAATGTATCCCTACTGGTACCTGTACCAAAGACACTTTGCCTGGAGTATTTGATGAGCCAAAGAAATAAACTAACCCCAGAAGATTTACACGCAAGACTAATTGTAACTATCGGAATCATACTAGCCATTGTGTTTGCTGGTTCTGTCTTTGCATTGCTCTATGCACTGCTATTTATCACACAACCACTAGGAGATCAGGCACCCAACGATGCTGCATTTATTGACCTTGTTAGTACCTTGTGTGTGTTTCTTACTGGTTCTCTTGCTGGCGTACTTGCAGGAAATGGATTGAAGTCTAAGCCGAAGGAAAAGAAAGATGGAGAATAATGAAGCCTGTTGTAAAGAAAGCCACGCCTGCCGCTATTGCTGTCCTTCGACAAGCCACAGCGATATCACCTTCTCGGAAGAAAGCCTCAGATGGGTTACTGCCATCGGCAGCACACATCAAACAGAATCCTAGTTCAGACCACAACACAGGTTATGCAGTAGATCTAACGCACGATCCTAAGCACGGCATTGACTGCTTTGATATCTTTGAGAAGTTAAAGGAAGACAAGCGAGTTAAGTACCTGATATTCCAGGGAAAGATTTGGTCTAAGGAAAAGGCCAAGCAAGGTAATAGAGATTACACAGGTAGCAATCCACACAATAAGCATCTACATATATCCATCAATGATGGTATGGGTAACGACACATCACCTTGGTTCTGGTGGTTAAACCAACCAAAGATTGTTAATCAAGTCATCGCAAAGGTGACATCAGTGCCTGCTAAGAAGGCATACAAGACCGAAGTTTGTACCTGTTGCAAAGTGCACGGTGCAAAGTAATCCCCATAGGAGGAAACAATGGAACAATTCAAGCAACTCGGACTTACTTGGTTTCGTGCAGCAGCAGCATCTGCTGTAGCACTATTCCTTGCAGGTGAGTCAGACCCTAAGACACTAGTAATGGCAGCACTTGCTGGCTTTGCTGGTCCACTACTTAAGTGGTTAGACGCATCAGCACCAGAGTTTGGACGTGGGTCTAAGTAACCCACAAGCGCGAGGCAATGGCCCTCATCCCTTCGGGGGTGGGGGCCTGTTTTTTGTTGCCTAATTTATGCCTGAGTTACTGTCCCCAGCAAGGTGTGTCTTGAGCCTGTGGCAGTTAGCACAGAGGGTTTGCAGGTTGGCTGGGTCATTGTTAAAGCGGTCACCGTCTATGTGGTCTACGTCCAATTGACTGATGTGTACTGGCTTGAAGTCAC
>Ga0209229_10001166_pt1 | contig 10807 bp, 8 predicted proteins | sample SanBayMetagenome_FD_187466 | JGI IMG/M metagenome (GOLD analysis project Ga0209229, IMG submission 187466) | Freshwater and sediment microbial communities from dead zone in Sandusky Bay, Ohio, USA (SPAdes) (version 2) | ecosystem: Environmental > Aquatic > Freshwater > Lentic > Sediment | place... | reverse complement strand
ACCCATCTGTGTTTGAGTATAAGTTAAAAGGACCTGCGTCTCCACCAACTGGTATGTTTAATGTTATTAACGTTGTCATATTTTTTATATATTAATTTATTATAATTGATTTTTAAAGTGTTCCTGTAAATAAAATTGATACATCTTCTGTTCCTGTTGTTATTCCTGCAATGTTCAATGTTATGAAAGGTGTTCCATAAGTTATATATTGAATCACTCCAGTTTGACCAGTTACGTCTATTGTAAAATAATATGTTGCACCTGGAACAATTGATATCCAAGAAATATTTAATGCTAATGTTGCAGTGTATGGAGAATCAATTACTGTAGTTCCATCAGAAGTTGGAGGTGCAGCTTCATATCGTCCACCACCAGAAATTATTGGAAATCCGCAGTCTATTGCACCTGTACAACTTACAGGTTCTCCATTCAGATTAACAATACTTGATATCTGTACATTTCCATTTACACTATCTAAAATCCAAGTTCCTTCTAAAGGATTTGTTGGTATTGCTGTAGTAGTACTAGTAGTTGTAGAACTTGTACTACTTGTTGTACTTGTGCTTGTACTACTTGTGCTTGTGCTTGTAGAAGTACTTGTGCTTGTACTAGAACTTGTTGTTGTGGTTGTAGGACCTGGTAATTGATTAGCTGTTCCTGTAAAATCACAATCTAAAAGTTGTTCAGCACTACCTGTAAAATCACATACTAACAACTCATCTGCAGTTCCAGTAAAATTACATATAGGACAACATATATCTAACTGATTATGGATATTAATTAGATCTTCTGTGATCATCATAACATCCTCAGTGATATTCATTACATCTTCCGTAAGTGTATTTATGTCATCTGTAACTTTACATATAACACTATCAAGTTTGGATAGAACTGTATTTAAATTATCACATGTATTCACATCTGTACAAGGAAGCTGAGTGCTATCGTATGTGACAGCACTCGTTCCTTTTATAGTTGTGTTATTTACTTGAGAGCAATTTCCCATCTGTATTGATTTTAAAATTAAGCTGGTGGAAGAGTTGTTGTAGTAGTGGTTGTAGGTTCTACGGTAGTGGTTGTAGTAGTTGTAGGTTCACAATCTCCAGTTACTGAACAAGCAGAATATAATATATCGAATGTACTAGCTGTAGCTGGATAGTAGATAGGAGCATTATTTTTATAATAGTATAATTGTATTGTATTAATAAATGATGTTGTTATACAGAAATTATCTATTCCTGCAACTGAATATTCTCCAGATATATCAGGAGCACCTTCACAACCTGAACCTTTACTAGTTTGTAAATACACATTACCATTCTGTCCAGGATCTGTATTACCTGTAGCATCATCTATATCAGTTTGAGATATAGTAATATCAAAACAAGTACAAGCTCCTAAAAATGATGTAGTTGTTGTAGTTGTAGGTTCAATAGTGGTTGTTGTAGTGGTTGTCGTAGGTTCACTTGTAGTTGTTGTTGTTGTTGTTGGTTCCACAGTTGTAGTAGTGGTGGTTGTAGGAATACATTCACCATTAACTAAACAAGGTGTTTCTAAATTAACAATCTGACTCTGCACACTAGTTATTACCTCATCATTTTTTACATACTGTAATATAATTGTAGGAATTACACTTTCTTTTAAACAATATGTATAAGTTCCTGCAACTGAATAATAATCATCAAGATTTTCATCTTCACAAGTAAGATCTTTTGATGGGAACAAGTTAACTTTACCATCAAAGAACGGTAGAGTGTTTCCTGTAGCATCATCAAGATCATCTTGACTAATGATTACATCTACACAATTACAAGATGATACAATGGTTGTTGTAGTTGTAGTGGTTGTTTCTCCTGGACATAATCCATCAATACAACTACCTCCAATTGTTATACTTACATCAATGCTTCCTGGTGCTTGTCCACAACATCCACAATAACTATTAGTAGCATATGGAAGTATTATATCATATTGATCAACTCCACTACAATCAATGTATGTAATCTCTTGACTATTAACACTGTCATTATAGAAAGTTAAACATTCACATGGAAAAGCTGTTGTACTAGTGGTAGTTGTACTACTAGTAGATGAAGTGGTTGTTGTTGTTGTACCACAAGGACCATTCGGTGTCACTATAACAGTTCCAGGAACAGTTAGAGGACTATCTGTTACAACACAAATATCTGTATCTCCTGGTAACAATACAATAGCTGATTGTTCTCCTGTATTACAATCAGTAATAATTACAGCTACTGGATCAGGTCCTGTATTATCTAATGAGAAACTTTCACAAGGAATTGGTGCAGCAGTAGAAGTAGTTGTAGTAGTAGCATTACAGCAATCAACTAATTGATTATTTATATTAATAATGTCACCATTAATATTAGTTATCTGTGTAGTGATATTATTAACTTGGATAGTTAATGTATTGATCTGTGTTAATAGATTACATATAATCTCATCAATCTTTTGCAATATCACATTAAGTGTATCGCATGGTTCAGCTATTATACATGGTAGTGCAAGACCATCATACACAATAGTGCTAGATGCAGTTAAATTTGTTGAACATGGATCATTACTATTACAACCACTATTGGTAATAACAGAACTGCATCCACAAGGATCATTTAAAACTACGTCTGTACAGCAAGGATTTACTGGTAAATATGGATATGCCATCTTATTGATTTATTAAGGTATGTATATAATATAGTAACAACCAGTTGCAGGTTGATTATTTTGATGAGAAAGTCCTCCTCCAAAATTAGCAGCTGAAGAAGCTACACTAACAGCAATTCCTGTTTGAGCAGAGTCTGTAGCAAAATTACCTAATGAACTTGCAGCTTCAAAAGCTGGATTTCCTGAACCAGCAGAATTAGTGTTAACTTTTAAATTGTGCGTATGTCCAGGATCAGTTACAGTAACTACATTTGTAATAGGATGAGTATGTGAAGGAATTTGTGTAGGTCCAAGTATAACTTGATTCACACCTGCAGTAGTTCCTAATGAGTAAGCAGGATTACCTGGTACAGCTGGATCAACAGCAGAGTTAAGTGGTCCACCATTCATTCCTGTAGTAGTTCCTACTAACACTCTTCCTCTTAAATCAGGCACACCTGGATTAGCACCATTACATAAATAAATCTTAGCCCAGTTTCCTATACCAGCTCCTGTACCATCAAAGTTTGAAAGATCTGGATTGAAATAAGGAACTGCTACATAAGGAATCATTTTATTACTTACTAATGAAGCTGTAGGACTATTGTTAATATAATCTGCAATGTAAGTATCAATATTAGCTATGCTTACATAATTTGTACTAAGATCTAAAGCTAATGCACATAATGTATCTATTGTAGCTTGAAGAACAGCATGTGTTCCTGAAGAAGGTGTTATAGAAGGTGTTCCATCTACAAGACATTTTACACTATAATCAGCCTCAATTACATCTATATCATTATTGATTAACACTATGTCCGCAACTATAGCATCTACTTGTTCTTGAAGATCACAAGCAGCTTTTATAATAGCTGTTAGCATATCATTTAATGAAAGATCTCCACATGTTGGTAAATACTGTTTTACAAGATTACAAATAATAGTATCATTTACAATTGGTTTAATCCCTGTACCATCTATTGCAGATGTAAGGAATGTAATCAATGCTTGTTCTACAAATGATAATGAATCACCTGTTTGTATTCCTAGGACAGGAACATCTATTCCTGTATATTTAACACATCTGTCAGAGACAATCTCTGTACATCCGTTATAACAATTTGAGCAATTGGACATATTATTTATTTTTTAAAAGGTTTAAACTGTTATTTTTGTTACGTTATTATCATTAAAATTAGGTGTATAAAGATTACCTGATGGATCAATCATTATATTATGTGGACCATCTCCTGTAGTTCCAAAAACTGTAGATACCCCAGATGGTGTAATTTTAGTTACATTATTATTACCTCTATTTACTACATAAACATTATTTAATGGGTCAAGTATTATTCCATAAGGATTTATTAAAGTAGTTCCTAAAATTGTAGAAACTCCTGATGGTGTAATTTTTGTAACATTATTTGAGGCTTCATTAGTAGTATAAACATTACCTGATGAATCTACTATAAGTCTTCTAGGTCCAAGTCCAGGTAAAGTACTTCCTAAAATAGTTGATACCCCTGATGGAGTAATTTTACTTACATCATTTGAACCTTGATTTGCTGTATAAATATTTCCTAATGAATCTATTGCAATTCCTATAGGTGAACTTCCAGTAGTTGCAAAAGTTGTAGAAACTCCTGCAGGTGTGATTTTCGTAACATTATCTGAACCTAAATTACATACATAAATATTATCTGCTGAATCTATAACAATAGAAGAAGGGGCAGATCCTGCGGTTCCTAAAATAGTAGACACTCCAGCTGGTGTAACCTTTGATACATCATTTGATAAATAGTTAGCAGTATAGAGATTACCTAATGAATCTATTGCAATATCATTTGGTTTATTTCCTGTACTTCCAAAATTTGTAGATACTCCTGCAGGTGTAATTTTTGTTAGATTGTTTGAACCAAAATTACATACATAAATATTATTAGATGGATCAATTGTTATTCCAATAGGAGCAAGTCCTGTAACTCCTAAAATACTTGATACAGGTCCTGCACTAGTAGTAGTAGTTGTAGTTGGTTCTACAGTGGTAGTAGTTGTAGTTGTTGTAGAACTACTTGTACTTGTTGTAGTTGATGTACTAGAACTTGTACTTGTTGTTGTACTTGTAGAACTGCTAGAACTAGTAGTAGTTGTAGTTGGTTCAATTGTAGTACTAGTAGTTGTAGTAGGCTCCACTGTGGTAGTTGTTGTTGTGGTTGGTACTGCAGTGGTGCTAGTAGTTGTTGTACTACTAGTAGAACTTGTACTTGTTGTTGTTGTAGTACACTCATTTGTACTTATCACTACAATATTTGGTGATACATTAAGAGCAACTATTGTGCTTATACAAACACTTGATAGTCCTTGTAAAGTTATTGTTTGTGGCTCTCCTGTAATACAATTACCAATCAAGAATGATTCTGCAGAAGTTGCAGTGTTATACAATATATACGATTGACAAGTTGTTAATGTAGTTGTACTTGTTGTTGTAGGGTTTGCTACTATATCAATCTCACAAGGATCTTCCAAACAACGCTCAGGTTCATTACATCTACTAACACATCCTGCTGTAAGACGAATAACTCTACTAGCTATCATCTGTACAGAGTATTTATGTACGTAGTTAGGATTACAATACTTATAAGTTAATATTCTTCTATAGCCTATTAACTGAAGAATGTCACCAGCAGGTATAGGTTTGTTCAACATATATGAAATATTGTTGTACAAATTATTACCAAGTTCTGCTAACTTGCAATCTATTTTTTTAAGCAAAGAAGGAATGTCAGCACATTCTGGGCAATTTGTTAATCTTGGTGATAACATAATAGCGATTTTTATTTATTTACTTTAGCAGCACATGTGCCACATAACCCATTGGTTAATTGACATCCACATCCCACTTTAGCTCCACATGAATTACATTGTGCCATAATTAATAAAAGTTTAATAGGTAGTTGTTACCAGAACAGCCACAGTTTGATTTTAAAAAGTTATTTAACATATTATCTGCTTGAGCATATAATGTGTTTGATTCATATTCTGCACAGTTATTAGCTGCTGCAATCGCTCCTTGAATAAAGAAGTTAATCGTGTTTAATTGCACACTAGATTGTGTTTTAAGTGCTCTGTCGCACTCCATCATATTTAATTGCAAAAACGCATTGTCAAACTTCTCTTGAAGTCTGTCAACACGTAATATTGTTTTCTCAACATAATTTTGATATGCAGGAGCAACAGAATATTTTAATCTGTACACTCCATCTGGAAGTGGTTGATTACAACCAGGATCTGTTATCCCTAAATTAGATGATGTAAATACATTTAATTGGTCAGGAACAAAAGGTAATATCTTGGTTCCGAATCCTGGTATTTCAATCTCAATAGATGGTGCTGAGACCACTGGAGGATTGGTAGGATATACAGAAGCGTCTGCAACACCAAGAGTATTAACATCGTAAGTAGGTACTACTAGTATATCTAATTGTAAGTTTGCCATGTTGTTTTTAAATAAATATGCCAGAGGAATATGAGTTATCCTCTTTCCCCTGGCATAGGTTATTATTAATTTTACTATTCTTTATTCTTAAGGAATAATAGTAGAAGTAGTAGTTGTTGTTGATGCAGGGACACCAGTTGTAGTAGAAGTGGTAGTAATACAAGGAATTCCTTGATCTACAACAGCACCTAAACCAGCAACTAAGATTGCTTCAAATCCAGCAGTAAGAGCAGAACCACCATTAGGAACAGCAAGAATCACTGTAGAATCTTCCATGATGTAATCACCCCATTGGTATTCAGATTTGTTATACTCGTTGAATCTGATATAGAATGTGTTGTAAGTTGCACCACTAGATACCCAAGACTCAAAGTTCTCATTGTATCCATTCATTCTGTATAAGTGTTTCAAGTAACCTGCTTGGTAGCTGTAGAAGTTTTTCTCTAATTGAGCAATCTCTGCAGATGTACCAGTAGGATAAGAAGCACGTTGTTGAACAACAGGAGTAGCAACATAGTTACAAGCATCTGCAACGATAAAGTCAGCAGTAGTAGCTGGACCAGCGTATACAAATGTACGGAACCACATTCTATCATATTCAAATGGGAACGCTGCGATATCACAAGGTTGTCCATATTGAGTTAATGGTTTTCCTGTAATACGTAAGATAGTTCCACCTACATTTTCAAATGTGAAGAATGTATTGAAGCTAATGTTATCAGGGTTGTTACCTGGAGCTTGTTGTCTCAATTTAGCAATCAATAAGTCGATGATAGTGTTAGCACTTACATCAGCACATGGATTGTCATCACAATTACAACATGGAGCCTGAATAGTTACTGAACGAGTGAAACCATTGAAATACAATGTATCAATGTAAGAAGAGTGAGCACGTAAAGTTAACGTGATGCTTTCTCCACATTGTACAGTGAAATTAGTTACATCAGTAATTTGGTTAGCAGCAGTTGGACAAGCAGAAACTTTGTACCATTCTGTTACGTTAGATTTACAAGAAGATCCTGAAGGACATCCAGAAATTTTGTCAGATCTTTTAGATCCTTGTAAATAAGTATTTGTTCTACCTTGAGCTATATAGAAGTAAGGAGAAGAAGCAATGTCAGTAGCATCTACTGCTGCGTAGTTGCTACCAAAAATACCTACTTGACCAGGATCTAAGTCTTGGGTAGAAATTGAGCCAGAGCTAGGGACAGAGGTTTGCCCTACTGGAACCACGAATAACGTGGTTAATGAAAAATCAGCCATTTTTATTTATTTTAAATGTTAATAAAGTTTATTCGTTTGTTTGTATTCTGAACTGAGCACTTTGAACTGCTGCAGAGTTTTCAGTATACATTGCTAGATTTTGTACTGTAAGATCTAACAATTCATCTTCTAAATATAATTCAAGTTCACAATCTTGATCAAATGATGGTTGCCCATCTAACATTATGTATCCTGCTTTATTTATATATTGAGGATATCTCATGTACATCATGTAAACTTTTGTTGGAGTAAAGGTACCATCTGTAAAGTAACTTATCTCATCTGATGATAGAGAGTTGAATGTTTCTTGATATTCAAAACTTGGTCTGTAATGATCATTGTTTAATATAAACTGTAGATCACCATGTTTTGCAAGATCTCTATTAATCCAAATCTTTCTATCTTTACATCTACCTTTATCTGCCAATAAATATGAATCTATATAGAACATATATTTTGGAGTCAGTTGATGTACATATGTACACCATTGATTCAATTCAACATTCTTTAACGTAAGATCTAAAGGCTGATGATTATAATTCATTATAAGACTTTGTAAGTCTTCATAACGTTTCTTAAATGAATCTTGCCCTAATTGACTAGCAACACTAATGCCATCAATCTTTTGTTTTATCAACTTAATCTGAGCTTCATTCAGAGCTAAGATTTTGTCTTCTAGTTGAATCTGTTGGTGCTCATTAGTTGATAGTTTATTTAGTTTCTGATCGATCTTGTATAATAAACTATCTACTGGTATCATATTCTTTTATATTTTTAAAAACTAGCCCCTTAAATAGAAGCTAGTTTTTTAGTTTTCAATTTGCCTTCTAATACTAATAACTCATCTTGGTTATCATCATCAGCAAGGAATTTAATTAAATCTTGTTCATCTTTAGCTATTTCAAATTCACCTTCGTAAATTTTACCATTTCCTTTAATTCGATAAACTGAATGTGCAATAGCTTGTTTAATTAAATCTTGTATATGGAGTAAATCTTCTTTCATGTCAGCAAATCTATTGAACACTTCAACTGGATTCAATCCTGAATATTTACCATTCTTGAATTCTGTTTGTTTCAACGTGTTATCTACTTGATTATAAACAACTTCCTCTTTAGTATCTTCTGTAACTGGAAGTCCTAAAAGTCTTGCAACTTTACGTTTCTTCTCAGGAGTCATACTATCAAACTTAACAATAGCTTTGTTAATCAATTGTTTTTTCTTGTAGATCACTGCATTTTCAATCTCATCATCAACAACATAGAATTGTGTTTCTGCTGGATATTCTCCTCTTTCCCATGCTTGGTGAGAAGATGCAATAGTTGGATGTACTCTTAACCATGAAAAGGCTATCTCTTGAAAAGGAATTGATAGGTCAAAGTAATTATCACCATCTAATAACTTAACTGGTTGTACGTGTGTTTGATCATCTGTAGAAGTAGAAAGTCCATAGTTCCAAAATGAAGAACGAGGTCCTAAATCAATATCACCTATTTCATTTTCAAGTTTTGCTCTAAGAGCTTTTACTCTTTCAATTTCTAATTCTTTTTCAGTAGGATCTTGGATTCTTCTGATATATGCAGCATCTGGATCTAATCCTGTTCTGTATTTACCATCTAATTCTTTATAAGGATATTTGAATACTCCTGTTCCAGGAATTCTTGTGAATCCTTTTTGTGATAGTCCACTGTCCATTGTTTGCAGTTGAGAACTGTTATACTCACGTTTTATCGTAGAGATTTTGCCTGTTTTACCCATAATGTAGTTAATTTAATAATGTTTGGTTTAATTAGTAGAGTGTCCCCATTGAAGGGAATGCGACTGGGAAACCCAATCCATCACTCTTTTACTTAGTTACGTTGCTGTGCAAGAGGCTTGACTAAGCAGGGTTGAGAATCATCCCCTCTGGGAGGGAGAGGAGGTGAGGGGACTCATCTCGGAATTTTATTATTAGAATTGTGGGATTTCCTCGATCAACACAGTTCTAGAAAGATCTTCAATAAATACATCACATCTGTCTTTCATCCAGATTTCGTATCCTGGGAATTTGTTAGCAGAACTCATACCTTGAGATTTAGCAAAACCTAAGTGGTGACGAGTACCATCAATATAACCCCATGTCATAGAAGGAGCACCTTTCATACGTACTTCTCTAATGTTGTTTACCATTGAACCATCAGACATTGGAGAAACATCAAACACCATAAATACTGGAGTAGATTTTTTGTTTTGTCCAAACTCTAAGTTAGTTTGTGGTAAATCTAATTCTTTTAAGTGAATCAATTCAACACGTCCAGTCTCACGAGTTACCATTGCATCAAATGCAAAGTTGTAAGTGATGTGTTGTCCTTCTCCTTGCATATATCTGTTTCCAGAATCAGCCATGAAAGTAAGACCAGAATTTAATGCATCTGTTTTAAGAGCTTGTTGGAATACATCGAATCCAGCCTCATTAGTATACATTTTAACTCGTCTATCTTTCACATCCACTCTTCTGTAGAATAAATCTCCAAATACAGAACGGATTAAGTTAGCAGAGAATTCACCTCTATTGTATTGTACCAAGTTACCATTGTTACGCATTCTGTGGTAAACACCTGCAGATGTACGTTTCAATTCTTGTTTAGAACCGTTAGTTTTAACTGTACCTGGTTTAGCCCAGATCATACGTTTAACTTTTAATTCTAACATAGACTTACGCATCCAGAACTCAATAAACGGTTCCCATTTAACATCATTACGAGTTAAAGGTAATTGGTTACGTCTTTGTGGAGCATACACTAAGATATCTAATGGTTTACCAGAAGAATCTCTCATCATTTTGTCATCAGCCCATTCTGTGATTTTGTGCTCATATCCATATGCAGAACCTAAAGATTCGAACATAGTGATTTGCTCACCTAATCTTGGAAGACCTAATAAGTCTTGATCAAACTCACCAATAGCAGCATCAACTAATTCTAGTTCAACTCCATATTGTAAGAAGATAGGGTTTACGAAATCAACTGTTGGATTATCAGTCACTAATGTAAATGAATACAAGTAACCCATATTCCAAGGCACAGGATCTTTGATTACATAGAATCTAGGACCATACTGACGTGTACCTACAGAAACGATTGCGTTTTTAGAGAATTCATTAGTATCTAATACTAAAGAAAATTCTTGACCATCAATACCTGTTTTACCAGCAGCGATTAAATCTTGCGTAGAAGCAGGGATGTCAATGATTTTTGGAAATTTGTAAGGAACTGCGATTTGCCATTTCCATGCATCACTATTATTATCAATGTAATAAGGTGTGCTTTTGTTGATCATGTCTAAAAAGTCATTACTGTACAATGAGCTTTGAGTATATAAAGAAATGATTTTCTTGTCATAATC
>Ga0209229_10001165_pt1 | contig 10809 bp, 12 predicted proteins | sample SanBayMetagenome_FD_187466 | JGI IMG/M metagenome (GOLD analysis project Ga0209229, IMG submission 187466) | Freshwater and sediment microbial communities from dead zone in Sandusky Bay, Ohio, USA (SPAdes) (version 2) | ecosystem: Environmental > Aquatic > Freshwater > Lentic > Sediment... | reverse complement strand
TGCGCAAGGCTGGCACCAAGGGCGCACCGACGGCCAAAGCGTTCAAGGAATCGGCCAAAACCGCAAAGAAGCGATGATCTACCCGATCTTTGTCTACAGGTCTCCAGGCCAATATCGCGGGCACATGGGCGCGTCATTCCAATGCCTCAGCGTTGCCGACTCCTCGGAGCATCAAGCCGCCTTGCAAGACGGCTGGTATGCCACTGAGGACGAGGCCATTGCGGCGGCGGGTGAACTCGCTTACACGCACGGGCTGAACAAGCGGCACTTGGCTCAGGTGCTCAAGGACAAGCCCTGGGAGCGCGTCAAATTGACCGCCAAGCCGGTTAAGTCGATCCCCGACGACAATGCGCCTCCTACTCGCCAAGAGATCGAGGAACAGGCTACACTGCTGGGCGTCAAGTTCGATGGTCGCTACAGCGACAAACGACTGCTTGAACGCATTGCAGAGGCAATGAAAGGAACCTGATCGTGGGCTACAGCAAGCGCCAGTTCCTGACAGCAGCGTTCACCGAGATCGGACTTGCGTCCTACGTCTTCGACCTCCAACCCGAAGACCTGGAATCGGCCATCCGTCGCCTTGATTCCATGATTGCCGACTGGAACGGTAAAGGCATTCGCCTCGGCTATCCGCTTCCCGGCTCGCCTCAAGACAGCGATCTTGATGCCGAGTCGCAGGTGCCCGACAGCGCCAACGAGGCGATCATCACCAACCTGGCGATGCGCCTGGCACCGAGCTACGGCAAGCAGGTGTCTGCCTTGACGCTGGTCACGGCCAAGAATGCCTACAACACCCTGCTATCGAGGGCCACGCTGCCCTACGAGCAGCAGATGCCTGGGACGATGCCATCTGGTGCTGGCAACAAGCCCTGGCGCGTCTACGACAACCCGTTTTTGGCACCTCCCGTCAATCCTGTGTTGACTGGGCCTGAAGGGCCGCTGGAGTTCAACTGATGCCCGCCATCAATCAGTACCCACAGCTTAAAGCTGCCGATGGGTCGGTAAACGTCAATTTCACTACCGCTGGATCGGGTGCTGTTACGCGCACCTTGCAGGACAAACTGCGCGAAACGGTCAGCGTCAAAGATTTTGGCGCTGTGGGTGATGGTGTGGCCAACGATGCTGCCGCGCTTGTGGCGGCGGTTGCCACGGGCAAGGTGGTCGATGGTGGTGGTTTGACCTACGGCGTCACCGGCACTGTCACGCTGTCTAGTTCAATCGCCGGCTTGCAAAACATCCGTATCAAGCAACTGGCTCCGACGACCAACCAAGTCAGAACGCTGGTCATTGATAACGCGAGCAACTTCTTCCTGCGCGACATCGTGGTGGATCGAGGAGGAGCACCTGGTTACACGGTGGGCACGCTTGGTGCCTCTGGCAATTGGGCAGGTATCTGGATCGGCAACAGCAGCCGGTTCATCCTCGACAACGTGCGAGTGACCAATGGTGGTCGAGGCACGGGCATCGTGTTGTGGATCAACACGAACTTTGAGGTTATCGGCTCCGGGTGCGATGAGCACTACTGGCAGGAGGTCAACCCCGCAGTGCCAGTGGTGACTGACGACATCATCCAGCCGTTCTGGGTGAACGGCTGCTCGAGGTTCACGTTCACGGCCTGCTACGCGCGCAACATCACCACGGGTATCCCTGGTGATCCTACTGTGGGCGTGGCGGCCAGTCAGGTGAACAGGTACACACGATGGGCGTTCGGTGGCAACACCAACTTTGGCCTGGCCAACTGCACCTCCAGCGTCATCGACCAGGGGTTCGACTTCACCGGCAGTGTCGGTAACTCGTACTTCACCATTACAAACTGCCGCGCTGTTGATTGCGGAGCAGTAGGTTTCAAGTTTGCCAACAGTTCGCATCACGGCGTGGTGTCCAATTGCGTAGCCGAAGACTGCGGCTTTTTTGGGTTTGGCGTCTCAGGCATGAGTGAGGTCAGTAACCCGCTGGTGCGCAACATTACGTTTAGCAATTGTCAAGCTGTCAATACAGGCAGCAACGGCTATTTTGCCACCACTTACGGGTTTAGTATTTTTGCCAGCCCAATCAACAACACCTATCCGCGATCAATACGTTTTGCAAATTGCTCGGTTGTAGACACGCAAGCTGTCCCGACTACAGATTATGGTTTTGCATCTGACGTAGCTATTGTTCAATACTCGGCAACAGATTACAACAAAAACATTGGCAATTCCGCAGTAAATTGCTCGGTAGATGCTGGAATTGCAAACGCGTTTGGTAATATTGGCCCAAACATTTGCATTTCTACTGGTACGTCAACGCAAAGCATTCCAAATACAACGTGGACAAAAATTAGTTGGGATGATGATTTCATAGATTATCAAGGTATCCATAATGTAGCTGACAATGCAGACGCGTTTTATATCAAAGCGCCGGGATTGTATCGAGTGTTTGCCAGGGTACAATTTGCGGGCAACGCCAATGGTCGTAGATTGTTAAGAATTCACAAAAATAATATATTTGTAGACAGAACTACAAGTATAGTAACCGCAAGTCCCGCTGCAAATCCTGTATCCGTAAGCACAGAAATTATTCTATTTTTGAATAGCGGTGATTATGTTGACATTCGCGGTTATCAGGAAACTGGTGGCGAGTTGAATGTAGACACCAACGAATCATTGGTCATGGTTCAAAAGATCGACGGGTGACAATGATGAGCCTTCCATTTCTTTCGCAAGACAAGGCCAACCACGTTGTCTACGGTGCAGTCATCGCTCTGGTGGCCTATGCCGGGCTGCTGGCCATCGGCACGCCGCACGCTGCTTGGTTCGCCATGTTGGTCGTGGCGATCTTTGCGGTTGGTAAAGAGATTCACGACCGACTGAAGAATCGCGCTGCCGAGCGCGCAGGACTCAAGCCGCCACACGGCGTCGAAGTGATGGACGCAGTAGCCACGTTGGCTGGTGGCGGTGTGGTGGTGGCAGCGGCATTGCTGCCCGCCTGGATCGGATAAGCAAGGAAAATCATGCCGCAGATCAATCAACTCCCGCTTGCGTCGCAGGTCAGTTCCGGCGACCAACTTCCCATTTACACCCCACAAAACGGGGATGCTCGGCGTGTGTCCATCGGCGCACTGCTGACCTTCTTCCAGCAGCAGTTCGCATCCCCGACGCTGGCAACGAACATCTACACGCCGACGACCGGGTTCAACCTGACTGTGCCCACCCCCGTCTCGCAGCAGCAGTGGATGCTCCTGCAACCGGCAGGCACGCTGGCTACGGGCACGATCACCCTGCCGCTGAACACCTCGACGCCCGACGGCACCGAAGCGCTCATCACGACGACGCAGACGATTACAGCTCTGACCATCAGCCTCAATGGCGCGGCGCAACTCTACGGGTTTACCAATCCGGGCACGTTCAACGCGCAGGACTTGTTCCGTATGCGCTACGTGCAGTCGCTCAACGCTTGGTTCAGGATCGGTTAATGGCCAAGACCCCCGCCTGGCAGCGCAAGGAAGGTCAGAACCCCAAGGGTGGCCTCAACGCCAAGGGGCGTGCGTCTGCCAAGGCGCAGGGCATGAACCTGAAGCCTCCTGCGCCGAAGCCAAAGACTGAGAAGGATGCGGCGCGCAAGAAGTCTTTTTGCTCTCGGATGTCTGGGATGAAGTCGAAGCTGACCAGCGCCAAGACTGCCAACGATCCCAACTCGCGCATCAACAAGGCACTCAAGGCCTGGAACTGCTGACGTGGCAACGATCCCCATCGTCTCTGGCATCTACACGGACAACGGCCCGGATGTTCGTGTCTCGTACCCGGTCAACATGATGCCCGTGCCCGTCAGTAGCGGGGCCAGCAACTCGTACCTGCGCCCCGCTGACGGCATGGTGCAAAGCGGCACCGGGCCAGGCGTAGATCGCGGCGGCATCGAGTGGGATGGCGTCCAGTATCGGGTCATGGGCACGAAACTGGTCAAAATCTTTCCGAACAACACGCTGACGATCCTCGGCGATGTAGGTGGGAACGAAGGTCAACTGGTGGTCATGGACTACAGTTTCGATCTGCTCGGGATCGTGTCTGGTAACGCTCTATGGTTCTGGAATCCTTCAACGTCTACGCTCACGCAGAACACGGCGATTGGCACAGTCATTGATGTCTGTTGGGTGGACGGCTACTGGATGGCCACGGACGGCCAATTCCTTGTTGTTACCGACATTCTCGATCCGCTGACGGTGCTGCCTTTCTCTTACAGCAGCTCGGAGCGTGACCCCGATCCGATCAATGCGGTCATCAAGCTGCGCAACGAGGTCTACGCGCTGAACCGGCACACCATCGAGGTCTTTGACAACATCGGTGGCGGCTTCTTCCCCTTCGCCCCCATTGAGGGTGCGCAGATTCAGAAGGGCTGTGTCGGTGTCCACGCCTCGTGCGTGTTCATGGAGACGATTGCCTTCGTCGGCGGTGGACGCAACGAAGCCCCGAGCATCTATCTCGGCGTCAACGCCCAGGCCAACAAGATCAGCACACAAGAGATTGACAACCTGCTGTTGACCTACACAGAGGCACAACTTTCTGCCGTCAAGGTTGAAGCGCGCAATGACAGGAATCATCAACTGCTGTACGTTCATCTGCCTGACCGCACGGTGGTCTATGACGCCGCAGGCAGCGCGGCACTCCAGCAGCCGATTTGGTTCACCTTGACGAGCAGTGTGGTTGGATTCTCGCAGTACCGGGCGCGCAACTTTGTCTGGTGCTACAACAAGTGGTACACGGGAGATACGCAGTCCAGCCGCTTTGGTTACATTGACCACAATATTGGCACGCATTGGGGTAGTAAGGTGCGGTGGGAGTTCGGCACACCCATCGTCTACAACAAAGGCAACGGGGCGATCTTTACCGAGATGGAACTAAACGCCCTACCGGGACGGGTGGCCAGCGGCATCGACCCTCAGATCAGTACGTCCTACAGCATCGACGGCCTCTCTTGGTCGCAGCCGAGGTACATCCGTGCCGGGTCTGTGGGCAACCGCACCAAACGGCTTACCTGGCGTCAGCAGGGCTTCATGCGCAACTGGCGCGTGCAGCGATTCCAAGGTGACTCCGACTCCCACTTGTCCTTCTTGAGCTTGGAAGTCGGACTTGAGCCGCTAGCGGTCTGATGGCCACTACTTCTCGACTCAAACTGACGCGAGATCAGCTTGCGTCGTTTCTGCAAGATCACGAGCAGATCAGGCAGTTTGAGCGGCTGTTTGCGCAAGTCGAAGAACTTGAGCCAACAACCCTCTCGGACTTGATACTGAACATTGCGCTGAATGATGTCAAAGCCAGTGAGGCACTTGACGGCATTGAGGCTTTGCGGCGCGAAATCAATGGGTTGATGGTGGCACCACCGCCACGCGAGTTCAAACGTGCTCGCTATGGATCGTTCTACGACACGACGACACAGACGGCCACAACGATCAATACTGCCAAAGCCATTACGTTCAACACGACCGACCTGAGCAAAGGCGTCTATCTTGGGTCGCCCACCTCCCGCGTCTATGTGGATACCGAGGGCGTCTACAACTTCCAGACCTCGATTCAACTTGATAGCACGGTTGCCACTGCCCAAGAATTTTACTTGTGGTTTAGACTAAATGGTGCAGATGTTAGTAATTCTGCCAGTCAGCTTCGCACCCAGGGAAATAACGCCGAGATATTTGTTGCGCTGAATTACTTCTTTGATCTCAAAGCAGATGATTACGTTGAACTGATGTATTCGGTCAGTAATCTGGGTGTGCAACTGCTTGCCTCTGGCGCTGTCGCACCGCACCCAGGCATTCCGAGTGTCATCCTCACCGTTTCAAACAATATTCAAGGAGTCCAGTAATGACGGTCACTGCAAAAGTCCTCGTGCCACCGTTGCAATTACAGGATACGCAAACCACGCAGTACAGCACGCCGGCAAGCACCAAGGCCATCATCGACAAGGCCACCGTAACCAACACGGACACCGTGAATCATTCTTTCAGCGTGAATCTTGTCACTACTGGAAGTTCTGCTGCAAATAGCAACTTGGTCATTGATTATCGTGCCGTGGTACCTGGAGAAACCTATACCTGCCCGGAACTGGTCGGCCAGGTGCTTGAATCAGGCAGTTTCATTAGCACGATTGCCAGCGCACCTAGCGCATTGACTTTCCGTGTTTCTGGTCGAGAGATCACTTGAGGTCTACAATGAACGCGCTGAGTTCATGGCTACCAGCGGCCTCCGAGGACGCCATGACCGACTCGTTGCGCCAGCATTTCTCGTCGTTGATGCTGCCTCCTGCCGCGCAGGAATGGCTGCTCATGCTCTGGCAAGTGATCCAGACCTTCGACGACTACGCTGATGGTGATTCGGTAGATCGCGCCCGCCTTGATGCGACGATCTGGAACACTCTGGTTGCGCTGCCGCAAAACCCGTTTTATGCGCAGCACGCTGGCGCATTGTCAGCGGCGCTTTCAACGGCCATCCTCAAGTGGCAGGCCAGCGATACCGTGGAGCGTGCCAAGCAGCCAAGCCCCAAGTCATTCCTTTGGCGTGCGGGCTATTACGACATCGTTCTGCTCGTTGTCCAACTTGTCCACGGCCCTGCGGCGGCTATGTCTGTTGCGCATAAGGTACTGGACGTCTATGACGAGTCGTTGGACGAATACATGAAGGAGTTCGGCAATGCCTGATCCCGGAACCGCAATAGCAGCGGGTAGTACCATCATCGGCAGCTCAATGCAAGCCGATGCCGCCAGCGAAGCTGCTGGTGCGCAAAGTGCTGCTGCTCAAGCTGGCATTAATGAACAGCGCCGCCAGTTTGACGAGATTCGTAAGCTGCTCGCTCCTTACGTTGAGGTGGGCACGCCTGCTCTCGAAGCGCAAAAGGCGCTGCTTGGCCTTGGTGGTGCTACTGCGCAAGAACGGGCAATCAATCAGATTCAGAACAGTCCGTTCTTCCAAAGTCAAATCCAGCAAGGCGAGCGAGCCATGCTGCAGCGTGCTGGTGCGACGGGTGGCCTTCGCGGTGGCAACTTGCAGGCAGGGCTTGCACAGTTTCGTCCCGCGCTGCTCCAGCAGGCCATCGAGCAGCAGTACGCACGCCTAGGCGGCATGACGTCGCTCGGCCAGCAGTCCGCTGTTGGCGTAGGCACCGCTGGCCAGGCGATGGGGACGAACGTGGCCAACCTGCTCCAGCAGCAGGGTGCGGCCCAGGCTGGCGGTGTTCTTGGTCAAGCAGCCCCGTTTGCCTCGCTGCTCAACACGCCGATGCAACTGGCGGGCATGAACTACGCGAGGACTGGTGAGTTCGGCATTCCTGGACTCAACGACTTATTCGGTGGAACGCCAACCCAATATGCCGGTGGTCAAACCGGGTTCTTTGGTGGCTACGGAACTGGTGGAGACTGACATGGTTCAGCCGATCAACTACCGACTTGACATCCCCGATCCCTTCGCTGCCCTAACGCAGGGGTTGAACGTCGGGCTGCAGATGGAGCAGGCGCAGGCTGCGATTCAGCAGCGTCGGGCGCAGGCGTCTGAATTGCAGGCGCAAGTAGAGGCGGCGCGGCGTAAGGCGGAACAAGATGCCGCAAAAGCCACCGAAGTTCAGGGGCTTCAGCAAATCCCGCTTGAAGAGATGACGCAGCCTCAGCGCCTACGACTGATGGAACTCACGCAGAGTGAGGCGACGAGGGCGTACATGGCTCGCGCTTACGAGAGTCAATCTGCAGAGCAGCGGTCAAATTTGGCGCGCGGTTATGGCGGTACGATCCTCGCGTTGACTCTCAATCCGGAGGTCGGTGTTCAACGACTTCGCACTCAAGCAGAAGCGGAAAAAGATCCTGCTCAGAAAAAAGCACTTGAAGACGCCGTGAAAATGGCCGAAATCAATCCGATTTTTGCGGCGCAGATGATCGACGGCACCATGTCAATGAGTGGGCCGGAATATGCCAAGGTTTCCGAATCCGCTCGCAACTACCTCAAGAACGCCGGTAGACCGTTGTATCCGGAACAAGAAAGGCCCATCGTTGTTGGGCGCGAAAGTTCGGTATTTCTACCCGGAAGTCGTGAATTTCTACAACCTCCTGCGCCTCCGGCTCCTCCTGCTGCTGCGGTTGGTGGTCGTGGTGGCGTTGCTGCTCCTGCTGCCGAAAAGCCAGCCAAGCCCGGTAAAGCAGTCAAGGTGGTTGACCCCGACACTGGAAAAATCGTCATGGTTTCCGAACAGGAAGCCATTGATCGACGCATGACGCCAGCCGAAGGGTTGGAAGGATTGTCTCCAAAAGAAATTCAACGGCGAGAAGCGACATTTCCGCAAGCAAAGCAAGCTGTCAGGTCTGTGACGTCCACAATGGGCACCATCGAGGAAACCATTGATCGACTGTTGAAGAACCAAAGGGGTTTGAATCAAGCCACCGGTTTTATTCTTGGTCGAGAATCTGTACCTGCTGTTACGGATGTCGCGCGTGCGGCAGTAGCTGACATCAATCAGTTGAGAAACCTAGCGTTCGTTCAAGGTTTGACAGAACTTCGCCAGGCTTCCACTACTGGGGCAGGTGTTGGCAACGTATCAAACAAGGAAGGCGACCGCTTTGAGAATCTGAAGGCTTCGTTAGATCGAGTGCAGTCTTACGATGATTTGGTTGCCGCACTTCGACGTCTCAAATCGCAGGCCACAAACACCAAGTCGTCGGTGCAAACAGCATTTGATGACGCGTACGAGTATCGACAACAAGTTCGAGAACCTGCCACCGCACCTGGTCGTGCTGCACCCGCTGTTAATTTGCCTCAACCTCCGCAGGCAGCAGTTGATGCGCTGAAGCAGGGTCGAGGGACAGATGCGCAATTTGATGCGATCTTTGGTCCTGGTGCTGCTGCACGAGCAAGGGGACGCTGATGGCAACCAATCCGTTTGCGCAATTTGTTCAAGAAGAAAGCAACCCGTTTGCGCAATTCGCTGTTCCAACACCCGTCACCCCACCCGGTCAGATTCCTGGTGCCCCCGCTGGCCTCGTTGCGCCGCCCAGCGTCCCCCCAACGACGCCGCTCGGTCAGCGGGCTATCGGCATGGTACGCCCTACCGTCGAAGCACTTGGCTCGATAGGCGGTGGCATCGTTGGCGCACCTCTCGGTCCTTTGGGTGCCGTTGGTGGTGCTGGACTTGGCTATGGTGCCGCAAAGGGTGGCCTCGACGTAATCGAACAGGCTCTTGGGTATCAACAAGCACCGACGACAGCCCAAGAGGCGCTGGTTGGCGGGACTCGGGATGTCCTGACTGGTGCAGCTTTTGAAACGGCTGGACGACTGGCTGCTCCCATCGTCGGTAAAGGTTTGGAAAAACTTGCCGCTTTGCCAGGACGCGCACTGGATTTCAGAGGTAAGCAGGCCACCAAGATTGCTCGGGAAGCTGCTGGTGAGCAGATTGACGCAATTCGTACCGCATTGCGTGGTGCGCCTGCTGGAGAAACGCCCGCGCAGGCCACCGCTGGTATCCAGCGCAATGCTTTTCAATCGTTGCTTGAACTTGGTCGGGAAACCGATCAGATGAGTCTTACGCTGAAGAAACAAAGCGACGATCTGTTAGGCGAACTTTCGCGTATGGCTCAGGGTGGCAATCAGACCGACATTGCCAATTCCATTGACGCCTCGCGCAAGGTGTTGAACGCTTTGACTAAGCCGATGCGCGAGACGTCACTAGACGCAGCGAATCAGCAAAAGGCCAACAGCCTGAATTACGTCAACACCATGCTTCAGCGCGTCTTTTTGCAGAAGCAGGTTCCTCCACCGCAAGGGCTTCAACCTCTTAGCGTTGATCGAATCATTGGTGCGATTGATGAGACTCGAATGCAACCTGGAGCAAGAGTCAGCACCACGCAGCAGCAAGTTCTGGGAAGATTGCGTTCTCAACTTCTTAACGCTGCCGAAATGAACGGCGGCACCATTGACGCTTACGATCTCTACACCATCCGTAAGGAAGGAGTCAACGAGATCATTGACGCACTGATGGTTGGTCGTGACCCCAAGGTGAGCAAAAAGGTCGCAGCAGATGTTCTAAGTATTGTTCGACCCGAGATCGACAATGCTATCGAACGTGCAGGTGGCGCTGGCTGGAAGAATTATCTCGACACGTTTTCAAAGGGTGCAAAAGACTTGGAAAAGCGGCAAATGGCCGCTGAAGCATTTCGCATGTTCAAGGATTCTCCGCAAGAGTACGTTAAGCTCGTGCGAGGGAACAACCGCGGTGCTGTTGAAACGGTTTTTGGGCCTGGCAACTATGACATCTTCAAGGAAATGTCCAAAGAAATGTCAACGCTTAACAAAGTCGCTACATACGTTGAGCGTGAGGGAGTCATTGCCAATGCCGCAAAAGGTGGACAGGAAGAACTTGCTAGGATTCTCAAAAAGCATCGTAAGTACACATTGATTCCAAACTGGTTCAACCCGTGGGTGACGACTACCAACATGCAGCTTCGGAACATTCAAGACCGATTGAACGACGAGACGCTTCGCGTGATCGAACGCTCCGCGCAGTCGAATCAGTCAATGCTTGATCTTTTGGAAGGATTGCCAAGAGCAGAGCGCAGTAAGCTGATGAAGATGATTAACGGGCTCGGAAGAACGGGAGCGCCTGTGGTGCAGACCCCCGCCGCTCGTGGCGCATTCGTCTCCACGATGGCACCCGAAGAACAACAACCTCAAGGCATCATGTCCCCCGAGGAGCAAACACAATGACCGCACTGAGCATTCAGCCCCCGTACCCAATCTTCACCGACACCGACGGCACACCTCTCAACAACGGTTACATCTGGCTCGGTGCGGCCAACCTGCCCAC
>Ga0209229_10001164_pt1 | contig 10811 bp, 7 predicted proteins | sample SanBayMetagenome_FD_187466 | JGI IMG/M metagenome (GOLD analysis project Ga0209229, IMG submission 187466) | Freshwater and sediment microbial communities from dead zone in Sandusky Bay, Ohio, USA (SPAdes) (version 2) | ecosystem: Environmental > Aquatic > Freshwater > Lentic > Sediment | place... | reverse complement strand
CCCATTCCTATAGGGTTCATATTGCCTGCCATAGAAGCAAATTGAGCTATCATTGCAGGGTCAATTCTAAAAGAAGCGTTATCAATGTGCTCTTGATTTTTAAATATAATCGGATTGAAAATTTTGCTTTCCATATTACTTATTTATTAGTGGGTTCATTTCTCTCATTTTAACTACAAAGCTATTCAATTTTTGCATAACTTTTACACCTAAAAATGTTTTTACCCTTAAATATTTTCCAAATAATTCACTAGCGTCAGTTTCATTATCGTTAGGGCTATTTGTAGTGTCTATTTTTATTGGGCTTGTATAATATTCATCAACATCCTCTAATTCAGACTTATCTAAAAAACTTTGATGCTGATTTGTCTTATACTCAACTCTTTTGGGTGCTTTTGTAGAATTGTATTTTGTAAACACAAATTTTACTTTCTTGCCTTGATTTTCATTTACGACATTCTCAATATAAGGTTCTTCAAAAACACAAGTTTTTACTGAATAAGTGTTTTCATCAATAGGCAAGTCGCTATCAACAGTTATAACACCATCTACAATAGAAATTATTTGATACTGATTGCCATTGCTGTCAACTAAATACCAAATTGTTTCTCCCCATGTTGTTTGAGTAGGAATAGGGTTTGCTCCTGTGCCTGAGCTTTCTAATAACCTTTTGCTCACTCCGTCCTCCAATATCCTATAAAAGCCATCTTCCAATATCCTAAACTCGCTTTCGCTTGTGTCTAATGTGTTTCCACTTACTACACCTGTTACATCATAGCCCATATCTCTACAATACCAATGAGCTTCTTCGCCCAATTCAGTATGTTCAAAAATATTGCTTTCGTCAATAGGACTAGGGCTTAATAAAGTTTCTTTATAGGCAATCCAAGTTTTAGGTCTAGGACTTACCCACCACTTAAACCTGTTTTCAGCTTCACTCCAAACAAGTGTCCAAAAGTTATAATTGTCTATGTTGAAAGGAATAATTTCCCAATAGTCTTCCCAATCTACGCCTGTTTGTGGCTCGTTGTCAACAGTAGGCAAGTTGTATTGTATGCACTGATAAATTACAGGGGCATCGTTAAGCCCATAGAAATATCCGTTTATTACTTGGTCACCCGCTTGATACCCCTCATCGTAGTAAATATCCCACTCGCCAATTATTGTTCTAAATGTTCTTGAAGTAATGTAAAGTTGACTGCTTTTCTCGTCCCAACCTGAATGCAATCCATAGTTGTCAAAAGGAGTTTGCTGATTGGCTGCAAACAAAAGACCTTTCATAGCCCAAACAGATAGTTTTGCTCTGTCGGATATAACTACTGTTCCATCGTCACCAACTCTTATTATCTTTCTATTTATAGCATCAACGTAGTAGAATGTGTTTCTTCCTCCCTCGCTTGTTCCATAGTGAACAGACCACTTGTTTGAACAACCATATTGAGATTTAAAATCTCCTTTCAATCCCATTACCCTACCTGTACCCAAAAGAATTTCAGCACTTGTTACACTTGTAAGCATTTGAGTATTGTCAAAATACTGCCTTTCTGTTCTTAATTTTTGTAAAGTGTATAGTATATCATTTACCTTAATCATGTGAACTATTTCTCCTGCAGTAGCATCAATAGCCCTTTGATTTAAAGGAAGAAAGTATCTGTCGTTATTTTTATTAGTGTCCTCTAATGCTTGCTCAGACCAAAATATTGTTGCTATGGCTTCCTCTTGCTCTGAAACAAGATTGTTAAAGGCAGGATAAGTGTTTATAAGGTTTAAAATACTAAATGACTTGTCGTATCTTACTGACGTTAATTCATTAAAGTTAGCAAAATAATTAAAAAGAAGAAGGTCACTCATTGCTGTATATGGGACTGAAAAATCAAGTCCGGGAAATATGAACTTCGCTAACTGAGTGTTGTTTTTTGACTGATTATAAAAGCCAAAAGCGGCTCCGTTTGGAAGCGTAGATGCTGCGGAGTCGTAATTTCTTAAAACTCTATAATTCTTTCCTGTGAATGTATCGCCACCTGCTACTAAATAAATAGTTGATATTGTGTCGTTTTGAACATCAGTAGCAACTCCCCAAATAGGAATATAGGTGCTTAAAGAAACGTCCTTTGGGTACAAATCACCCTTTGGTCTTATGTAATGACAGTTATAAAATCCTGTAAATGCATGGGTGGTAATTTTAGATATAGTTGAGTCTAAAAGAAATACCAAGCATTGCTGAAAAAGATTATTTGGCAAAAATCTATCATCTAATCTAACAGATATTCCAGGATTATTAGGAAATGCTTGCGTAGAGTTAGCAGCAAAATTGTAGTAATTGATCATATCAATTATCTCTAAATTCTGCAAATTAATCAATGCGGGAGTTAAATCACCGCTGTATTCATAAATCTCTCCGGGTGTTATTGACGTTGGGGTGTAAGTGTTTTCTAAACTTGGAGTGCCTAAATTTATCAATCTATCTCCTTGTTGCCAAGTTATGCTAGGACTATTTGAAAGCAATAAATCGGGAGAGTAAAAGAAAGCTATCCTTCTTCCAAAGCCGCCCGCAGGAGGAGTACCATTGTATTTTGGAAGATAAGTGCTGGGCGTGATATCTGGGTCGGAAACAATAACCACCCCACTTGCAATAACCTCTGAATTTATTTCAGCCCTAACAAACTGAAAGTCCTCAATTAAATCTCTTAGTCTAACGCCATTTACAAGATAATCTAAATCGTGGTTTGTTAATTCTAAAAGGTAAGTATAGGCATCAGACCCCGATGTTAAACTATAGTCATAACCACCTGCATCTAAACCTTGTCTTATGTTTTGGTCTTTAATGTGATATACCTTTGTCCAATTGCCACCCTTTAATTTATATCTTACGCCAACTCTTACAGTATCCCAAAAATGATAACCTGTGTATCTTAAAATGTTGTCGGGTAGCTCAAACTCGCCAAACTCCAAAGGATTAGTACCATTTAGCGTTTGTTTCTTTTGCAAAGCGTGTGGCACAACACCGACAACTATATTTCTTGCAACTTCGGTTAAGTCAGGGTCAATACCCAATCTAACATTGGATATTACCGTTCTATTGTCCATGTCAACTATGTTCAAACCTCTTTTTATACTTAAATAAAGTCTATTGAGGTCTATAACATCTAAATCAGTTGCGCCTAAATAGTTGGCAACAGTTACAGTAGCACTTGTTTGAAATGCAGATAGAGGTATTTTTGGCATAAGGTATCCCAAAAAAGAACCTAACCTATATTCAATAACGGCTATTTCAAGATACTTATAAGCTCCCGCAGGTATGTTTCCAACACTTACCTCTATGGCCTTGCCCGTTGGCTCTGCGCTATCGTCTCCATTGAAAGCAAATATATTGGAAGAACTAACATCGGAAGTGTCTTGCTTAATTAAACTATAAGGATTGGAAGGGTAACTAAAAGGCGTTTTTGTAAAGTCATTATCTACAAGTCTTGCATAAAATACGTAATTCTTTGTTGTTAAACTTCCACCACCGATAACCTCTTGAACATTTGTTATCTTTACCGAAGTGTCGCCTACAAGTAATTTTGTTGACTCGCCTATTGTGTCATAATAGTAGCCGTCTGTATTTGTTAAAGGATTTGCTAAAAAACCATCAGTTTTGTAGTCACCCTTGTAGGTCATAAATCTGTAAGGATTGAAATTATCCCCAAACTTAAACTTTGTTTGAAAGTTGTTTTTCTTTACTACGGCATCTACACCGTGAAACGTGCTAAAATTTAATTGCTTTGCCCCTATTAGCTTTGTTGCTACCGTTTGTGTGGTTTGTATCCCCTGCCAAACACCATTGGCATTTCTTTTAGCATGCAGAATACTTCCGTAACCCGATACGTATTTTTTTATAAAGTTAAAACTAGGAACTGAATAAGCTTGATACGCACTATTTACCAACTGAATAGTAAAATCATCAATAACAACAACAAGCCATATACCCCTTATGCTTCCGCTATTAGGATTTGATATGATTATTTGTTGACCTGTAAATAATCCGTGAGGGGTTGATGTTATAATTTCAGCATTTGCATTTTCAGCAGTTACGGGAATGTTTGTTACAGACACTATGCTTATAACTCCAAAGTCAACTTTTCTTACCGTTGTAGCCCACAAAAATAAATCATCTGCAAGCGGAAACCTACCTACAACTTTTAACTCGCCTGTAATGTCTTTTGTTAAATTTTCATCCTTTGTAATAAATCCATATTGAACGTTTCCTGTAATTTGTATAGAATAATCTTCAGGAACTTCATCGGCAAAGAATTGGTCAAACGTAATGTCTATAATTCCAAAATAAACAGGATTGCCTGTTAGCGTTGTGGCCGATGCAGAAATATCAAAAGTAGGAGTGAAAGCTGCGGCTTGCGTTTGTATTTGCGTAGCCATAGCAGCTATATTGGGGCTGTTTGTTGTAGTTAGGTTTATTGTTCCTATCAACACCCCATTTTGCGTAAAAATACCAATGTCGCATATCCCGCCCGCAGGCAAAGAAGCAGGGTCTTGACCTATCTCAACAAATATTCTAATTGACTTTTTTTGTAAAGCAACAGACGGAAGAAAAAATTTGTACTCATTCCCTCCCATAGGAAATATATCAAAATTATGATTTCTGTCATATTTATTTACATTTTGACAATTATAAGCATCTATATAGTCCAAAGGTTCAACAAGTTGCAAATTGGTATCTGTGTCCAATCCGCCAATTAACCTTTTCTCTACTGCAATATTAGCCATGTGGTTCTATTGGTGCTGTATAATAAGGAGATAACATCATCATCCTTATACTATTTTTCTTTTCTCTAAAATCTTTCTTTTGATCCTCGCCAATAAGCATATTTCTTTGATTTAACCACATTTGCTTCCATTCAATAAATTGAGGAAACTTGCCCTCGTCTGCCCTTGATAAAGCATAGTTATAACAAGAAAAATAAGCCAAAGCGTCTTGATACCTTTCGTATATTACCCTCTCGCCACAATTGTCAACATTAGCGCCCATGTAAGAAATTTCAATTTCATCTACCGCTGGCTCAATATTAAACATTATGTACCCATTGTTTATTTGGCAAAAATTTGTAAAAGGCAACCAACCTGTTTCTGCCGTTCCATTGTTGTTTTTAAAGAAAGGCGCATTATAATAATAAGTCCAATTGGGTGAAGTGAAGTCCCCACCATCAGTACCCAAAGGAACTCTGAATGTAAGTAATTCAACACACCCATTTGGCAGTTTCGCTGTGCTTCCGTCAATAGGAATAGTGCAATTTATTTTTGTTAAAGTGCTTAAGCAATTTAATCTAGTCAATCCCTTTACTATCCAAAAATCTATTTCATCGTCATAGCCATTGTCATTTTGAAGTCTGAGCATCATCTTTGCTTGGTCTCTGACATAAGATATTGGAATGGTGTCGTATAAACCTATGTTACTCATTATTTCTGATTAATGGTTTGTGTAGTTTCTGTGCTGTCGCTTTTAGTGTCCAATGGTTTCTGTATAACAAACTTGTAAAAATTGTTTGTAAGCAATAAAATCAAGTCTGCTATGTACATATCGTCCATAGGAAATTTATCGTAATCTTTGTTCCACTCAACAATCTTACTTGGATTTGTAAAAGCAGCAGTTAAGTATATGTTTTCAGTCAAAGAGGAATTTACCTCCATTATTGAATTTTGTATCACAGCCCTAACTCTCTTAGGTATTTGTTTTGTTATGTTAGAATAATAGTCAGAAGGATTTTTAACTATTGTGCCACCCTCGCAACCGTCCTCACCTCTAAACATAGAATAAGCGCCACCTATTGCAGAAGGAACTTCGTAAATAGTTACGCCTGCATTTTGCTGTATTTCTTGGTCGTACTCAATAAGAGTGGTTAGATACCACATTCCCGATAATTTAACACGCCTTGCCATAAGGTTTGCGCCTATGTTAGCTCTAGCTACTAAAATATCATTGTCCAAAGCATCATAGTTTAGTAAGTCCTCATCGGTTACTATGCCTTTCGCCAAAGCGTATTTAACAACTTCCTCTCTAATTTCAGCTAATAGCATTTGTATTTTGATTTATTTGAGATGTTATCATTTGATACTCATTAGGGCTTTGAACCATAATGGAGAAGTTTTGAGCAGCTCTGTTTATCACTTTGTCCAAAAATGTTCTATTGTAATACATTTCGTAGTCAATAGTAGAAGTGGTTATCAACTCTTTTGTTTCAGTTGTTATGTAGTCCATAACTATTGACACACAGCCACTATTTTTTGGATAAGCTATTAGTTGCTTTTCAGTTGTTTCAATTTTTGGGTTTCTTACAGTTGGAGAGAAATAATCTATTTTCTCATCGCTATTCATTGGCTTGGTGTAGCTTTCAACTACCCTCTTTAACGCTCCGCCACTTGTGTAAGATGCGTTGCCCGCAACAGGTGTATCTAAATCAGCATCAGAATACAACTGAAATGTTTTTAACTTTCTTTTCTTAATGTAAAATGTTCCGTTGGTATTTGTGTTGCCACCTACGCCCGAAATCTTTATCACTTCATTTGTCCTTAAATTATTGTTCTCGTTTATCTCTACGGTAATAGGACTTGAAAATGATGATGTCTTTACAGAATATTTTGTAGGTTGCTCAAATGTCAATCTAGCCATTAGCAAGTGTAAATAATCTGTTGGGATATTCACGTTTGTCATTGTGCCTGTGTCGGCAGTATAAGCGCCTGTGGCAGAAACAACACCTACTACTATTGTGTTTGAATTTGTTATGCTGTATTGACCTGCTGTTGGAGCTGAGGTAACATAACTATAACTACCATTTGCTGCAGTTGTTCCCAACACGCCACTTATGGCTATTGATATTCCCTGACCCAAGTGATGAGCCCAACCAAAAGTTATTGTGTAGGTTGTAGCAGAAGAAACAACAACACTTGAAACAGGTATTATGCCTACGTTTATTCCGTTGTCGTAAACCAAAAATGTTCTTTCAGTTTTTACCAAACTGCCTAATTCATCTTTGTTTTTTTGTACTGCTAAATTCTTGTAATTTTCCTCAATGACTTCATACAGCGCCTTCTTTAAAATATAGTTTCCCATTGAGGGAACTACTACATCTGACTCATACTGCTTTAGTTGTCTTTTAAGGTCTTGATATATTTGGACACCTGTGTACATAGTGCAAAAATAATAAGCAGAATATATGTATTTTGTAAAATAAAATAAATAAAAAAAGCCGACCATAAAAAATAGCCGGCCTAAACTAACCACCAAAAAAACTATGTAGTTTGAGTTGCTGCAACCTTTAACCCACTAGCCACAATAAACTCTTTTATTTTCTTCGTTAACTTATCATCGTCCGTAATGTTGTGAATATAAGGAACTCCATTGTCCTTCGCCCATTGCTTCTTTACATCAAAGGGCTTATTCAAAATGTTTAAGTCCGTTTCAATTACTGCCGTTTGCTCAGCTTTTATTTTCTCTAAAAACAATACTCTGCTTTGATTTAATCTCTTTGAAATCATATCCTTAAAGCTTGAATTTGTTTCAAGGTAAGATATTGCCTCCGCTTCACTCATTCCTATCTGCAATCCTCCATCGGAAATGTAAACACCGTCTTGCTTTCTAATAACACCATCTACAAGAGCTTTGTTAAATATCACTTTGTTTAATACTCCGTGAATTTCCTTGCCCTTGTTTTGCATCATGTCAAGGAAGTCGTCAATATTTTCATTGTTTACAGCAACACCGCTTTTTCCTGCAAGTGCAACCTTTGTTTCGCCATCAATCATGCCGTTAGGATTTAAGCCGTAAAAATAGCAAAGCTCAACCCTTTGTTCCTCTGTCATATCATTTACAATACATCTTACTTTCAACTCTTTTTCCCACCTTTGAATTTCATTATTTAAAGTGTCTTCAAGTATCTCAATGATGAATAACGCTTTTTTTAGGTTTACGTTGCCAGCGCTTTTGGAAATGTTTCCCAAACTATCAATGTCCTTTTTCCAAACAATGTTTTCGTGGAACTTCAAAAAGTTTAATACTGCCGCCTCTCTCTTTTGCTTATCACTCTCTTTTATCTTGTTTGTGTTAGGATCAATCTCCCACTTAAAATCTATCATAAGAGGAGTAACGCCATCAAACTGATGAATAAATGTAGGCATACCGTCAACGTATTCCTTAACATTATACATTTCATTTCTGTTTCTCATAGCCATAGTAACACGCTGACCACCAAATTCTACTTGGGAACGACCCTTAAAGATAGGTGCTGCTGCGTACATTTTGTTAGGAGTAATTCTAATTGACTGTTTAAAATATCTCATTGTTTGCTTTTTTTTGTTTTGGCAAATATAATTTATTTTTTAATACAAATAAGAAAACCCCCTAAAATTAATTAGGGGGTCTTTTTTTAAACTAATGATCAATTGTTAACCTGACGTCTTTTGATTGTAAGAATTAACTCCAATTAAACCAAGAGGTGCTACTGCCGCTACAAGACCTGCTACGGTTGTTGCTGCTGCGATAGCTGTTGCGGTTGCTGCTTGTGTTGCTACTGCTACACCTGCATTTACGTTAAATCCTCTTGCTACGTTTGAGTAACCAACTGCAACCAAAGCTGATGTAGCACTTGGAGAAGCTGCGTTTGTTCCAATGTTTACGAAAACAGTGTAATCGGTCAAAGCAGTACCTTGTTCAATGCCGCCATTCAACACTACATCGCTTCCGATTTCAACAGGGTAAGCATCGTAGTAGTTAGCTGCAACAAATCCACTTAATCCGCTTGCGTTAAGAACGCTTCCTAAACCTACGGCATAAGAACCAGGAGTTGTTGTGGCTACAGCAGTGTTGCTTACATTAGCAATTGAAAACACTTCAAACCCTGCGGCTGCGGTAATGGTAGTAACCCCCAAAGCGGTAGTTGCTGTCATTTTTAAACCATTACTCTCTAATTGCTTCTCAAATTGGTTGCTAATGTCAACTGCAGCTCCTGCTGTTGCACCTGTTCTTACTGAAATAGTACGAACCATTACATCGTCTCCAATTTTCTGAGTAACAACAAAAGCATAACGAGTGTTAGCTGCTGCTGTAACTGTTACGGTTGATACTTGCGCTACTGCGGCTGCGGCTGCTACTCTATCTCCCAATCTTGAACTTTTCAAAGGAAATACAGGTGCGCCTGTCATTTTAAGTTGACCATTACCTGTCAACACTATGTCGCCTGCTGATGCGGCTACGGTTTCTATGATATTATAATTTTCCATTTCTTCTAACTTTTTTTTAAATGATTAATTAAATTAACTCAATAAAACCAACCTTCTCAGGAACAACGTATAGACCTTTGATGGCTTCTGCTTGCCATTGAACGTTGTCGTACTCGCTGTAGTTTCCGTTTGACTCCTCGTTGAAAATGTCCATTCCGTTGATTTTGCGGATTGTGATAGGGTTGGCATCCAAAAACTTATGCCATTGAATGGTAGAAAACGCCTCTCCTGAATTGTAAGAAGGAGTTTCTGTCCAATCAATAAACATAGCCATTGATTGATGTCTCTCATAACCTGTACTTGCGTGAGGCGTGTTACCCCATAAAGTTGAGTCATTGAACAAACCATATTGGTGAATGCGGCACATTACTCCGTCAATTGGAACAATCCATACGTTGTAACCTGACTCCTTGTCAAGATTGAACGCTGAATTAATACCGGTGTACTGAGTAGTAATGCTAATAGAGTCTTGAATTACTCTTAACATTTGAGCACCAACATAAGCATCAACCATCACTAATTCTTGTCCGAAAGCAGCACGCTTCAATTTGAAAGCGTAAAGAGCATCACGGAAATCAGAGAAAGTAGGAGCTGAAGTTAATTGCATATAAGTTGAACGTGGATTGTTTTTAGCTGTCCAAAGAACACCACCAAACTTATTGTAACTGCCCTCAACATTTGATTGTTGCTCCAACAAACGTTGGTCAAATACAACCTTATACTCCTCTGCTTTCAACATACGGTCAAGAGCAGCTTTTTGTTGGATTGAATACCAATACTTACCTACATATTTAATGAAGGTCTTTTGTCTGTCCTGAATTTCCAAAGTTGATGTTTCACGATACTTGGCAATTACACCATAGTCGCTTTCAGCAGCTAATGAAATGTTAGTCATACCTGTAGTAGTTCCGTTTCCTGATAAAGTACCAAGAGCAGAAATAGTACCACCTGATAAGAAGTGAAGTGAAGCATTGAAAGCTACGTCTTGCGGCTCAATAGTCAATACATTGCCCGCTAATGAAATAACTTTACCTTGAACACCTGTTGCTGAGTCCATTACGTTGTCTTTAACTCTGAAACGAGTTTCACCCGGAGTAATGGTTACCAATATGTTGCTACCCGACAAAGTAGGAGAAGCTACAATTGAAGAAGATATTGACAAGTTGCCAATATTTGCTACGTTAAATTTAAAGGCATCTACCTGTTTTGGTGCGCCTAATTTGTTCATCATGGATGTTACTCTGTTGTATCCATAACTATTATCAATAACGCTCTGCATCCATTCAGGTTGCAATAATGAGCGCTGGATAAGGTTGTTTAAAAGGGATAAACCCGAATTTGCTGACATTTTTTAAAATTTTTTATTTGTTAAACATTGCTTTTTGTGCGGCCTTTAAGTCTGCATCATCATCAGCAGCATTTGGCATCCCTGACGTGCGCACGCCCTTAGATACATTGCTTCTGTCTTTTAGCACAGACTCCTTGCCTTTTGTTTCAGCGTCCCTTAACTCTTGTTGACGTACTAAACTCCTGAATTCCTT
>Ga0209229_10001163_pt1 | contig 10814 bp, 21 predicted proteins | sample SanBayMetagenome_FD_187466 | JGI IMG/M metagenome (GOLD analysis project Ga0209229, IMG submission 187466) | Freshwater and sediment microbial communities from dead zone in Sandusky Bay, Ohio, USA (SPAdes) (version 2) | ecosystem: Environmental > Aquatic > Freshwater > Lentic > Sediment... | reverse complement strand
ATCCTCGGACTCCACGTTACGCTTGCATATCTCCCTGTGTAGTACTCGGATAACCTCATCCTCTTCCATCCTTCCGTTGGCAATATACCCGCCGCAAAGACGAGCAGCCTTCAGTAGTGCCGCATGTTTGTTGCCGTCCTCTGCCACACGAATCATCTTCGCTGCCAGATTGAGCTTCATATAGTCGGTGTACTTGTCTTTGTTGACAGCGGTCTGAGACTCTGACTCTCTGGACTGAAAGGCCCCAAACTTCACAGCGGACTCGTTGACTACAATGTCTGGGTCGTAGGATTCAAAACAAGCCCTAGATTCATTCAATCCAGATGGGTCAGCGTTTACCCCGTACTGCTTGGAGAAGTACGCTTGTAGGGCGCGAAAATGGTCTCTGTGACGTTCTGGGTTAGTGATGCGAACCAGCATCTTGATGCCGTCACCAGACGGGGAGATCCATGCAGAGTATGCGTACTGGTCTGTCCCTAGGACTGCCTTAGCCTTAGCTACCTCATCGGCGTCCTTGCCTACGTGGTCGAAGTCCAGGACGATAAACCCGCTGTGATCAAACAACCCATCATCGGAACGCTCTGAAAACTGGCCGCTGAACAATACAATAGGCAGTTTCTTTTTTGCCTCCTTGTCTCCATTGCGTACCAATTCGATTGTAGGCATGCTAGTGCCAGACTGGATACGCCGCAGTGCCTGACCTACACCAATGTAAGATGGCTTGTTGGTGTGGTATATGCTTTCGAATATAGTTACTTTCATTTTCTACGCTTTATATGCTTTTGAGTATAGCCGCTTTCATTTTCTGTACTCCCTAGCCTTTTCTAGATACCATCTAGCTTTAGCTAAGTCTTTTTCTGCAGACTCGTTTGGCTTGCTGCCAGCACGCATCTTGTACTTGAATGCGTTCATTTCGCAGAAGACAGCAAAAGCCTTGTCTCCCCACACGTCTATCATCATCCGCCAAGTCTCCTTGGTGAAGTCGTTGTAGTGCCTTGGGCTTTCCACCTGACTTACATCATATTCTTTATTGACTTCCATAGTTGTTTAGTTGTGATCACTTTTTTTACCAGAATCTTTCTATCCCCCTTGTATGTCTGAGGGTAGCATTGCTTGCTTATTATGCTCATAGAGTGAGCGTCAGCCATGATGTCACCTAGCTCGTTAGACGAACACAAACACCACACCTCTTTGTCGTAAGTCCTATTGTTTTTCTTGTAGGCCACGAGCAGTGTCTGGTAGTATATGTCGTCGGCTATGAACCTTTCTCCAATTTGTTCGCTATCCATTTCTTCTTTATTAGTGGTGCTATCTCTTGTAGCGTCATGCGCCTTCCAGCACAATCCTTAGACCTCATGAGTACGCAGTTGTCTCCTGCCTTGTTCATCATGCATAGCATCACAAAGTCATTGTCTGTCTCAGGTATGGACACTGAATAATCTTTGTGGTCTTCTAAGTGACAGAAGAAACTTACGTACTTGTCATCCTTGCCTTTAGCCCTAAAAGAATGAGGGCCAAGGAACTCTAGGTCCCTCAGCCCCCACTCAAAAAAGGCGAAGTACCCGAACAGCTTAGAAGGGTAGATCTTCGTCTGCTCCATTGCTTGCCGCAGGTGCAGGTTTGCTGTAAGAGTCCTTCGACTGCTGACGCTCTTGTGCTTTGTCGCTATTGGGGTCCCACACGGTGGCAAACGGTTTGCCGTTCTTGCTCACCCCCATAGTTATAAACACGTTGCCACCCGTGCCGTCAGCCTTCACGGCGGTACTGAATCGGTCAATCATGTCTCGCAGTTCTTCTTTCTTCAGGCGCAATCGCTGAGAAATGAACTTACCATTTGCATCGAACTTAGGTTCGTCTGCGTACCCCACGAAAACGGAGTCGTACTTTTTTGAGTTGTCACTCATTTGTTAAAGGATTTTTATAAGGTTTATAATCAGTGTAATTACCGTGATGTAGCAAAGCAGCGCTGTTGCTGCTATGATGCTAGCCTTGTATCGCTCAATCATCAGACTTCGAAGATCATGTAGTCCTTGCTGGCCTCTGAGATTTGACCATCCATGAATGCATTGATTTTACTCACTGCACTTTGAAACTTCATCTCTCCCCTGAACAAGGTCTCCTCCGTGCATCTGACGACTGCTGGTAGATATGGGAATGCCTTTTCCTGTACCACCCAGTAGAACTCTTCAATTCCTGTGGCCTTGCAATAGATGTATGCTTGAATGTCGTAGCAGAGCTTGTTGACATCGTACCTAAAGCCCTCCACGCTACGAGTAGACTTGCTGTCTGAAATATAGTGACCACCAAAGCAGTCAATATACCCCTTAACAAGAACGCCGTCAATTTCTTGATAGATTTCCTTTTGATAATCTCCATTCAAGTATGTTTCTACGATTCCACAATCCTTCAGGCGCTTCACCATGAGGTTTGCCGCATCCCAATCTTTCTCGCTGCAAATGAGATGACCCTTTTCATGCAACTCAATCATGATTGATGCCTTGACCTCCTTGAACTCGTTGGTCATCGATGGTGACTTAGACTCCTGAGTCTTCAGGGAGCAGCGCTCAAGGATGTACCCGTCATCCACCACCCTGTAAACCTCGTGAGCCTTCTTGTTGTCGAACAACAACATGTCATACATGGTCCCAAATTCAAGTGCATCAGATTGCGGATCACGCACCCCCTTCATGTGCATGTCAAATAATGACAAGTCAATCAGGGCTTTCTTCATGGATGAGTACGACAGGTGTGGCTTGCCGTACTTGTCTTGTAACTTATCAGATAAACTCATCGAACAAACTTCTTAATGGCGTTCTTTTGGTTTTCAGTCAGCTGCTCCCCGTACTTCATGAGGATTTGTTCATACGCTTTCTTCTTGTCGGATTGCGACTTTACGTATGAGATAGCCTTATCCATAATGGATGCAGGTTCAGAAGGAGCCGATGGTGCATCAGACGATGGCTTCTTGGCTGGTGATGGGGACGCAGTGTCCTTACCATGTGTGTTAGTGCCGTCGCTGTCCTTGGTGTCATCGATGAGGAACAGGCCGTTCAGAGCGTACTTACGAGCATAGGATGAGGCTGCTCCAGTGATCTGGCTCCCATCCATACCCTTCTTTTCTTCTTCCTCTCGCGCATAAGAAGTCACAAAGATATGGTCCTTACCATCTTCACTGGTAACCACAGCTGTGGCCTGTACATAGATCCTGTCACCTACGGGGGTAATTTGGTCCCTAATAACAAGCGTCAGTCCATGCTCTTTAAGCAGCGGCTTCACAGCCTCTAAGATGTCTTCGCAGCTTCGATAGTTGTACTTGCCGAAGGCGTTGAACTGCCCTTTAGGGGCCTTGAGTGCCGCCTGAACAGACAGCAGTTTTGAGTGTACACTCATGTTGATTGAATTGAATTGAGTTAATAAAGCCGTTTTTGTTTTTGGTGAAATGGTAGGAGCTTTGTTTCATCAGGTATTTTCTCTATAACCCGTCATGGAATCTCTCCATGCACCATACGCTACTACCCCCGTCACCTCTGGTCAGCGTTCTGACCTTTCCTCGTTAGCCATTGAATGGACCTTCACGTAAGAACACATGAAGTCGAGTACGTTGTTGGTTGCCCTACTGATAACACCCTCAAAGTCGGTCTCTTCAGAGAGGAGTCCCGCAGATGATGGTATCTGAAGGTCTGGATTCGGATGCATGTCTATCACTTTTTTTGCCTTCAGCAAGTGCTTGTTGTATGCCTTGAATCCAGACGCGTAATCATCCAACATCTGGTAGAGTGGGTACGAAGCCCAATCTTCTAACCCGTTGGTTTCTATATCCTTGATGATGATGTGCTTTGTCCTTGTAGAGATGTAGTCATCATCGTTGATCATCCGTATCAGCTTCCGTTGGTTCATATTGGTTGTATGTTGACGAGTACACTAGCCGAACTTTTGTGCCTCTCGCAAAAGCGAGGTCAGCACTTGGAGTTACGTAAGTTACGCCATTTCTGGCATAAGAAAACAGATGCTCGTCTACATTCGCTGAGGCGTTTGATGTCCACTTGAGTGTGTCTAATTGATTCATTGCTAAATTGTTGACGCAAATTTACGTTGCAAGATCCGAATAAACAAGAGGGTTGGCAAGTATTTTTTCAACCTGCTCAACGCCTCAGGTTTAGACGAGTGATCTTTTGCAAAAGGCATCACAAATCGATACCCTACGCAAAGGATTACATCACGCTAGAGTAGTGCTTTACAGGTGACTTTACGCTAGTAGCCATCTTGTATGCAAGGTTGAATGCGCTGTTGTCGAGGATGATGTTTGGCCCAACCATCTTGCTGGAGTCTCGAACATCCTGATTCTTGTTTGACAAGTGAGTTGTGAACTTGGTCACTCCGTTGAACATACCCCATGCGGTATGACCCTTCTGTGCCATCTCACTCATCACTGCTTCACGTAGTTCTACCGCTCGGTTAAACTTCTTGCGGTTGATGCTGTCTAGGTTGGTCGAACTGAAGTCCACATCGAATACGCTATCGATAAACGCTGTGACCTGACGGCTAGTTACCTCTGCCTTCGACATGAAGTACATCTTGTCGGCAATACCATAAGAGGCATCGACTGACTCATCAAACGCTTGCTTGTAGTACATGATCTGCTCAAGCAATGGATTGATCGTGCCAGCGCTGTGTCGAACAGACATCCCCTGCTTTTTAAGGCTCTTCATGGAGGCATTGAAGGTGTTCATGCAGCTAATTGTGACGCTGCTGCTACCCCATGATACAGGGGTTGTACCATCGTGGGAGTTGAGGCATGTAGAGTAGAACCGTACAGTATCGTTGTTGATGCCGATGCCATCAAGCTTTACTGGAGAAGCCAACTGAATAAATACTTTCTTTCCGTTGGAAAAGTAACCAGCCTTATGTACTGGTGCATCTGTGAACTCAGCGACGTTTCGCACTAGAGCAAGCATGTCAGAGTTTTGGAATAGTGTGTAGTTCTTGCCTACGGAAGCCAATACTTCACGGGTGTCTTCACGCACCACCGCAAAGTGGTTGGTTGGGGTTCCGTCTTCGAGGAACATGCGCTCCTTGTTTACCTTCCAGTCGAGGCCGTGTTGGGCCAGGGTGTTGTTTGAATCAGTCATTTTCATTGGTTTTTTGATTTTGTTCATTGGTTTTTGCTGAGTCGATCAGCGAGTGAATGCAGATAATCATCTGCGATGTTGGTAAGTGTTCCATGGCATTGAGGTGCAGCGACTCTTCTATTTTGTCGAGAATTAACCTAAGAGCAGACAGCTCATACCCGTCGTCAATCATGGACCTAGCTGCCGCCCCATGTTCAGCCATGTCGTTACGTATAACTATGACACTCTGAGGGATGCTTTTACTGAAGATTTTTCTCATAACTCGCAGATGATTTTACCGCTCTCTGAGATAAACCCAGCGTCAATTAAATGCCTAGCAGTGCGTCCATAATGCCCCTGAAGAGACCAAGCCTGTCCCGTTTTAATCAGGGTGGAGAAGAGTTGGAGCGCCTCCCCTTCTTGCATATCACCATTTTCGTAACTGATGATTTGATCGATTAAACTCATTTTTTTATTTGATTAAATTGTTTCATATAACCTGCTTCCCAGGGTTGAAAGGAATTTGTAGTTCTTAGAATCTACATTTTCTTCTACCCCGTCTACTACCTGCCTCCAATAAGGAGCTACTTTAGGGTCGTACATCACTCGTGAAATCCTCCTGCTGCCCGCAAGCTTTGGGCCGCTAATGATTATTGAGCTGCAGCTAACCCACGCGCAGACCGCTTTGTTGCTGCCTGAGTGAATGACCTCCGCTACAGACCTTCGGTTGTGAAGGACTGCATTGTGCATGTATATGCACTCATCTCCGTTTGGGTCTACGTATTCTACGTCGTCCCCGTGTCTTATCTGCCACATCATGTAGTATCTACCCCTACCTAAGTGGAACCGAACCTTCAATGGTCTCTTGCTCATTTGCCGTCGTTTAATTTGTTAATCTCTGATTGAACGTAGTCACTTACATCATTCCAATCAACTTGATCGAATATGTTCCACATCCATGTAGTCAGAGATGGACTGTGACACATGTTGATGTCGAATTGTACCCATTGTTCAAGGTACTTGCCAGTCACCTTCCACCCAGGGATGTTCTCGTGGGAGTAGATGATGGTTTTGATTTTGCTTGCGTCGAAGTAGGACGCTGCAAGAAAGGTCTCGTGATTCGAGAACCCAAGGTAAGGTAATGAAGACATGTTGTTTGGTTGTTTTGATGCCGCAAAGTTAATTTACGTTTTTCGATTTTCCAAATTTATTTTTTCAAACTTCGTTTGGTTGTTCCCGCGGCGTGAACAAATCAGCCAGCCAGTCGCTATCGGGAAAGCTTTGCGACTCAGGACGATCCTTAAACCTTTGATATTCATTGACAACCACGTGGTCAAACCCTATATTCCATTCAGGATACAGATGCTTATACGCCTTAATCGCGTCCCTGACTACATACGGGGCATAAGTGTGTCTCCCATTAGCGTACCTGATTGCCATCCAAATCGTGTCTTCAAAACACTTACTAACTACCCGCAATTTTTCTTTATCAGTCATTTCGTATAGGCCATTCGCCTCGTCTGTTTCTATGATGTCAATCAAGGCTTTCTTTCTGTCGCTCTTTTCAGTTTTCTTACTCATTGTCTTTTAATTAGTTAGTTTCACAAAGGGGCGTTGGTGTCACTCTGTGGGGGTTTTCAAGCAACGGACGGAGAAGCCGATTCGTAGGTAGTAGTAGCTCCGAAAGACATTGTCAAGGTCGGAGAAGAGGCCGCGGCTCCAGGCGGTGTCTGAACCATTGGCTGAAGAAGACCACCAAACGCCGTTGATGCCTCCATAGTAGAAGTAGCCATCGTCGTCGTCTCGGACGCCAGCGGGCAACGCGGAAAACCCGCTGCTGTTGTTGCCGTTCCAAGGTGGTGTATCTGAAGGTGACGCTTTCATCTTCGCTCCCGCAACTTCCTCTCCACCCAGACGCTCGACCAGCTCCGTCCACTCTTCGTTAGTCGGAACAGTGAAACCTTCAGGCGCTAACCCTCTTGCATCGTTGACAGCGTACCAGTTGTAGAGGTAACTACCATTTGGTGTAATGCAGTAGGCCGCACTATCCAGCTCAGACCACTCCCCGTTGTCTTCCACTAACGGGATGTCTTCTCCATTGCGGAACTTGGTGACCTTGAGGTCTTCGGTGGCCCACTCTTGTGTGCCAATTTTTACTGTTTTCATTTGGTTTTTGTGTTAAAAGTTTTCAACCTCTTGTTTTACTTCAGTCCAGTAATCAATTTCATTCTGAACCGTGAGTAATGCAATCTTCTTGGCAATTGTGGTGCATAGGATTTCATTTCCGCACTCTGTGTCCTCCTCCATTAAAACCATTTTGTTTTGCATGACTAAGAGTTGTGCTTTTTCTTTTGCAGTCAAAAATTTCACGTTGTCTTTCATTTGTTTTTGATTTGTGCAAGTTGTTGTTCGAGTTCTGCGATTTTTTCTTGTCTTGCCATTTCAGCGTAATCAACAATTTCGTGTCTGCATTGGGCGAATGTCATCCCCCAGTCCTTGCCTTCTTCGCGCACAACGTACGGGTGCGGGCAGTCCACTTTCGCCACAAAAATTCTTGGCCACCATTCCGTGTTGTCGTAATCGCGCACTTCTACGCGGTCTCCAGTTTTGAACTCTGTCATTGTTTAACTTGATTTATTGATTTGACTTGTAAACTCTTGGGTTGACTCTGTGTCACAGAGTGGGGGTTGATATGCTTGAGTCAAATTACACCTTTAAGGGTATAGTTTAAGGGTTTTGAACCGAATTACACCTTTAAGGGTATAAAATTCAGTCAGGCTGATGATAAACCTTTTCCCAATCGATAGCCTGTATGATGTCCTGTACGTCATACTTGTCTGATTCGGATAGCTCGTCATCATCACCGAAAAACTCTATGTCTATGATTGCGAACATTCCATTGGCTTCGAGTTCAACCTCTACAAGAGGTTGTACATCCACTCCAGATGTGGTTGTGACGTCTACGTAGAACCGCTTAGTGTTCGGCACTACATAAATAACATTGTTAATCTTCATTTTTTTTTTTGATTTTCGAAATGTCTAACAACAGCGATTACACCTAACACACAAATACTTCCGTAAAATAAAATCCAAAACATAACTTTTGTTATTTAGTAGTCAGGACAGGATTCGAACCTGTAATGATGGCTCGGTTCAGCTTACCATCCGTCACTCCTAGCGCGTCTACCAATTCCGCCACCTGACTTTTATAACGAGCATCGGGTCTTTCGGGGTTTCTGGTTTGCTGGCTTAATACAAACCCTTGTTATTCCGCGCCAGCCTAACAGCGTTACTGCTCGTTATTTCTAACTCCCTTGCCCAAGATTAGGGCGAGGAGAGCAATTACTACCGCATCGTGACCAAATTTGTTGGCGGCAACCATTGCCAATGTCACAACGATAATCTTAGCGAGAACGACTCCAGTCAATTCAGAATACTCCCGCATCCGCTTCTCTCTTTGGGTTTCTCTCAAACTATTCATTGTTTTATTACTTTGATTTTTGATTCTGTTTACGGCATCGGTTTTCCGCTGCTCGTGAATATGTACCTGCAATTACGTAGGTCGTAGATGCAGCGTTGGTTGGTGGAGCAGGCAAGAAACATAGCCGACTCAATGTCATTGATATGGACGGAGGCTTCAATCTCTATCCGCTCAAGCTCTGTGTTGAGCCACGTACCCATGAACAACGATTCTGCTGACCATGGATGAAGCTTGTACACCTTCATAATGTCATCATGCAGGCTCTTGTATGCTGACTTAAATTCAGCTTCATCTGAGATGACAGCTACGATATATGGCCATCCGACCTTAGCTGAGTCGCTAGCCTTGAATGCATCCGTCATTGCTACGATGTATCCGTGGATTGGCGTGTCATCGCCTAGCGATCCGTCCACAAGTACTAGTCGAGAGGTTCCTCCTCCGTCCAACGTCTCAAAGTACATGCGCTCTACCTCTCTTGCTTCAACCGCTTCCTCGAAGCTTTTAGCGTGTTGTGTGTTGTTCTTGCTCATTGTGTTGTGGTGTTTCTGATGCTGCAAAGATAAGTCCGTTGATTCGACATTTCCAAATTTATTTTTTCAAACTTTGTTTGTTACTGACTCTGCAAGGATGTACAGGGCCACCATAACGTAACATGCGATGATGATGTAAGGTGTCATTTACACGTGAATAAGAGGATGAAACATGCGATGATTGAGAAGGCCAACGTAAGTTCAAAGAACACGTTGTCAAGGATGTGCCTAGGTTCGCGCTTTAGCTGCGCTTGCATCCACTTGCGTAGTGCGTTCATTGTGCGTAGATTTCCTGTGAAACTTGGTCGTAGATTTCCTGTGCTTTCATTCGTGCATAGGTGATCCGCTGGGTTGTAGTGCCACACTTCTGCGGGGTTGGCAACGGCACATGCAGGCGCTCTTCTGCGCTAGGTGTGGACCGCACCACCCATACATAGGTGCGCTCTGAGTTCAGGATTGCCTCTGCAATCTCATCTTCGATGATGAATCGGTTCTTTTTCATTTGTTTGGTTTTCATTGTTTTACGTCTTCAGCGAGGTTCAGGTTGCGCTGGATAAAATCCAGCAGGATAACGAGTTGCTCTGCACTTCCCTTGAGTCCGAAGTACTTCTTCACGTCAGTGATTTTCCATCGGGCATGGGGCTTGATGCCCTTCGAGTACAGGCTCACGTCTCGCTTGGTCAGGATAAGCGTCCACCTCCATGATGGCACATCTATTCCGTTGATGTTCATTGGCCTAGCTGCCAATACCTCGCCCCAAAAGGGGGCCGACCTGTCTGCGGACACCGCCATAGCGACCTCCTCAAAATTGAGATTTTTCATTTTATACATGTTGTTAAAATTCCCAGATAAATGGCACTTCATCTTCGATGAAATCAGAGTCAGCGTTCTCTATGTACCCATATATGTCGCGCATCTCCGACCACTCCTTGCCCTTCGCCGTCAAGTCCTCGATAACCAAGTCCCGCTTTTCCAAGATTAGCGCTGCAATACGGGTGGCGTACTCCTGCAGTCGCTCTGACTCCTCGTACAACTCACGAACCTCCTTCATAAGTTGCTTGTAATGAGCCGTTTCTCTTTCGACTCGCTCTTGAATGTCCATGTCGTCCTTGCTCATGTTATACATGTGTTTGGTTTTTGTTTTCGTGAAAGCCTATCGTACCTAGAATGTACTTGATGTAAAGGTGGATAATCATTTGATTTTCAGTTAGTTATCGTTTATCGGTTCCAGCTATTCTTGATGCACACCCATATAGTCGCTTGCAACTCGATTGGGTTGACATTCAGTTCTTTAGCTACGCTAATCGTTTCCGCCTCGATCAGCTTGTACTGCTTGGGTGTCACGCTCTCCACACACTGCATGGGCGCCTTGCTCTGCGTCTGACACGCCCTGAGATGCCATTTGTCGATGGTCACGTGGCTGCTGTCTCGCTGGCCTACGTTCCGTGCAAACGCATACGTCTTGGGTGATGACATGAGGATTTTTCGGTCGCCCTTTGCGATAGCAAAAGCCTTGATTTTGTTGGCATTGTACGTACACACCTTCACGGACTCGGCAGGCACGTTGTTGATAGCTGAGAAGATAACTAGCTCAGCATCAATCTTGTTGCGGTTCCACTTGTTGTTGGGGGATAGTGCGCTCACTACGCCTGCCGCAATCTCCTGTTCTACAGAGTACTTATCTGAAAGATAAGC
>Ga0209229_10001162_pt1 | contig 10814 bp, 7 predicted proteins | sample SanBayMetagenome_FD_187466 | JGI IMG/M metagenome (GOLD analysis project Ga0209229, IMG submission 187466) | Freshwater and sediment microbial communities from dead zone in Sandusky Bay, Ohio, USA (SPAdes) (version 2) | ecosystem: Environmental > Aquatic > Freshwater > Lentic > Sediment | place... | reverse complement strand
TTTATATAGTTTTATATAGCAATTTTCCTGCTTAATTTTTATCTCATATAATATGAAAATTTGTCAACTCGATTAACTATTATTAAATTTCAGTATTATCAGTATTAATTATTCTTTCCTGACTACAATAAAAATTTAAATTAATTAAAATTATTAATTATGCAAACTGTAACTACTAGTCAAACTAATCAATTTAATTGGCAAGCGATCGCCCAACAATTCAGTAAAATTGTCGGTGCTAATCATGTAATTGCCAAAAAAGAAGAACTATTAGTCTATGAATGTGATGGTTTAGCTAGTTACCGCCAACACCCCGCCCTAGTTGTCTTACCCCGTACCACAGAACAAATTGCTGCTATTGTCAAAATATGTGATCAACAAAATATTCCTTGGTTAGCCAGGGGAGCCGGTACAGGTTTATCAGGGGGAGCCTTACCCGTAGAAAATAGTGTATTAATTACCACCTCATTAATGCAGAAAATTCTGAAAGTTGATTTAGAAAATCAACAGGTAGTAGTACAAGCCGGCGTAATTAATAACTGGGTAACACAAGCTGTGACAGGAGCCGGTTTTTATTACGCTCCCGATCCCTCCAGTCAAGTGATTTGTTCCATCGGTGGTAATGTAGCAGAAAATTCCGGCGGAGTACATTGTTTAAAATACGGCGTAACAACCAATCACGTTTTAGGCTTAAAAATTGTCACCCCCAGCGGTGACATAGTTGATATAGGCGGTCATCTACCGGAAATGCCTGGCTACGACTTAACAGGAGTATTTGTCGGCTCAGAAGGAACCCTCGGCCTGGCGACAGAAATCACCTTAAGAATTGTCAAAACCGCTGAATCTATTTGCGTATTATTAGCGGACTTTACTACCATTGAACAAGCTGGTCAAGCGGTTTCCGATATTATTAGTGCTGGGATTATTCCCAGTGGCATGGAAATCATGGATAATTTCAGTATTAACGCTGTGGAAGATGTTGTCGGTAGTGGGTTATATCCCCGTGATGCGGGTGCTATTCTATTAGTAGAAATAGACGGTTTACAGGTAGAAGTTGATGTAAACAAACAAAAAATTGCTGAAATTTGTCAAAATAATGATTCCCGCAGTATTACCACCGCCCATGATGCAGATAAACGTTTAGCTATATGGAAAGGACGCAAAGCCGCCTTTGCCGCCGCCGGTCATGTCAGCCCCGATTATTATGTACAAGATGGAGTCATACCCCGCACCCAGATGTCTTATGTATTACAGCAGATTGCAGCTCTCAGTGAAAAATCTGGTTATCGGATTGCCAATGTCTTCCACGCCGGTGATGGTAATTTACACCCGCTAATTTTATTTGACAACTCTATTCCGGGAGCCTTAGAAGAAGTAGAAGAAGTGGGGGGAGAAATCCTGAGAATCTGTGTTGAAGTGGGAGGCAGTTTATCAGGAGAACATGGGATTGGTGCGGATAAAAAGTGTTATATGCCTTGGATGTTTAATGAAATTGATTTAGCGACGATGCAATGGGTACGACAAGTATTTAATCCCAAAGGTTTAGCTAATCCTAATAAAATATTCCCCACCCCTCGCACCTGTGGTGAGTCAGCCAAAATGTATAATGTGCAAGCACTAGCAGAAAAAATACCGGGAATAGAAATATTTTAATAGTAGGTTGGATGGTAGGTTGGGTTGAGGCACGCAACCTAACCTACAAATTTACAAAATAGAAAATAATTTTGTGTTAAACGTCCTTAAATATTCTGATAATCCTCATCATCGTTATTATCAGAAGCAACCCCATAGGCAGTTTCACCCAATAAATTACTATCTATAATAAAACTATCTGACAATTCCTCTGCTTCAGCAGTTTCAGGAAAAGGAAAATTATCTGTTAATGATGCTATTTCATGATCATTAAGTAAATCAATATCCAAAACATCAGAAGCTACAACATAGGGTAAACGAGCCCCCATCAAACCTTTTTTAATTCGCTCTGGACTATTTGGAAATAGAACAAATAGAGGAAATATTCCCTCCGGTGGTTGCGGGTAAATATGTTGATAATGGTAGGGCATTACCCATTCATAATCCTTATTTAACCACACCTGAGTTTGTCGCCACCGCATTAATAGGTCCGATAAATCCTCCTGGGGACGTTGAATAAAAACAAATATTTCTACCCCAGTTTTTACCTGCCATTCTGGATCACACATCAAAACCCCCAAATCGCAGGGTAAACAAACACTTTGCCCCGGTGTAATTGGGGGTGAACCTTTACTGGTATAGGAAACTCCCTCCTTTAATTGCACTATTGGCAGAGGAATCGTAATTACACTAGATTCTGAACGCCTCATACTGGGAAGCATTTCTAGGTAAGGACGATATTGTTTTAATAGACCAACTACTGCTTTCGCATGACTATAATAAGCCAGCAATTCTTCATAATCAGCTTGATTAGTAGATGACATACAGGCAGAAATTAACCTAATTTTTCAAATACCGCAAACATTGGTAAATACATGGATAGTAAGATAGAACCAACCATTCCCCCTACTACGACAATCATTAAGGGTTCCAACATAGCAGTCAAAGATTTGACTGCTTCTTCTACTTCTGTTTCATAAAAAGTACCCACTTTCATTAACATACTATCTAGTTCCCCAGTTTCTTCGCCAATTGCCATCATCTGAATAGCAAGGGAGGGAAAAACATTTTTTTCCTGCAAAGCTAAACTAATCATGCCACCACTTTGAATCTCTTGTCTGGCATATTCAATGGAGTCAGCGATCGCCACATTACCCGCTACATTCCGGACAATTTCTAAAGCTCTTAAAATTGGTACACCCGAACGGGTTAAAGTACCAAAGATCATGCAAAAACGAGCAACTGCTGATTTTTCTAAAATGTCACCAAAAATTGGTAATTTCAAAAATATTCTATCCATGGTCATGTGACCAGCCGGTGTAGCATAATAGGCTTTATAGGCAATACTAATACCAATAATAATACCCACCGCAGTTGCTTGAGGAATCGGTGGCCAGGCTCGACAGAAGGCACTAATATTCAACATCATTTCTGTAAAAGCTGGTAAATCAGCACCAATATCTTTAAATATTTTAGCGAAAGTCGGTAACAGGAAAGTGGTCATACCAAAGAATACAGCTAAAGCAATGAACATAACTGTTTTGGGATAAGACATGGCAGAGTTAATTTCACTCATTGTCTTAGCGTTTTTTTCCATCATTACTGCTAATCTTTCTAATACTTCATCTAATACCCCCCCTACCTCACCGGAAGCGACCATACTAATAAATAGTTGATCAAAACATTCTGGAAATTTTTCCATGGCAACAGATAGTTCAGAACCCTGTTCTACTTCCGCCGTGATTTGTTTTAAGGCCCGTTTTAATTTGCCATTATCGGTTTGTTCCCTTAATACTGTTAAACAACGTAACATCGGCACACCAGCATTAAACATTGCTGCAAATTGGCGGGCAAATACAGCTAAATCTTTAACGGTCAAACTAGCCATCTTTGCTTCCAGTTCTTCCTGGAATTTCTCAAAAGCACTTTGTTTTTTTCGATTATCTTTTCCCTTGATGGCTCCAGCTGTCATAATTTTCTCCTGTAATTATTCTTTTTTTATTAAAATCAATAGTAGATAGGTACAATCAAATTGACTGTACCTAAAAAATATCTATTTATTTTTTCGCTTTGGCTGCTACACCAGTTTTCGGTTCAGGACCAATTAATGCTTGTAATTCATCAGGTTTTACAGCTTTACTCATCGCATCAGACCAGGTAACTTTACCTTCTAAGTAAAGATCCCGTAAAGCCATTTCCATGGTTCTCATGCCTAATTTCGCCCCCATCTGAATTTGGGAATATAGCTGAGAGTTTTTCGCTTCCCGAATTAGGTTAGCGATCGCCGGTGTATTGACCATGATTTCTTGAGCTGCACAACGACCACCACCGATCTTGGGTACTAAGTTTTGACTACAAACAGTAATAATAGAGTTAGCTAACTGGGTTCTAATTTGTGGTTGTTGTTCCGAGGGGAATACGTCTAACATCCGGTCCACCGTACCAGAAGCTGAGTTAGTGTGTAATGTACCAAATACTAAGTGACCCGTTTCCGCCGCACTACAGGCTAGACCAATCGTTTCCAAATCCCGCATTTCCCCCACCAGAATAATATCCGGGTCCTGACGCAGAGCCCCTTTTAAGGCATTACCAAAACTCTTAGTATCTTCACCTTTTTGCCGTTGGTGAAATAAACATTTGACATTTGGAAAAACATATTCTATCGGGTCTTCTACCGTTAAAATATGTTCAGAACGAGTCCGGTTAATCATATCTAATAGGGCTGCCAAAGTAGTTGTTTTACCGGAACCAGTTTGCCCCGTCACTAAATATAGACCCCGTGGCCGTTCTGTCAATTCCCGTAAAATAGTAGGAATACCCATCTTATCGGCGTTAGGTATTTGGGAAGCTAACGCCCGCATACAAGCAGCCCAAGAACCTCTTTCCCGATATACATTTAAACGAAAACGAGCTAAACCTTTAATCCCATAGGCACTATCTAATTCCCAGTTCTGTTCCAGATTTTTCCGTTGCATATTATTCAGCATCTGGAAGATTAAACTCTGTACTTCCATGGCATCGAGGGTTTCCCCAAATTGTGGCTGGGGAGCTAACCTCCCTTGTACCCGGAAATAGATAGGTGCACGAGCTTGAATATGTACATCAGAACCACCCATTTCCACCAAAGCCTCTAGGACATCATCAATCATCAGTGACATAAAATTTTCTCCTTTTCCCTAAGTTTAGTTAGTTTTCATTTAGTTGCGATAATTACTTGTGAGCATTACTTGAGTATTACTATTTAAAGCGAGCCGTCATACAATAGGGGCAATCCTTCCATTCCGGTTGCATAGCCGCATTACAACAGCGACAAATCAAATTCAGTTTTGCCAAGCGTTTCATTTCTGCTTCCAAACCAGAATCAGTAAATGTCACCCGTTCTACTTCTTCAAAGGTAGTTTGACCCTGTTGTACTAGTTCTAAACTATATTGTAAAAGAGTTTTCATTCCTTCTTCTACCGCTGCTTCCTTAATCTGTTCTGTCGGTGCGCCTTCCGTAATTAAACATTGTAAACGTTCTGAGTTTTTCATAAACTCATAAACACCTACCCGGCCTTTATAACCGAGACCACCACATTTCTTACATAATTGATTTTGTTCAGCCAGAGCTTTCCGCTCATCCACAGGAACAATATTAGCTAAATGGAAGGAAAAACCTTCTTGTTGGGAAGGAATCAGACCATAACGACGAAATTCCTCTTCCGTTGGTTGATACGGTTGCCGACAGTCAGAACAAACCCGACGCATTAAACGTTGGGCCAATACTCCTAATAGGGCGGCGGAAATCATGAAAGGTTCTACCCCCATTTCATCTAAACGAGCAATTGAACCGGCAGCATCATTAGTGTGCAAAGTCGTTAATACTAAGTGACCAGTTAAAGCCGCTTCCATGGCCGTTTTTGCCGTTTCCTTATCCCTCGTTTCTCCTACTAGAATCACATCCGGGTCTTGTCTTAAAAAGGCTCTGAGAATATTTGCAAAGGTTAAATCTTTCTCCCGAATCACTTGACATTGGGTAATACCTGGTAGGGCATATTCAATCGGGTCTTCTGCCGTACTAATATTAACGCCTGGTTCATTCCGTTCTGACAAAATAGAATACAAGGAAGTCGATTTACCAGAACCGGTCGGACCAGTAACTAATATGAGACCAAAGGGACGACTAGCTGTTTCCCGCACCATTGCTAAGGTAGTCGGATCAGAAATCAAAATATCTAAACCTAATTGCGTGCTAGAACTATCGAGAATCCGTAAAACTATTTTTTCACCAAAACGACTGGGTAAACAATTTACCCGGAAATCTATTGTCCGTCCCTGGAATACCCGCCGGATTCGACCATCCTGAGCTTGCCGACGTTCGGCAATATCCATGCCGGCAATAATTTTAAAACGGGAGGAAAGAGCTGCTACCACTTTTTTCGGAAAACGGAAATATTCCTGTAATACACCATCTTTCCGCATTCTCACCCGCAAAAATTCTTCCTGCGGTTCCACGTGAATATCTGATACTTTTTCCGATAGAGCTTTGGCTAATATGACGTTAACCGCTTTAATCACCGGAGCAGATTCTGCATCCTCTAACTGTTTATCTAAGTTAAAGTCATCAGACATCTCAGAGGCTTCTTCTAACTGACCTTCGTCAAAAGCATCTGCACCAAATTCTAATTTTTTCTTTTTCTCTAATTCTGCTAAAGTTTCTGCCCGACGGGTTTGTTCTTCCCCGTATTCCGACATTAATAATTGATAATCTTCCGGGGTAATTACCAATTTTTGTAAAGTCAAACCATGGCGACGGAGAATCTGATTTTTTAATTCGTCTAATGCTTCCAAATTATCGGGTTCTACCATCCCCACCATGATAAAGGGAGCTTGTTCCCGATAAGACACTAATAGTTCTGGGGGAGGAGTTTCACCGGTAACACTCTCTAATTCTTCTAAGAGAGGTTTTGCTTCTGGTTCTAAAGTTTTTTGTAAGACTTGATAAAGTTTATCCGCTTTAATATATTGGGACTGAATTAATTGATTACCAAAATGGGTTTCATTACTAAATAGGGGAACTAACTGATGACGCTGACAAGTTTCTCTGGGAATAAAGCGGTCAATTAGATAACAAACCTGTTGGACCGGTATTGGTGTGATTTCCGGATCAAAAGCAGCTACCCCATGTAAGATCATCAACTCGAAGAGTTGTTGCTTTTTGTAGTGTCGCATTAATTCCGGTGGCAATGGTTGCCCTGTCAAAGCAGACAAGACATCAGTCAGAGGTTTACCGGTTTTGCGACTTTCTAATTGACATTGTTTAAATTGTTCAGGACTAACAATGCCGGCTTGAATTAATTTATGGCCGAAGGGTGAAAGATCACCAAGGGCGACGATGGCAGTGCGGGGACTAGATGTGGTCATAGACTAATGCCCATTTTCTATAAATTTACTAATTCTCCCATCATGCCAACATGAAAATTGGGATCAGGGGAGGAGACGATTTGCCAATGGCTATTTACCAAAATCAGTTGAGCCAAGATTATGGGATGTGCTAATTATTCTAGCAAGTTTAGCATGAGAGCAATTTTGGCAAATCATGATTTAAGTATAGTCAATTGGGGATGAACAGCATTAAATTTAAGTAATTAATTACAATTGAATTTAGGTATTAATTTTCAGTATTAGTTCTGAGTATTAATTTTGGATGCGATCGCCGATCATCAGTCTTTATTAGGAATTGTTGTTATAGGGGTTTTCATTCTAGGGTAGTAGGGGCAATTCATGAATTGCCCTTACGGTGGTTTGATCAAAGGATGCTTTTACCCGATAGACTAAAATTAGCTATCTGATGATATTACCAGTCAGAATTTTTTTGTAACTACCCAGACAAATTTATACAGACAAATTATTTCGGCAAATTATCAAATCTTGGTTAATAACAAATTGCCCAGACTAATTGAAAAATTGCCAGATAGTGCTAACATACAAAAAAACTAGACGATGTAGTAAGTTAAGTATTCTAAGAAGCAATCAAGATGACTGAGTCCGATCAACCACAAGGTAATAATACCGATACAAATTCTCCTAATAACCTTAATGATATGCCATCCCCTAATAATAATGAAGAAACGGATTGGGAACTACAAGTAGCGGAGGCTTATCAACAAGCTCAAGCGGCTCCTCCTATCGATAGTGGGGATGTTGTACAAGCAGAGATGGCCAATATTGTAGATGATTTAAAGGATGCTAATCAATCCTTGGCGGCTCAAATTGAGGGGCTAAAACTACAATTGGAGGATATGAATGGACAATATCGCCGATTGGCCGCAGACTTTGAGAATTTCCGCAAACGTACCCAAAAGGAAAAAGAAGAGCAAGAGCAACAGGTAAAGGCTGCGGTAATTCTGGAATTACTGCCGATGATTGATAATTTTGAGCGTGCGCGTGCCCAATTAAAGCCTCAAAACGAAGGGGAAATGAATATTCACAAGAGCTATCAAAGTGTCTATAAACAAATGGTAGATGGTTTGAAAAAATTGGGTGTTTCTCCGATGCGACCAGAAGGCCAAGAATTTGATCCGAATTTTCATGATGCAGTCATGCGGGAACATACTGATCAATACCCAGAGGGGACGGTCACAGAGGAATTAGTCAGGGGTTACACTTTGGGTGAACGGGTATTACGTCATGCCATGGTGAAGGTAGCCGTGGCCCCAGAAGAAACGACTGATCCTGAAAATAATGAATCTAATTGATTGGGGTGAGATCAATCATTGAATTATTAAATCCAGTTGTTTTGTTCAACTGGATTCTCTCGTATTTACTACCTAGTAAATATTGATATTCAAATATTTAATACATAGATTAATTAATAGGAAAATTAATTAATAGGAAAAACTATTGAATTATTCATTGGATATTTACAAGAAAATTTTTTATTTATTCAAAACTAGTATTAGATAGCAGTATTTTATACAGAGATTTGCTAGAAAAATTATAAATTCACCTAAAATTATCAAGACAGTGAAGAAAAAATTGATAAAAGGGGAACCTTAATAAATAATTTATAAATCAATTTCAGACTAATCAGATGGACCGTAACTCCCGGCATATTGTCCCTGATAACCTTTGACAAATTTAACTAAAATTCTTAGTAATTAATTCATCAGTAAAATTAACCATTATGAGCAAAGTCATAGGTATTGACCTGGGAACAACTAATAGTTGTGTAGCTGTATTAGAAGGAGGTAAACCCGTAGTTATCCCTAATACGGAAGGTGGTAGAACAACACCTAGTATTGTCGGGTTTGGTAAAGGTAAGGAACGTTTAATTGGTCAGTTGGCCAAACGTCAATCCCTAACCAATGCTACTAATACAGTATTTAGCATTAAAAGATTTATCGGGCGACGCTGGAACGATACGGAGGAAGAACGTACGAGGGTTCCCTATACCTGTGTCAAGGGTAAGGATGATACCACCAATGTACAAATTAAGGGGAAAAATTTTACACCCCAAGAAATTTCCGCTATGGTTTTGCAAAAGCTGAAGCAGGATGCGGAGGCTTATTTAGGGGAAGCGGTGACAAAGGCGGTAATCACTGTACCCGCTTATTTTACAGATGCTCAAAGACAGGCAACTAAGGATGCAGGAACTATTGCCGGTTTAGAAGTATTAAGAATTGTTAACGAACCAACAGCTGCTGCTCTTTCCTATGGTTTGGATAAACAGGATCAGGAACAAACGGTTTTGGTTTTTGACCTGGGGGGAGGCACCTTTGATGTATCTATTCTGCAATTAGGTGATGGTATCTTTGAGGTAAAGGCCACAGCCGGTAATAACCATTTAGGTGGTGATGATTTTGACAATACTATTGTGCAGTGGATGGTGGAACAGTTCCGCAATCAAGAGGGGACGGATATATCATCGGACAAAATGGCCATGCAACGATTAAGGGAAGCTGCGGAAAAGGCCAAAATTGAATTATCTAGTACGACGAAAACTAATATTAATTTGCCTTTTATTACGGCTGATGCTACAGGACCCAAACATTTAGAGGTAGAACTGACTAGATCACAATTTGAAATTCTGGCAAAGGATTTAATTGAGGCGACGATTGAGCCGATGCGTCAGTCGATGAAGGATGCGGGGTTGAAACCAGAGCAGATCGACCGGATTATTTTAGTGGGTGGTTCCACTCGGATCCCAGCGGTACAGGAAGAAATTACTAAGTATTTCAGTGGTAAAATACCTGACCGCTCTATAAATCCTGATGAGGCGGTGGCTTTAGGGGCTGCTATTCAGGCGGGGGTATTAGCCGGCGAGGTAAAAAATGTTTTACTGCTTGACATTATTCCTTTATCCCTCGGTTTGGAAACCTTAGGCGGTATTTTTACCAAAGTCATAGAACGCAATACCACTATTCCTACTTCCCGCTCCCAACTATATTCTACGGCGGTAGATGGCCAGACCAGTGTAGAAATTCATGTGTTACAGGGGGAACGGGCCATGGTTAAGGATAATAAAAGTTTAGGGCGGTTCCTTCTGAAAGGTATTCCACCGGCTCCCCGTGGTGTACCCCAAATCGATGTAAACTTTGAAATAGATGCCAATGGTATTTTGAAAGTAACTGCTCAGGAAAGGGGAACAGGGCGAGCCCAAAGTATTGAAATTACTAATACTGGTGGTTTGAGTGAGGCAGAAATTGAACAAATGCGTCAAGATGCCGAACAATTTGCGTCAGATGACTTAATAATTAGACAATTAGTCGAGATGAAAAACCAGGCGGATAGTCTCCTCTATAGCTATGAAGTAACCATTAAGGAAAATGGCGAATTTATTAATGAGGCACTGCAAACGGAAGCGAAACGAGATAGTGATATTCTCCGACAGGCCATAGATAATCCGGAAATTACCGTGGAAGAATTACAGCGACAGATAGAAGTATTTAAGCTAACTTTGTTTGCCCTGGGTGAAGCGGTGTATAATCAATAAAAGTTGTGACTTTTTGCGGGTAAGGGTTTTTTGCCGATAACAATTAGTGGATTAAACTTACTAATTACCAGAATATTGCTATGCCAATACCCTAGAAAAGTTGTAATGATAGAATTGTTAATCCTTAAATTATTAATTATCATCACTTATTAATATGGCCCGTGACTATTATGAGATCCTTGGTGTAGAAAAAAACGCAGATAAAGAA
>Ga0209229_10001161_pt1 | contig 10817 bp, 5 predicted proteins | sample SanBayMetagenome_FD_187466 | JGI IMG/M metagenome (GOLD analysis project Ga0209229, IMG submission 187466) | Freshwater and sediment microbial communities from dead zone in Sandusky Bay, Ohio, USA (SPAdes) (version 2) | ecosystem: Environmental > Aquatic > Freshwater > Lentic > Sediment | place... | reverse complement strand
ACAGCGGCGGCTGCCGTAATCGTTGAGTGTCCGCTGGCGTGCTCTGGGAATGGTGGCGTCTGCAGCAACGGCTCCCAGGTCTTGTCGATGTATTGGTTGATGTAGGTCACGGGGCGAATCAGGTTCCCACGGAACTTCTCTGCCCAACATGCCGTGAAGCCATCAAACAAGGCGAAGGCAACCGTCGAATACACTTCGTAACAACGCACCAACGAGGCCGATTGATCCTCCAACACACGCTGCGCAATGTTCATCCAGTGTCCGCCGGGAGAAATCTGCCGCGAGTTGAACACAAAGTGACCATGGTAGTTGGTCAGCACTGGGTTGTCGTTCCAGAAGTTTGCGATTTCCCGCTGCTCATCGGTGAGGTTCGTTTTGACCTCCATCACTTCCATCGCGGCCTTGTAAAAGGCGGTGTTCTTCGACGTACTGAATGGGATGCTCGGTGGCACCTTGAATTCATTCGCACCGGTCAACACGATGGTTCGAACTTGTCCGCAATACGGCGAAAGGGGCTTCGTAAAATTCGGTGGAGTTGGGATCCAACATGAGTCGCAGCGAGGCCACTCGTAATCTGGAAGGCCCTGCGTGCGCGAGTAGCCATCTGCCTTGGCATATGCGTTCACGGCCTTGCCTACCTCGACACCAAACGCCTTCGAGCGGTCGAACACGTCCTTTGGGACCTCTGCTTGCAATGCTGCGAAGTGAACCGCTGCAAGACTATCCGAGATGCCAATGCGGTAGAGCAACTTGCTACACGCTACCTGCATCGCGGCTACAGTTGCAACACGATAGTCATAGGTGATTCCATCTTGCGGCTTTGGACACGTGGTAAACCCGTTGAGTTTTCCAACCATCGTCGTGTACCCCTGTTCGGAATGGTACGATGCTTGGTAACCAGCAAGGTTTGAATATGCATGAATGCGCGCTGCGATGGGCGGACCAAATCCGTCTTCCATGATCACTTCAATGACGCAGCGATTCCACTGATGCGCAATGTCAGCACCAGTCAGTTTCTGTGCATTGGCGGAACCAATGAGCACAAGAAACGCAAGGATGATTGAGAGTGCCTTCATGAACACAAACATAGAAAAAGCGGACGTACTGGTCTGAATTTATCGAGACGATTTCGTCTGCATTGGGAAGGCCTGCAAATCGAAGACCCGAGGTGAGCGTCCGTTCACGGTCAGCACGAGCAAATCATGCTTCCCTGGCACAGGCAGCACGGCCATGCGTCGTGAATCATGGGGCGCAGAGAAACCCGACTGCCATGGTTCAATCGGCGTGAACAATCCACGGCGATCGTTCCTCAGTACCAGACCCATGCCAGCATCGTATCCGATAATGTCACCGTCTTGCGTCTTGGCATTCCCCGCAACAACCAGGTCCTGATCCCCATCGCCGTCAAGATCCCGGGGGAGCACGGCCATTACTGGTGCCAATTGCGCCATATCTGGAAGTGGCTGGGCCACAAAGCGTCCATCTGTATTCAGGAACACAGTCGACGCGAATGTCCTTGCAACAAGTTGTTGCGCGGTGTCTTTCACTGCCGGCGCAATCACGTCGTCGATATCAGCGTTAGCGAACTGCGAAAACGTATTGTACTTCCGGGTCAGCGTTGGCATATGTGCGAGGATCGTGGTTCGTCCACGCGTTGGCATGCGCCGACCATCAACGTCGTACGTCACGAGATGATCCAGAGAACCGTTTTCGTCGAAATCACTTACGTAGCAGATGATGGGCTTGCCTGGCTCTGGAGTAAACTTCGCGTTGAGACCAATGTTCCCTGCGACAAGATCCATGTCGCCGTCATTATCGACGTCTACTGCTGCAACTGAGAGCCACCAGCCCTCTTGTCCATCCAAGCCGACTGACGTGGTAACCTCGGAAAACACACCCTTGGTGTTGCGCCAAACGCGAGGCGTCATCCACTGACCCACAACGACCAAATCAAGATCTTTGTCCTTGTCGATGTCTACCCACACTGCCTGCGACGTAAGACCACATCGTGATAATCCTGGGGCAACCTTGTCGGTGACATCGGTGTACGTGCCCTTATCGTTCCGATACAACACCGAGCGCGCTGCCGCTGGGAACTTCCCCGGCACACAGCGTCCACCAATGAAGAGATCAACATCTCCGTCGCCATCATAATCGGCTGGCACGACACACGAACCGCTATGGTTCCCGGCCGACAGACCGTTTGGTATGCGCGTGAAGGTCCCCTTCCCGTCATTGCGGTAGAGGCGATCCTCCAACTCAGGATCATTCGGCGAAAACTCATTGCCACCAGTAACGATCACGAGATCAAGATCTTTGTCGCCGTCAATATCGACGAGCGCAGCATCAACGTCTTCTGCATCAGTCACATCGTTGATACCACACGGCCACGGGGTGAACGTTTCATCGCGCTGCTGAAGGAATACCGCACTCCCCTGGTACTTCGCTCCTGTCAACACCACATCAGCCATACCGTCACCGTTAACATCTCCCACAGCAACACCTGGCCCGTCCTTCGAGAAACGATACGGCAACAACCGCTCACGCTTAAAATCATCGTAGGCATTCTCCTTGTGGAAGAACGGAATACTTGCACGACGACGCTTCGACATGAACTCGCGATTGAGATCTTCAGCCTTCCATGCAATTGCAGTCGTTGGCAGTTGGAGTGTCGTGTATGAATTCAGTGGGACCGTCGTGTGCGTGGACGTAACGCCCGTTGGCCAACGCACAACGCATGAGTCAATCGCTGCTACTGTTCCTAATCCGAATACAATCCGCATGTCGGATGTGGAATGAAATCCTCTCGATGCGGTCACCTCGCGTATAAACGTTCGGGCTCCTGCATGGAGTGTAACACGGGCACCAACGCCATACATATTTCCTGCTGTTCCACGAAGAGCAATACCTACCCAACGTGCCGCCGCTCCACGCGCTTCGATGGTACGATTAATGTAGATCGATGGCACGGTGTCGGTGTTGTTCACAACGATGTCGATATCGCCATCGTTGTCGAGATCAACCATCGCCGCACCGTTCGACACTTGTGGATCAACAAGTCCCGACGACATCGTCACGTCGGCAAATCGAAGTCCAGTGGTATTTCGAAACAGAAAATTTGACAGCTGACTACGAGGCATCGATTTGTATGCGTCCGATCGCATCGGCTCTGCGCCAGCAAACAGATTGTACGAATAATCCTGATCGCCAATGTCGCGCTTTGTTCCGTTCGTCATGAACATGTCGAGTCGGCCATCAAGATCAACATCTCCCATCAGCACTGACCAGCTCCAATCGGTGGCAGCGATACCTGCTTGATAGCAGATATTCGAGAAGCGGCCATTACCTCGATTGAGGTGGAGTGCATTATGAACCCGCTGCAGGGAGTCGAAGAACGGACCGTAGATCGACATTCCACCGAGTTGGGTTTGGCGACGGTAGTTGTCTTTCGGAAGCATGTCCACCGTGATGATATCAAGCAATCCATCATCGTTGACGTCGCCAATATCACTGCCCATTGATGCCCACGACATATTCGCCATCGCTCGCTGCGCAGAATCAGCGAATGTGCCATCCTGCTTGTTCAAATACAGCGCATCCCGCTCTTCGAAATCATTTGTTACGACGATGTCCGGCCAACCATCGTTGTTCAGATCACCGATGCTGGCACTCAGACCGTAGCCCTTATCATGAATCCCGGCTGCCGTTGTGACGTCAACGAACACACCATTGCCATCGTTACGAAATAGCTTGTCGCAAAGCCCAGGATTGAGATATCCTTTACGCCGTGGCTCACCGCTGTTGACAACGAAGACGTCGAGATCACCGTCCCGATCGTAATCAAGCACTGCAGCCTGTGACGAGAATCCGCGAAATGACAATGCAGATGATTGCGAGACGTCGCTGAACCGTCCCTTACCGTCATTGACAAATAGTCGGTTAGCGAGGTAGCGCCGGCATACATACACGTCGAGATATCCGTCACCGTTGAGGTCCGCAATGAGGACGCCGGTGTTCACGCTCGCGTCGTCAAGGCGAATGCCACATGTCTGCGATACATCGCGAAACGTGAGATCGCCATTGCTGATGTATATACCTACGCCATTCTGTGTCGACGTGAAGACTAGGTCTTGGTAGCCGTCACCGTTGAGGTCGCCGACACCCACGCCACCGCCATTGTATGCGTAGAAGTCTGCGAGGACGTTAAACGTATCAGATTCGACGATGTCGTTGCGAAAGGTAATACCTGATCGCACCGCCGACATTTGCTGGAATGTTTGTGCCGGCACTCGCACCGAGAGGCACAACATCACTATACACATTAGAGCAACTACGCTCATAGCCCGTCTCCGTGGTCATGCACTCAGAAACGCGTACGGAACACGACGATCACCCCAACCAGAGCAAAGATGACGTTGGCACCCCAGCCAACAACATCGACAGGGACGTCGATCACAGCTCCGACAGCTTGACTAACCTTTGTGAACGCAATGTAGGTAATTGCAAGGATCATCGCCGCCGCAATGTTCACCGCCATGCCACCCCTTCGACGTACGGCGGCAAATGGGATAGAGATCATTACAACAACGAGGTTGACGAACGGGAACGCCCATTGCCCCGAGAGATCAATCTCCTGTCGGCGGGTGTCCTTGCCCCCTTTGCGCAGTGTCCCGATGTTCTGTTCTAGCTCCGTGAACGTCATTTCGTCGGTATTGAGCTGCAGACGCACGATCTGGTCGTGCCGAACAGAGAATTCAACGGGCTGATTTCGGATCGTCTCAACATCAACATGATCGGTGAGCCTGGTCCGACGCAGACCCGTTGGCAACATCCACTGCTTGCGTGCATCATCCCAACGCATGGTATCAGCATCAATGCGCCACTGCAGACGTGGTTGCACGGCAGATCCGAACTCCTCAATCGACACGCCGAAGGCTATGCGTGCTTCAGCATCGTACCTACGCATCGAGATGTTCCGTGACGGAGATTCACGGAAGTGCAGGTCATTCAGCGAGCTTCGGCCCTCGGTGCTACCAAGGTACTCCCGTTCGATATCAAGTCGTAGGGTGGCTGCGCGAGGAGCGACCCACCCATTGAAGTATAGCTGCGCTCCGCTCGCAAGAAGCGCAACGACCAGAAACGGCATCAGAAAACGCAGTGGATGCTGTCCACTTGAACGCATCGCTGTTATCTCACTGCTGGAACTCAACCTACCAACGGCAAAGAGTCCACCGAGCATGAGCGCTACAGGATCCAGCACCTCGCAGAGATATGGAAGCATGGCGAGGTAGTACATACCAAGCGTCTGCAACGGCATCTTATGGTCAAGGAACGTTCCGAGGTGCTCTAGGAGATCGATAACGATGAAGATCGCACACAAAGCCATGAGTGCGAACGCTACAGAGCTCACAAACTGTTTGAGAACATATCGATCGAGGATCGTCATCTCTGGCGCATGGCCTCACGGACTGCGAGGAGTGACTGGCCCCAGCTTATGAATGCTCCGATACAAGCCATGCTCGCTGACGCGAGAAGTATCTCTTGCGTGGTTACACGACCGACCCACGATGCAAGGTGACGTGCATAGGAATGGATACTCACGACAGCACCTACGCTAATCAGTATTCCAAGAGCCCCTGCAAGTAGTCCTACAATTGTGTGCGGTGCTGCGATCCATCGCATCGGCGCACCGAGAAGCTCGGCAACACGCAGGTCTGAACCAGCACGATGTACTTCTGCTTTGAACGCGTAGGCGACGCCCACGCCGAAGAGAACGAAACTCAATATCCCTGCTGCACCACCGAATACCATCAGCGTTCGTCGGAGTTCTTCAACCATCACGACATATGTGCGTGGCCACGTGATAGATGCTATCGCACGCTTCGATCCTTGACGAAGCTCCGCAACGATACGCTCCACGTCGTGCTGCGTTACGAGCTCTGGCGACAGACGCACGCGAATGAGCGTCGGAAGTTCAGCTACACCCCGGAGATCTTGATCAGCAATCCGGAGCTCGGTTGCAAACTCCTTCCACACGGCATCGCTCGACTGCACAGTGGCTTCCACGACGCCGGGTTTGCGCGCAATTGTTGCCGCGAGGTTCTTCACACCCACAGGCGATAGATAGTCGTCGCACACCACGTCAATCGTCATCGCCGAAGCACGATCATTTGCTTCACGCCACGTGCCGAGTGCCCACATTGCTCCGGCAATGCACCATGCCGAAGCGACAAGGGCAACAACAATCATTCGGACAACTGGACCCTTGCGACGCGACATGAGACGTCCAGCCGCCTGGAAATGGAACCACATTACGACCCCCTCTTCCGAAGAATTACATGTCGTACATCATCAATCACGCGCGCCACGGCACGGATCGGAAAATGGATTTCACGTCGCACGTGTGCTACACTGAGTGCGCCCATGACCAACGTGTTTGTCACAAGCGCTACACCAACAAGCAGCGGTTGATCCATCAGCACGACGAACATGAAGGCACAGGCACCAGCGATCAGACCCAGCGCAGAGTACTTCACGATGGCCATGCTCTGTCCCATTGCTGCAATGATGGAGTTCATCAGCAAGAACGGCATCCCGAGTCCAGCAAGAATCAGCACGTTGAAGTGTGCGATTGCATCGGCATACGTCGGACCCAACACAACGGTAATGATGTTGCTCAGACCAAGTTCAAGTGAAATGATTGCGATAATGGTGGGGATGAGCGTAACACTGATTGCCTTCGTTATCAGCACCTGCATGTCTTCCATTCGCCGCTGGGCATACATCCGCACGGCTGCGGGATACAACAACGTGCTCACAGCATCAAACGCCTGCTCGAACACGCGGTAGAGATTCTTGGCAGGCGTGAACGCACCAGCGACGCCTGTGCCGAAAAACACACCAATTGCAAGATTGTCAAGCTGACGTGGCGCAGAGTTCAACGCCGTCGCCATTGCCAATGGCACACCATAGCGCAAATACGTGCCCAAGGAAATTCCTCCGCTCCAGCCAAACACCAGCTCTTTCCGCGTGAGCGCAATTGTTGCGAGCGAACTTGCTCCCATGCCAACGATGTCGATCATCACGAGGCTATCGAACGATGTTAGCGTGCCGTTGGTGATAAACCACCACGTGAGCGCCGTGCGAACTCCGAACCAAATGGCATCGGCTACGAACAAGTCCTTCATGCGCATGTCGCGGTAGATCAGCTTCAAGCAGAACATGCGCGGAATAGTGACAAGCGCATAGAGCGGCAGAATGTCAGCCACACGACCCAAACGGTAGTCACCCACCATATCGGCCAGCGGGTGGCCGGCCAGATACACACCGAAGGTTGCAACGCCTACGATGATCACATGTATCAGCAGCGCCATTGCATTTACGCGACGTCGCTCATTGGTATCAACGCCGAATTGAATCACACCGGCAAGTGCAGATCCGTCCGATACGATCATGATCCACGTATTCACGGCAACGAGGATGGAGAACGCTCCAAGATCCATAAGTGCCATGCTGGCATTGCTCGCATCTGGCTGAAGCGCAACCAACTGGTTGACCTGCCATAATTGAACAAAGCCGTACAGGACGTAGAGAACCTTGTCGGCCAAAGACCATGTGATCTTGCCGAGATGCGCCGTGAGCTTCATTGAACAAAGATAGGTTGTTCGCTGACGTGCTTACGCACGTCGTTGGAGTGTCCAGTGCAGATCTGACACCCCTTGGATGGTTAGTCGATGGGCCGCAATTCGGCGACCAAACCCAGGTGCGATGGTGATGCTCTCAACTGCAAGCTCACCAGCACTCCACGTCAGCTCACAGCACACTCCATCTCGACGGAGCATGATGACACGATCACCGAGGTGCTCAACCGTCACGTCAGGATGCAGCGGGAACCATACACTCGCTAATCCGCCACCAGTAGAGCTATCCCATACCTCTATCGCATCATCTGCCACAACAACGCGTCGACGATGACGACGTCCGCTGAGACCAGCAACCTCGGCATCGATCTGATGTTCCGTGATTGAGGTCACCTTCGACTGGACGCGATCACCGAGCAACCAGAACAGGCCGTCAGCTCCTGGCGGTGCATCAAGTTGGTCAGCGCCTGGCCACCACATCGTTGCATGCGAAGAGACATGCCGTTCTGCATTCCGCTGCGCCGCATTCTGCGTGTACACCGATGTTCCGGGATCGACGATGAAGGCGCGGCCGTCAACACTCACGGTTACACTATTCAGATCTTGATGCGCATGCCCTCCCTTGCCGAACTGCCCTACGGGTCCGCTGCGCAAGGTTACACGCATGTGCTCGCGGCCAAATGCATACAGTCCGAAGTCAGACATTTGGCTAGACAGATTCACTGTCGGCGGCACGAGGTCATACATGTATGAGCAGTCTGCGTGCAGTCCCGTAAGCTTCATCGCCATTCCATCGTCATTGTCACCAATCAGCGGCATACCGAGTTGCTCGAGGTATGCACACCGTGCAACAGCACGATCGAGGCGCACATCATCATGCGACGTCCAACCAGCAATTGTTGCAAACGGACCAAGCAATGCTCGTGCGTGCACAAACGTGTCGACGATTTGTCGATGATATCCTGTGCTGGCTTCGTTCGACATGCCATCGTCGAGAATCTGCCGCTGAAGCTCGCGCCGAAGTTCGCGCGCGGCGAATCTTCCCCATGTATCTGCGTGCGCTTCTGACGGGAGGTAGCGCGCAACGGCCAACAGTCCAAGAAGGTTTGCTGCGTAGTGCGACGTTGACAATCCACCACGACGTTCACGGCGCACCCAGATGCTCTCTGCGTGATCAAGGGCAAGGGCTGCAACCCGACGCTCAGTAGCGTCACTCGTCCAACCTGTGCGTCGCGCCCAATCCCATGCGACCAACATTACATGGACGCGCAGAGCGGTTCCCATCGGGAATGCCCAGTGTGTTCCGCGCTCGGCAGGCCAAGCTCCCGCAAAGGACTCAATCTCCGATGCCAGCAAATCACACCATCGATCGGCATCTGCAGTGTCGATATGTGCAGCTAGTGCGTATGCGCACCAATGATGCATGCGGCTGAGTTCGTGAATCACTCGCACATCAACATGCTCTGGGTCGGGATCACCCACATGCCAATGAGGGATCTGAGGGAGGCCTGTCGCGCCATCTCGCATTGCACGTGCAAAGGTCAACACCTCGTGTCCATGTGCTCGCATCCATGCCTCTGATGGGAACGAAGCAATGTTGGTCAGAATCGTTCGGTCGACATTCCATGGTGTTGGCAGGCGGCGGAGGCGCGACAGAAGCAGACGTTCACGCAGGGCGTCAACGGCTTTCTGTACCAAGAATGGTCGCAGCGGACCACGGATGAGACGAATGTTCCACGAGAAGTTCACGGGCGCAAACTACTTCGAGAAATCCAGATTCGCCGAGGGCGGCGTGCGTGTGCGCCGTAGATTTGAGCTATGTGTGGAATTGCTGGGCTTGTAGATCAACGCCTCCAACAACCGGAATTGCTCGAGGTAGGCGCTCGGATGCTCGAGGTGATGGGCCATCGTGGACCCGATCATCGGGGGACGTGGTGCACGCCCCCTGTCTTCCTCGGACACAATCGACTGAGTATTTTGGACCTGTCCTCGGGTTCGCATCAGCCGATGTCGTCACAAGGACTCACCATCACGTACAACGGCGAAGTGTACAATTACGTCGAACTACGTGCCGAGCTCGAGTCCGAAGGTTATCGCTTCCACACAACAGGTGATACAGAAGTCATCCTCAATGCATTTCACCGTTGGGGAGCTTCATGCGTTGAGCGCTTCATTGGGATGTGGGCGTTCGCGATTTGGAATGAAGCCACGCAAGAGCTTTTCTGCTCGCGCGACCGCTTTGGCATCAAGCCGTTCCATTACATCACGCGCGATGGACGATTGCATTTCGCATCGGAGATTAAGGGGCTGCGCACGTCCCCACTGGATCGTGGCGGTCTCAACGAAGCACAGCTGGTAAGGGGCTTGTACCTGGGCTGGATGCATCATTGGGAAGAGACATCGTTCGCTGATATCAAGAGTCTGCCGGCATCGCATAACCTTCGCTGGTCCAATGGCGAGATCACGATCTGGCAGTACGCCGACATTGCAACACAGCCAGATACATCGCGATCGTTCCAAGACAACGTCGAGAGGTTCCGCGAGCTGTTTATCGACTCGATCCGCCTCACCTCACGTCGCGATGTCGACATGGGCGTGTGTCTCAGTGGTGGGCTCGACTCAACGTCTATCGCCAGTGTCCTAGCGTCAGCAACCGACGAGCATTCCGTGAAGACCTTCACGGCATACTATACCGGCAAGGGCAACGTCGACGAACGTCCGTACATCGACCACGTACTCCAGCGATATCCGCAGATCCAGCAGAAAACGATTTCGCCCACGGACGCAGATGTGAACGAGGTGTTCGATCGCATCGTGCGGTTGATGGATGCACCAATGCCTTCGTCGTCGTACATCTCGCAGTACTTCGTAATGCAGCTCGCTGCATCGAACGGCGTAAAGGTTGTGCTCGATGGCCAGGGCTCGGATGAAATCATGGGCGGATACATGCATTCGCTCTACCGCAGCATCGCCGATTATCTCCGTGCCGGGAAACTTGATGATGCGGCAAAGGAACTCAATCATCACGCTGCGCGACAGAACTATGGAGTGCGTCGGAAGCTCGACGTACTAGCAAAGAGCATGCTCGCAGCTGTTCGCGACGAGCCATCGCTATACCGACTTGAGTTTGCACGCACGGCTCCATGGATAGCGAAGTCATCACCGAGCTCAATTCCG
>Ga0209229_10001158_pt1 | contig 10844 bp, 23 predicted proteins | sample SanBayMetagenome_FD_187466 | JGI IMG/M metagenome (GOLD analysis project Ga0209229, IMG submission 187466) | Freshwater and sediment microbial communities from dead zone in Sandusky Bay, Ohio, USA (SPAdes) (version 2) | ecosystem: Environmental > Aquatic > Freshwater > Lentic > Sediment... | reverse complement strand
TGCCCGCTGTCGGCCAAAGTGCAGTTGCTCACCGAAGGCGGCATCGCCGTCTACGGCCAGTACAGCAGCGGGATGAAGGGCTTCAAAGGATGGGCACCCTTGCCCAAGAAACCGGAGTGGATGAAGTGACCGATGAGGAATTCAGGAGCGCATGCAACGTGTTCGGGTTTGCCCCGAGCCGGGCGCTGCGCGAGCTGCTCGACACCGCGACTGCGCAGGCGGTGATCGCCGAGCGTGAGGCCTGCGCAAAAGAGTGCGAGCAAGTAGACGCCAACCCGCACGTCGTGCTGCATCACGCCGTCGTCTGCGCCGCCGCCATTCGTGCAAGAGGTCGGGCATGAACCGCGATGTCTGCGAACACTTCACTCCAACAGGCCTGCCCTGCGAGAAGTGCAGCGAGGCACGGCCTGCGGACGGCATGACCAAGCAAGAAGCGCTGCGCCTGCTGCGCCTGCTGTCCGGCCTCGAGTCCGCCATGCTGTGCAACAAGCAGTCCCTGCCGGACTACCTGCTCGACGAGCTCCTGGCCTGCGCCGACATCCTGGAGCGGGAGGTTCTCAAGTGACACGCGACGATCGCAACCCGCCCAACAGCATGCGTCGCCGCTGCAGCAAGTGCCAGGCAAACCGCCCGGCTTTGGGTGGCCGCACCAACAAGCTCACCAGGCTCTGGCGCTGCGCCGAGTGCCTGGCCAAGGCGGTCAAGGCATGAAGATATCGACCGCCAACATCCGCAGCGTGCTCGAGATCAGTGGCCCGATGACGAGGCGCGAGGTGGCCCAGTTTTTTCCGGACGTGCATCACCGCGTCGTTGCCAGCTTCATCTCGGCGATGCGTAGCACCATCGCCAAGCAGATCTACATCCAGAGCTGGACCATGGAAGGCATCGGGCGGCGCTACCCCCGGGCCGTCTACGCGCTGGGCGACAAGCGCGATGCTTCTAAGCCCAAGCCAATAAGCCAGGCCGAGCGGCACCGCGAGTACCGGCGGCGCATGAAGCCGCCCAAGGTCGCCAACAGCGTGTTTACCTGGGCGGGCCAGCTATGAAGTGCCCGAAGTGCGGAGGGCTCAAGCAGCTCACCCCTGAGTCCAAGCGCACCGCAGACTCTGTGTGGCGCAGGCGAGTGTGCAAGAACTGCCATCACATCTGGCTGACCGAGGAGCGCATCAGCTCCGAGTCGAAGATGCCGACCGAGGTGTGGCAGTTCACCGACGCGGTGATGCGCAACGCGCCCAAGAGCCGGCCGACCGAGGACAAGAGTGCTCCGACGTTCGACACGTCCGGGCTGATGAGTATTCGATGGTGAGATGAAGGAGATCGCAAGATGAGATACAGCAACGTGCGCGACTACACCATGAACCAGCCCGGGGCGAGCCCAGGCGTGGCGTATCGCAAGTCGTGCTCCGCCTGCGGCCAGCACAAGGAGATCCGCGGCGGATCGATCTTCAGCAAGCTGCGCCTGTGGCGCTGCGCTGCGTGCACGGAGAAGGCGAGGACTGCATGAGCTTCGTCACACCCTTGCCGCCAGAGAAGGTCTGGGTCCGCGCCGAGTTCCTGTACGACTTCGACGCGGCCCGCGAGGGCGAGCTGGTGGAAGGCGTGTGGGTCAGCGTCAAGTCGATCCGCGGCCAGGCCTTCAGGTTTGAGACTTACCTGCCGGAGTTCGGTGCCCTGTACGACAAGCTGCCGATCGATGCATTCATCTGGACCGATGAGTACGCACCCAGGGCGCTGCTGCCGCTGGACGTACTGCAGATCTGGGACTGCATGAGCTACCACGTCGAGCTGGTGCACAAGCCTTTCCTGGCCGGGCTGCGCGCCGAGTTCTTCGGCAAGGACCGCCAGCTGCATGGCGGCGAGTACATGTGGACGGTCGACAGCTGCGAGCCGGATCCGCGCATCCCGACCTACGGGTTCAGCGAGACGCCGGAGGAGCACAAGAGCTTCAACATGCTGCGCCTGGACAACGGGCAGTTCGCGCTGCAGCCAAACAACCGGTGCCGCTTCTTCGACCCGGCGATCACGCACTCGCAGCTGAAGACGCCGGACTTCAAGGTGTGCACCAAGACCTACCGGGTGGAGAACACCGCGAAGTGGAGGCTCGGAGACACCAGCACCGTGACGTACGACGAGAGGGCTGAGCCATGACCGCGTTGCGAGAAGCCGCCCAGCTTGCGGTCACGATGCTGAAGACAGGCATGCCCGAGTACGACCTAGACGACGTGCTGGAGGTGCTGGAGGCCGCGCTGGCAGAGACAACTACCGAGAATTCCTCGGCGGTTGAGCCGGTGGCGTGGATGTATACGGGCATCAAGTGCGACGGCGGCGAACATGGGCCGCACCTTGTGTGGAAGCCCGCCTACATGGATGCGATGAGTGCAGGCAAGGGAGCAAAGGCAACGCCCCTCTACGCCGCCCCGCCGACAGAAGAGCACCCGTGCAACGCGCACCCCAAGGCCCCGCACGGGTTCATGCGAAACGCCAGCCACACCGAGGACCGCTACGTCTGCGAGTGCGAAGCGTGGGATCCGTACGAGGCTGGGTATCAGGCCGGCATGGAGTCGGCCATGAGGATGGAAGCAGAGAGCGCTCATATCTTGGGAGCAAACCCAGATAGCTCACAAGATACGGGTAGCGCGCCATGACCCACTGATTCACTCGGCTTTATTTTTTTCTTGGCCGGCCAACAGTTTGTTGCATAATCAAACCGTCTGTTGAACACAGACCGAATCAACTACGCAACGCAGGAGTCCCCATGAGCAGCACCAACACCGCGGACGTCGCGGTTTCCGCGCCGGAGCCCACTGAGGCACAGCGCAGCCTCGCACTGATCAGCACCACACTGACCGAGTTCGAGAAGGTTCAGGCCGGTCTGGCCGAACTGCGCACCAAGTACAGCAACGTCGTGTTCGACGTGCGCACCACCGACGGCATGAGCGAGGCCAAGGCCGCACGCATGGCCATCCGCGAGCCACGCTACGCCGTGCAGCGCGCACTCGATGCGGCGAAGAAGCCGCTCAACGAGATCAAGCGCAACATCACCGAGCGCGCCGAGTACATCACCGGCCAGATTCTGGAGATCGAGGAGCCAATCGACCAGCAGATCAAGGTCGAAGAGCAGCGCAAGGAAGAGGAGCGCCAGGCTCGCGTCAAGGCCGAGCAGGATCGCGTGGCCGCGCTGCGCGCCCGGGTCGAGGAGATCGCCTCCGCGCCGGTGGTCGTGGCCGGCAAGTCGTCATCCGACATCGCCCTGGCCATCGTCGAGCTCGACGCTGTCGTGGTCGATGAGTCCTTCCAGGAGTTTCAGCCGCACGCCCAGGACGCCAAGGACACGGCGCTGACGCAGCTGCGCAAGCTGCACGACGCCGTGCTCGAGCGCGAGCAGGAAACCGAGCGCCTGGCCGCAGAGCGCTCTGAGATCGAGCGCATCAAGGCCGAGCAAGCCGCCCAGGCTGTAGAGCTGGAGCGCCAGCGCGTGGAGCAGCAGCAGGCTGCTGCCCGCGCCGCTGCCGAGGCTGCGGCCGCCGCTCAGCGTGCGATCGACGAGGCCAGCGCCAAGGCCAAGCGCGAGGCTGCTGAGCGCGAGGCTTTCCTCAAGGCGCAGCAGGATGCGTTTGAGACAGAGAAGGCACAGGCCCAGGCGCTGCTCGACGCGCAGCAGCGCGAGATCGACGCCGAGCGTGCGCGCATCGCGGCCGAGGTCGACGCCAAGCGCCGCGCCGAGGAGGAGGCTGAGCGCAAGGCCACCCAGGAGGCGGAGCTCAAGCGCGCTGAGCTCGTTGTCTCCACGCTGGCCCGCGCCCTGTACATCGAAACCGACGAAGCCGAGCGCCTCATCCTGCGCGTCGCCGCAACGCTGGCCGCAAACACCAAGACCCTGGAGGCAGCATGAGTAACGCACTGGCAGTTATCACCGGCGACATTTACAGCGCCAAGAAAGAGTTCGAGGAGCGCCTCTCGGACAAGTCCATCAAGTTTGAGCGCGAGGCCGGGTTTGCGATCCAGGTCCTGCAGCAGAACGACTACGCGCTGGGTCTGGCCACCAAGAACCGGCAGTCGGTCATCGACGCGGTGACCAATGTGGCCGCCATCGGTATCTCGCTGAACCCGGCGAAGAAGCAGGCGTACCTCGTGCCGCGCGACGGCAAGATCTGCCTGGACATCAGCTACATCGGCATGGTCGAGCTGGCCGTGGCCAGCGGGTCCGTGCGGTGGGTGAAGGCGGAGCTTGTCAGGGAGCAGGACAAGTTCTCGCTGCAGGGCTACGACAAGCCACCCGCCCACGACTACAGCCCGTTCTCCAAAGATCGCGGCGAGATCGTCGGCGTGTATTGCGTGGCCAAGACGGCCGATGGCGACTACCTGACCGACACGATGTCAATCGACGAGGTCAATGCCATCCGCGATCGCTCGACGGCCTGGAAGGCTTGGGTCGAAAAGAAGAAGAAGTGCCCATGGGTGACTGACCCGGGGGAGATGATCAAGAAGACCATCGTCAAGCGCTCGTCGAAGATGTGGCCGAAGACCGAACGCCTTGATGAGGCCATTCGTCATCTGAACACCGAAGGCGAGGAAGGTCTGCACGATCTTGCGCCCAAGAAGACGGAGTCCGCAAATGCTCCGGTGTTCGACCTTGCGGCGTGGATTGAAAAGGCGCAAGCGGCCAAGTCGCCAGAAGAACTCCAGGCCACATGGAAGCAAGGAGCGGAGGCCGCAGACAAGGCGCAGGCACTCGATGACCAGAAGAAGCTCAAGGCCGTCGTGATCAACGCGCTCAACAAACTCAGGGCCGTCGACGCTGAAGTAAAGGAGCGGGCATGAGCGACATCATTGAGCAGGGAAGCCCTGAGTGGCACGAGCTGCGCCGCGGGCTGGCCACCGGCAGCCACTTCGCCGACGTGATGGCCAAGGGACGCAGCGGTGACGAGTCCACCACGCGGCGCAACTACCGCATGCGCCTGGCGCTCGAGGTGGTTACCGGCAAGGTGATCTCCGACGGTTTCCAGGGCAACAAGCACACAGAGCGCGGCAACGAGAAGGAGCCGTACGCGCGCATGGCCTACGAGGCCATCACCGGCCACATCGTCGAGGAGGTGCCGTTCGTCAAGCACAAGTTCCTCGCGTGCGGCGTGTCACCCGACGGGCTTATCGGCGACGACGGGATGGCTGAATTCAAGGCGCCGATTCCGTCGATCCACTGGGAGTACCTGCAGATCGCAGGCCGGCCGCCTGCTGCCTATACGTGGCAGGTCTACGGCCAGCTCTGGGTGACCGGGCGGAAGTGGTGCGACTTCGTCTCGTACTGCGAAGACATGCCCGAGTCGCTGCAGACGCACATCACCCGCGTGTACCGCGACGACAAGCTCATCGCAGAGCTCGAGGCCGGCGTGTCGAAGTTCCTGGCCGAGGTGAACGTCACGGCCAAGGAGATCCGGGAGCTGGCCGAGAGACGGGCGGCGTGACCCTGGGCGAAGAGATCCTGGAGCACCTGGTCAAGCTGGCCAGGACTCCAGGCTGGAAGTCCTACGCCTGGCACGCAGCCAAGGATTACGAGCAGATGGCCCCGCGCGAGTGCAAGGGGATGCAAGAGAAGTTGAAGCAACGCATGCAGAAGGAGCAGCAGAAGTGAAGCTGGCAGTCATTGGCGTGGTATCCGCCACCAACCCCATCGAGGGCGCAGACCGAATTCATCAAGCCACCGTCGACTGCGCCGATGCCGGCGTGTGGAGCGGCGTCGTGGGCAAGGACATTCTCATCGGCGCCAAGGTGCTGGTGTTCCTGCAGGACGCCGTGCTGCAGCCGGGCCCGCGGTGGGACTTCATGTCAAAGCACAAGTGGCGGGTGCGCATGGCCCGCTTTAAGGGCGTGCCCAGCGAGTGCGTGATCGTGGCGGCAGAAGGCGACGAGACATCGCTTGACCCCGGCGCCGACGTGACCGAGAGCCTGGGCGTCGTCAAGCACGAGAAGCCGATTCCGACTCAGATGGCCGGCGAGGTGCGCGGCAACTTCCCGAGCTTCGTCCCGAAGACCGATGAGGAAAACTTCCAGCGCATCCGCGACCTGGAGACGGTGATGGCCGGCTGGGACTGGGTAGCAACGCTCAAGTACGACGGCACGAGCTGCACCGTCTGGAACGATGACGAGGGCATGCACGTCTGCAGCCGCAACCTCGAGCTCAAGGAGTTCTCCGAGAGCGGCAAGGGCAACGTGTACTGGCAGGCCGCGCGCAAGTTCGGCCTGGACCGCATTCCCCCAGGGTACGCGCTGCAGTTCGAGGTGATTGGTCCCGGCATCCAGGGCAACCCGTGCGGCTGCGAAGAACTGACGATGGCCGCGTTCACGCTGCACAACACGGTCGACCACGAGCGCTGCCACTTCGGCACGCTGGTGCACCTGTGCCGGGCTCTGGAACTGCCTATGGCCGAGGTGGTTGCATCCGGTCACGGCTACGTCACGCCCGACAAGCTGCGCCAGATGGCCGACAGCTTCGTCTACGAGAACGGCAAGCCAGCCGAAGGCATCGTGGTGCGCAGCATCAACAGCGTGTTCAGCTTCAAGGCCATCAACCTCAACTACAAGGATTGAGCCATGCGCTTTGCCGGATCTGAGTACGAGCCAATGCGCGACGACGTGCGGCTGACAGGTCAGCTGCTGCGCATCTGGAACGTGGTGAGCGACCAGCGCTGGCGCTCGCTGGATGAGATTGCCCAGGCCACCGGGGATCCGCAGGCCAGCATCAGCGCGCAGCTGCGCCACCTGCGCAAGGAGCGCTTCGGCGCGCACGAGGTCGAGAAGCTGCACATGGGCAACGGCCTGTACAAGTACCGGGTGATCCCCAACCGGGTGGAGCTCGTTCGCTGAGGGAAGACATGGAATCGATTCGACAGACCATCGCCGACATCGACCCCGAGCTGGTCATGCTGGACCCCGCGGAGGGATACGATCGCTGCGTCATTGGCATCGCCAGGCGCATCGGCCAGGAGGACTGCGTGGCCTACGACGTGGAGTGCGTCATTGACGCCCTGGTCGAGTCCGGCATGGACCACGAAGAGGCGCAGGAGTTCTTCGAGTTCAACATCGCCGGCGCCTACATCGGCGAGCGCACGCCGATCTTCATCGAATGCTTGAATCGGACAGCGCCCCTGCGTAGCGGGGGTGAAGGCCTGGAGACCCGGGCGGCACTGTCGGCGGATGTCGTAACCGCCACCAACTGAAAGGCAACCATGAACGGGAAACTTGCGAAGCGCCTGCGCAAGCTGGCCAAGCTGGAGATGTCGGCCAACGCCGAGACCGTGGACCGCGAGCTCGTGGTCGCGCGTGTGCACCGCCACGATCGCATCATCAACGAGCCACTGACGGTGCGGGCCTTCTACATCCAGCTGAAGGACGCCTACAAGGACTACGCCAGCGGTGTCAGGAAAATACAACAAGCGCCGGTCGACTGAATTTTTTTGTTGGACGACCAACATTTTGTTTGGATAATGTCAACATGGACACAAAAGAGTCAGTCGAGCACTACCGCTCACGCATCCGCGAGATGCTGAAGCGCGTGCCCGGCAGCGTCCTCAGCGGCGGCCACAGCCACGCTGCGGCTTACAAGAAGGCGGTCTCACAGGCCACCAAGGTCGCGAACGCGGCCAATCCCCCGCTGGCTACGCTGATCTCAGCGCACAACCAGCTCTCCTCGTACTACTGAAGAAAGAGCACTACGAAATGTCATCAGTCAACAAGGCCATCATCGTCGGCAACGCAGGTCGCGACACCGAAGTCCGCCACCTGGCCAGCGGCATGGCGGTCGCCAACGTGAGCATCGCCACCTCCAGCTACCGCAAGGACAAGCAGACCGGCGAGCGCCTCGAGGAGACGCAGTGGCACCGCGTCACCTTCTACGACAAGCTGGCCGAGATCGCCGGCGAGTACATCAAGAAGGGCACCAAGGTCTACGTCGAAGGCACGATCAAGTACGGCACCTACACCGACAAGGACGGCGTCGAGAAGAACACCACCGACATCATCGCCAACCAGATGACGCTGCTCAGCAGCAAGGAAGGCGGCGGCCAGCAGTCCTCACCGCGCCAGGGTGGTGAACGTCAGGAGCGCCCGCAGCAGCGGCCGCAACAGAGCCAGGCTCCACGCCAGCAACAGCGCGGCGGCACGAGCTTCGACGACATGGAAGACGACATCCCTTTTGAGTGACCGGAGCGTGTCCGGTTTACCAACACGCGCAACAAGCAACAGCACACAAGGACGAACATGCCGATTGAGTCTTGGGTAGAGATCCCATCACAGCCAGGCCTTTTGGCCTCCTCCATGGGCCGAATCATGGTCGACCCCTACCTTGCGCCAGCAGCGCGCGGCGGAGAGCGGGTGTACGGCGGACAGCCGACATCGGGTCAATGGGACGGCAAGCGCTATCTGTACGCCCGAAAGGGCCACAAGACAGCCAAGGTCCATCGCCTTGTGTGCGAAGCATTCAACGGCCCACCGCAAGAGGGCCAAGTCTGCATGCACATCGACGAGAACGCGGCCAACAACAGGCCCGAGAACTTGGCCTGGGGTTCTCAGAAAGAAAACCTGAACGCCCCCGGCTTTATCGCGCACTGCAAGTCCCGCACTGGAGCAAACAGCCCCACTGCGAAAGGACGAGCGGCACACCTCATTAACTGAAAGGAAACCTGTGAGCGCAGTCATTACCCCAACGCCAGGCCGCGTGGTCTGGTTTTACCCGGCGCCGTACGACGGGATTGGCCGCATGCGCGCCGATCCTTTGGCCGCGATTGTTGCCGGCGTGCACGACGACCGGCTCGTCAATCTCGCGGTGTTCGACGCATACGGCGGGACGCAGCAACGCACCCAGGTGCGCCTGGTGCAGCCTGACGATGTCGCGCCAGACGGCGGAGCGTACGCCACCTGGATGCCCTACCAAGTCTCTCAAGCTGGCATCAAGCCGGCGGCCGCTCAGCCCACGGGCAAGCTGGCCGTCGACGGAGCCGGCGTGAACGTCGCACCAGCGATCGCAGACGATGGCACCGAAGGCGGCGCCGCCGATTGAGCAACACCATGGCAGCAGCAGCAATGAGCACCACCAAGCCCGCACCGCGCAAGCCGCGCAAGCTCGTCACCGTCAACCCGGACAAGAAGGACAACTTCGCGATCGGCGTGTCGGCGGACAACTACCACTTCATCACGAAGCTGGCGGCCGCGACCAACTCCAACCGCCAGCAGGTGCTCGATGACATCCTCGACGCCTACGCGCTGAGCATTTTGCGGAGGGCGGCATGAGCAAAGATGGCGGACCTGCTTTTCCTCTGTCCACCCCGGCATGGCACGAGGAAGTAAATCAACGTGGCTACGAAGTCGCTGACTTCACAATGGGAATAAGCGCGCGCGACTACTTTGCGGCAAAGGCGATGCAGTCGATCTATGCGCACTTCTTGACCGGCGTTGGACCTGCGAAGCATTGGACCGACGAGGGCATGGCAGAAAGCGCCTACAAGATGGCTGACGCCATGCTGTCCACTCGATGGGCGGATGAGGAGTGACCCAGCCCCGCCTCATCGGCCTAACCGGCTACGCCGGCACGGGCAAGGACACGGTGCGCCAGATCCTCGAGGATCAATACGACCTCGACGGCATGGCGTTCGCGGATCCAATTCGCGAGATGCTCAGCGTGCTGCTCGCCAGTGTCGGCGCCGATGAGATCTGGATGACAGCGCGCCACCTCAAGGAGCGCGACATCCCGCAGCTGGGCATGAGCTACCGCAAGCTCGCGCAGACGCTGGGCACCGAGTGGGCGCGCGCACTGGACCCCGACTTCTGGGTGCGCATCGCCGCGGCCAAGGTCGAGCTGTGCGCGCACTACAACCAGGCCGGCGTCGTCATCAGCGATGTGCGCTTCCCCAACGAGGCGGCCTGGATCAAGTCCCGCGGCGGCGTGATCTGGCGCGTCATCCGCCCAGGAACAGAGCCCGTGCGTGCGCACACCAGCGAGGACCTCATCGCCGGCCTGCCGCACGACTACGTCATCGACAACCGCGGCGACTTTGACGACCTTGACGACGCCGTCAAGGCAGCACTCAACTACCACTGACATGAACGACAAGACCAACTACCGTCGCACCGCCGACTGGCTCGCCGCCTGCGGCAAAGAGCCCGGCAACGAGAAGCATCTGAACACCCAGGTCGGCGTGCACCTCGAGGAGCTCATGGAGTTCCTGGACGAGATCACGATCATGGGCTCGGCCGCCGATGGCCACAACCTGGCGGCCGCCGCGACAACCATCAAGGGTGTGGCGCATCGCCTGAAGTCGGGCGCCACCAGCGTGCGCTTCCGCGATCGCGCCAAGGCGCTCGACGCACTGTGCGACGCGGAGGTTACCGGCAACGGCGTCGCGTTCCTCGCCGGCTTCCACAAGGAGGAGGCGGACTTCCGCGTGCTGCGCAGCAACGAGTCGAAGCTCAACGAGGACGGCACGCCAGTCATCCTCGCCGGCGGCAAGATCGGCAAGTCGGCGCGCTACGTGCCGCCCTTCCTTCTCGACTTGGTGTGAGGCCGTCATGAGCGTCGAGGCCAAGCTGAAGGACCTGTCGTCCGACATTCACGAGATCCTGGCCTCGCACGCGGCAGTGCGCGGCGATGACTTTGCCCAGGCCGTTGCCGTGGCGTTTGAGTTGCGACAGATGCTGGAGATCATGGGCCGGCTGCACAGCATGTGCCGCGAAGAGGCTCAGGAGTACGCCGAGTCCCTGGTCAACAGCGCCATGGACATCATGAGCAGCGTCATGTGCAAGGCGGTCAGCGACGACTTGAGCAAGGCCGACATCCAAGACGCGCTGAGCTGCGC
>Ga0209229_10001157_pt1 | contig 10853 bp, 16 predicted proteins | sample SanBayMetagenome_FD_187466 | JGI IMG/M metagenome (GOLD analysis project Ga0209229, IMG submission 187466) | Freshwater and sediment microbial communities from dead zone in Sandusky Bay, Ohio, USA (SPAdes) (version 2) | ecosystem: Environmental > Aquatic > Freshwater > Lentic > Sediment... | reverse complement strand
TGATCAATCCGATCACCAGATGTACCAGCCGTTTTCGGCACTGCCATTTACTTGTCTTTATATCCATGATCGTACACCAACAAAATCAAATGTACTAAGATTGGAAATCGAACGAACAAAAAAAGGCTGTCCGAATGGACAGCCTTGTATAGGAATGATGTTTGTCGAATTTATTCGGCAGCAGGTGTTTCACCGGCTTCGCCACCTTCCATTTTCTTCTTGAGATCAGCCAGAACACCCAGATCACCCAGTGTTGCTTTCTCAACCTTACCCTGAATAGACTTAACCGCTTTCTTGGTTTTTTCTGCTTCGTTACGAGCATCCTTTTTGGCTGTTTCGACCTCCTCGATCTTCCCTTGTTCCCAGATGCGGGTATGGGAAAGAACGATGCGCTTTTCATTGCGATCGAACTCGATCACCATGAATTGGGCTGTTTCTTCGGCCGCGATACTCTTACCGTCTTCCTTGCTCAGGTGACGGTTGGGCGCGAATCCTTCCAGTCCGAATGGCAGTTGAACCACCGCGCCTTTATCGTCGCGACGGATCACATGACCTTCGTGTAAGCTTCCGATCGTGAAGGTTTCCTGCAATGCATTCCAGGGATCGTCCTCAAGTTGTTTGTGTCCGAGTTGGAGTTTGCGGTTTTCCTTATCGATACCCAGGATCATGACGTCGATGGTCTGTCCAACTTTGGTATACTCAGTCGGATGATTGAATCGCTTCAACCAGCTCAGGTCGCTGATGTGGATCATTCCACCGATACCAGGAGCCAATTCCACGAATACACCGTAGTTGGTGATGTTCTTCACCAATCCGGCATGCTTACTTTCTTCTGGGAAACGGATCTCGATATCGTTCCAAGGATCTTCGGTAAGCTGCTTGATAGACAGGCTCATCTTGCGGCTATCGCGATCGAGTGTAACGATCTTTGCTTCGTATTCATCACCCAGCTTAAAGAATTCTTTAGCGTTGATGGGAGAATTCGACCAGCTGATCTCCGATACGTGTACCAGTCCTTCTACACCCGGCTGGATTTCCAGGAAGGCACCGTAATCTTCGATGTTCACTACTTTTCCTTTCACCACATTTCCTTCGCCGATATTCTCACCCAGTACATCCCAAGGATGTGGCGTGAGTTGTTTCAGACCGAGGCTGATGCGACGCTTCTCGTCGTCGAAATCCAATACGACCACGTTGATTTTCTGATCGAGCTTGAGCACCTCGGAAGGATGTGCAATACGACCCCATGAAATGTCTGTGATATATAGTAATCCGTCGAGTCCGCCCAGGTCCATGAACGCACCGAAGTCGGTGATGTTCTTCACGGTTCCTTCCAGCACCTGACCTTTTTCGAGCTTGCTCATGATCTCAGCACGTTGCGCTTCGATATCGCTTTCGATGAGTGCTTTGTGTGAAACAACGGCATTCTTGATGGCTTCGTTGATCTTCACCACCTTGAACTCCATCGTCTTCCCGACAAACTGATCGTAGTCCGTAACGGGCTTCACATCGATCTGTGATCCGGGCAGGAAGGTCTCCATTCCGAATACATCAACGATCAAGCCACCTTTAGTTTTAGAGGTAACAGTACCGGTGATGACTTCGCCGGTCTTATGTACTTCCACAATGCGCTCCCATGCACGAGTGATGCGAGCTTGACGACGGCTGAGGTTCAGATGACCATCGCGGTCTTCTTTCTCAACGATCATTACTTCCACTTCATCACCGATCGCAAGACCTGGAATGTCGCGAAATTCATTGAAAGAGATCAATCCATCGCTTTTGAAACCGATGTTCAGCACAACGTCAGTCTTGGTCAGACCAACCACCAGGCCTTTGATCAACTCTCCGTCGTTCAATTGAACGAACGTGTTGTCGTATACACTGTCATACTTCTCCCGCTCACTGGCGGTATAAGAGATCAGATTACGACGATCCACACTCCAATCAAAATCATCATGGGCTGTGGCGATCACAGGTGCATTTGTTGTCGCTGTAGCGGCCGCGGTATCCGCGCCGGACTCCTGTGCATCAGCGTTTAGGTGTTTGTAAATCAACTGTTGAAACATGTGTGTTTCCCGAAAGGGTTTTATTTTCGGGGTGGCAAAGATAATGAAAACCACCGGTTTCAAGGCGGTTAAGTTGATAAAATCTGAGCCGAAATCGGTTTTCAAATATGTTGAAAACCAAATACTTACATCAGTCAATTCACCGATTTGCTGTATACGATCCTCAAATTTATGGCCCGCCTCTTTCTTCCCCTTTACGTGCGGGAAATCAGGATACAGGAACCTGACCGGTTAAAAGGGGACGGACCGTTGCTGTTGGCCTGCAATCATCCGAACTCTTTTCTCGATTCCGTTTTGCTCGACACGTTGTTTGAGAAGCCAGTCTGGTCTTTGGCCCGGGGCGATGCCTTTCGAAATAAATGGATTGCCCGCATCCTTCATTCGCTGCGGATCTTGCCTGTATATCGGACCAGTGAAGGCCCCGAGAACCTACACATCAATTACCGAACCTTTGAATCCTGTTTGCACTTGTTTCGTGAAAAAGGGATCGTAACCATATACAGCGAAGCAAAATGCATCAATGAGTGGCGATTGCGTCCGCTTCGAAAAGGAACCGCCCGATTGGCGATACAAACCTGGTCGGCCGGTATCCCTTTGCGCGTACTACCTGTGTCGATCAATTACAGCGCCTATCATCGATACGGGAAGAACCTCATCATTCAATTCGGCGACGTGATCGAATCAACCGATATTCCTTGGGAAGAACCAGAAGGAAAACGGCACCAGGTATTCAATGAAAAACTACAGCGATCCTTACAAGCGGGCGTGATCCAGTTGGATCGAAATGATCAGGCAGGTAGAAAAAAAATCTTTCAAAAAAATTATACCTCTTGGGAATATGCATGGAGTGCTATCCCTGCAGCCATCGGTTGGATGTTGCATTTCCCCTTGTATTTCCCCATACGAGTCTTGGTGGCGATAACGTCGAGATACAATGATCACTTTGATTCGATCGTAGCCGGTCTCTTATTGCTCTTATATCCATTCTATTGGACTGGACTGATCAGCCTTGGATATGTTCAGTGGGGGCTGTATGGCGCATTACTTGGATTAGCTGCCCCTTTGACGGTACGGGCACTGCTGATTTGGCTTCGTCAAACAGATTGAAGCCGAACTCAATCGATCGTAAATAGATTGGGATTATTCCGTTCCGCGGCTTCGATGGGTCTGTAATCAGAAAGGATGTCGGCCTGATCGGGACGCACGCAAACATCGTGCTCAAAATGTGCGGACACGGAGCCGTCCTTGGTTCGAACGGTCCACCCATCTGAGTCCGTGAAGACCTCTTTTTTACCGAGGTTGATCATCGGCTCGATAGCCAGCACCAATCCATCTTTGAGTTTAGGTCCTACCCCACGTTTCCCATAGTTAGGGACCTGTGGATCTTCGTGCAGCGACGTGCCCAGTCCATGTCCGACCAGCTCACGTACCACGCCATATCCATGTTTTTTCTCCGTATGGTCTTGAATCGCAAAAGAGATATCGCCCACTCGGTGATTGGTGGTACATTTTTCAATTCCTTTATAGAGCGATTCTTTCGTCACACGGATGAGTTGGAGTATCGCCGGCCCCGGGTCACCCAACACGAACGTGTAGGCATGATCTCCATGCCAGCCATCCAGTATAACGCCGATATCGATCGATACAACATCCCGTTCTTTTAATTCCTTATCGGATGGGAAGCCGTGCACCACGACGTCGTTCACAGATATACAGGAATGGAATGGATAGCCATGATAATTCAGAAAAGATGGGGTCGCTCCGTGATCTCGGATGATCGTATTGATCTGCTGATCGATCGAACGGGTGGTGATACCCGGACGCAGATCAGCTGCGATCAGGGAAAGTGTACGACTCACCAATTGCGCACTGGCTCTCATCTTCTCGATCTGCTCGGCTGTCTTACAATACATCATGGTCTACAAATATCCTAAAAAAGAAACCCGGCCGAAGCCGGGTTCGAGAGAAAGATTATGCTTATTACATTTGGACGGCAGAAGAGGTTTGTCTTCCTTGGATGCGTCCGCCTTTCATGAGTCCGTCATACTGACGCATGAGCAACTGTGTTTCGATCTGTTGAAGGGTATCGAGTACGACTCCTACCATAATCAACAGGGAAGTTCCACCAAAGAAAGTGGCAAACTGTTGCGTAACTCCCAGTCGCTGCGCAATACCGGGAAGGATTCCCAACAAAGCCAGCATGATGGCGCCGGGTAAAGTGATACGGTCCATGATCGCACCGATATAGTCAGCCGTAGGTTGACCAGGCTTTACGCCAGGAATAAAACCATTGCTTTGCTTGAGATTATCTGCGATCTGCTTCGGATTGAAGATAAGAGCCGTGTAGAGGTACGTGAATGCGATCACAACCACCGAGTAGATCACCATGTACCAGATATTACTCTGATCCGTGATCGCCTGCAGAAATCCGCTGGACTGTGTATTGTAGTTCGCGAAGATGGTCGGAATGAAAATGATGGCCTGTGCGAAGATGATGGGCATCACACCGGCGCTATTCACCTTCAGTGGCAGGAATTGACGAGCGCCACCGAATTGACGATTGCCAACGATCTGCTTAGCATAATTCACCGGAACTTTTCGCACCCCCTGAATGAGCAGGATACAACCCAAAATGATGGCGATCAGAATAGCAATTTCAATAATGAAAATCAGGACCTGTCCGTTACGAACGGATTTAGCACTCAATTCCTGCAGGAATGACTGGGGCAGACGGGCTAGGATACCGATCATGATGATCAGCGATGTTCCGTTACCGAGACCCCGATCGGTGATCTTCTCCCCCATCCACATGACAAATAACGTACCCGCGGTAAGCAATACAACTGTAGATAACCAGAAATAAGGTGCGAATCCAGGAAGTATGGCACCTGATTGCTGCGTCATTCCTTTCAGGTAAGTAACGTAAGCGGAGGCCTGAAGAATCGTAACGATCACTGTCAGGTAGCGGGTGTATTGATTGATTTTTTTACGGCCACTCTCCCCTTCTTTTTGCATCTTTTGAAATTGAGGCACCAAAACGGTCATCAATTGCATGAAGATCGAGGCGGAGATATAGGGCATGATCCCCAAGGCGAAAATAGATGCTGTATTAAAAGCACCTCCGGAGAAAGCATCAATCAATCCGAGGATACCGGTATTAGCTTGCGTACCGGCTTCCATGGCCTGTGGATCGATACCCGGCAGAACGATGTGAGCACCGATCCGATAGATCAGGATCATCAGGATCGTGTACAGGATTTTGCCGCGCAATTCCTCGATACTCCAGATATTCTTTAGGGTCTGTATGAGATTCTTCACTTGGTTTCAGTTTGTGGGGAAACTTAGGCAACGACTTCAACGGTACCACCGGCAGCTTCGATGGCCGCCTTGGCTTTTTCACTAACCGCATTCACTTTGCAAGTGAACTTGCCGGTCAGCTCGCCATTACCGAGCAGTTTCACACGGTCGGTTTGAGCAATGAAGCCATGGATATAGAGATTTTCCAGCGTGATTTCGCTGAGGTTGTATTTATCAGCCAGCTGTTGAAGTTGACCGAGATTGAATACTTTGTATTCGATGCGATGCGGGTTCTTGAAACCACGCTTAGGAACACGGCGCTGGATAGGCATCTGTCCGCCTTCATGTCCCAGATTGCGTTTGTAACCGGTGCGGCTTTGAGCACCTTTAGTACCTTTTGTAGCAGTTCCTCCGTGTCCGGAACCATCACCACGACCGATACGTTTTTCTTTGTGTGTCGCGCCTTTGGCGGGACGGATCTGATGTAATTTCATGGTTTGTTTTTTACTCAACGGGGTTCGCTCCCCTCGCTTTTAATAAATAGCCGTTGAACGGCTGGATTGACTTATTTAACTTCTTCCACTTTGATCAGGTGAGTCACTTTACGGACCATACCCAGAATTTGAGGTGTTGCTTCTACCTCTTTGGATGAGTTGGTCTTGTTCAGCCCAAGTGCTTGCAAGGTCAGTTTTTGACGTTCAGGGCGGTCGATAGGGCTTTTGACCAGTGTGATCTTGATTTTGTTCATACGATTCGTTTTATCGCGCGTAGGCGCAGATTATCCGTTGAAAACTTTCTTCAGTCCGAGGGTGCGGGTCTTGGCGATCTGCACCGGCTCACGAAGCAGTGCCAATGCCTTGAATGTAGCCTTCACCACGTTATGAGGGTTGGCTGAACCAAGTGATTTAGCCAATACGTCGGTCACACCGGCACTCTCCAGTACGGCACGCATAGAACCTCCGGCGATCACACCCGTACCATGAGCGGCGGGCTTGATCAAAACCTTTGCGGCTCCTTCTTTTGCCCACTGGTCGTGCGGGATGGTTCCCTTCATCACGGGCACCTTGATCAGGTTCTTCTTGGCATCTTCGATACCCTTGGTGATGGCTTCCTGGACTTCCTTGGCTTTGCCCAGTCCGTGCCCTACCACTCCGTTCTCATTACCCACAACAACGAGGGCAGAGAAACTGAAGGTACGTCCGCCTTTAGTGGTCTTCACCACGCGGTTGATGGCAACCACCTTGTCTTTCAGTTCCAGATCACCGGCTTTTACCCGGTTCAGCGTAAGCTTTGACATGTATTCGGTTTGTGTTGATTCGATTGATTAAAATTTAAGTCCGCCTTCACGAGCGCCATCAGCAACTGCTTTCACACGACCGTGGAAAAGGTTTCCGCCGCGATCGAAACAAACGGTCTGTACACCCAATTCTACGGCTTTGCGGGCGATCGCAGCTCCAACCAGCTTACTTTTTTCAGACTTCGTTCCTTTTTGAGCAGCGATATCCTTGTCTCGGGAAGAAGCAGCACACAAGGTTTGTCCTTTGCTGTCATCGATCAGCTGTGCATAGATATCAGCGTTACTACGATAGATCGCAAGACGAGGCTGAGCAGTTGTACCACTCACCTTCCGGCGAATGCGGTAGCGTATATTTTGCTTCTTCTGGGCTTTTACTTTCGGGTTCATCTTTTTTATTTTAGTGGACTTGCGTCCTTCTACGATTAACGATTATTTACCGGCCGCTTTACCAGCTTTCTTACGTACCACTTCACCAACATAGCGTACACCTTTTCCTTTGTACGGCTCTGGTTTGCGCAAGCCACGGAGTTTAGCCGCAACCTGGCCGATCAGTTGCTTGTCGATCCCCTCCAGGGTAATCGTGGGGTTCTGCCCTTTTTCCTGAGCAGTGACAACTTTCAGTTCCTTGGGTACTTCGAAGATGATGTTGTGAGAAAAACCGAGCGCCAGGTCGAGCAGGTTGCCGGTATTGGCGGCCTTGAAACCTACCCCGATCAGTTCGAGCTTACGCTCATAACCATCGGTCACCCCTTTTACCAAATTGGAAAGCAAGGAACGATAAAGGCCGTGCATGGCGCGGTGACGGATCTGGTCGGTTGGACGGGTGATGTGCACCTGTCCGTCTTTCACTTCGACCGTGATGTCGCGGTCAATGGCTTGTTTCAGTTCGCCTTTCTTACCCTTTACGGTTACAACATTGTCCTTACCAACGGTCAGGGTTACACCCTCCGGGAGAACGATCGATTTTTTTCCTATACGTGACATAACAAAAGTTTGTTATTTAATTTATTTCTCCGGTGGCCGTCCTGTGTTCAGATGCCGTATAGCGCTCTTAATAAACAGGTCGGTTGGGTTACGAACCAGGTCCCGGAGGTTGGACCCGGCAGTTGCTTCATCAATAGATGTAGCAAAGAACTTCTCCGCCAACATTCTGTGCCTTGGCATCTTTATCGGTCATCACCCCTTTGGAGGTAGAGACGATCGCAACACCCAGACCATTCTTCACCCGACGGAATTCACCGGGCTTAGCATACTGACGCAGACCAGGACGGCTGATGCGTTCCATACTCTGGATAGCAGGCTGCTTGGTTGAAGGGTCATATTTCAGGGCTATCTTAATGATACCCTGTTTGGTGTTCTCCTCGAACTTATACTTCAGGATGTAGCCCTGGTTGTACAAGATCTCGGTCATGCGCTTCTTCAGATTGGAAGCGGGGATGTCAACGACACGGTGTCCGGCCATTTGTGCGTTCCGGATGCGGGTCAGAAAATCTGCGATAGGATCGGTTACCATATTTTTTCCTCCTGTTAATCCGGCATAGCACCGGATGGTTTGGATTGTTTGTTGATTCGAATTACCAGCTGGCTTTTTTCAGTCCGGGGATCTTGCCATTCAACGCCATGTCGCGCAATGCAATACGGGAAATTCCAAAGTAGCGTACATAACCTTTGGGACGACCGGTTAGCTGACAGCGGTTCTTCAGGCGTACTTTGGATGAGTTGCGAGGCATTTCATCGAGGGCTTTCCAATCGCCTGCCTGCTTGAGTGCTTCACGTTTAGCGGCATGCAGCTCAACCAGTCGCTCGCGCTTGGCTTGACGGGCTTTGATGGAAGTTTTAGCCATAAGGATTCAGTTTATCTGATTAATTGTTTTTGTTGTTTCGGAAAGGCATGCCCATTTCTTTGAGCAGTTCATACGCTTCCTCATCCGTGTTGGCTGTTGTCACGAACGTGATGTCCATACCGGTGATCTTACTAACCTTATCGATGTCGATCTCCGGGAAAATGATCTGCTCGGTCACGCCCATTGTGTAATTACCACGACCATCGAATGATTTCTCACTCACCCCCTTGAAATCACGTACACGAGGCAGTGCTACTGATACCAGGCGATCGAGGAATTCATACATCTTCTCTCCACGCAGTGTTACGCGTGCGCCGATCGGCATATTCTTACGCAACTTGAAGTTCGAGATATCCTTCTTGGACATGGTCGAAACGGCTTTTTGTCCGGTTATCTGCGATAACTCGTCGATTGCAATGTCGATCATCTTCTTGTCGGATACCGCTCCGTTCACACCACGATTCACGCAGATCTTCTCCAGCTTTGGAGCCTGCATGACGCTTCCATAATTAAATTTCTTTACCAGTGCGGGCACGACATCCTGCTTGTACTTAGCGGCCAGTCTGGGTTTGTATTGTGTTGTACTCATAGTCGTTTCAGATTAGCATCATTGATTAAATAGCGTCTCCGGATTTTTTAGAGATCCGCTGGGTCTTTCCCTCCGCACGCTTCTTGGTGACACGGGTAGCCGCTTTTGCCTTCGCATCCCACAGCATCACGTTGCTGATCTGGATCGGGGCTTCTTTCTTCACGATACCTCCCTGTGTGTTCTGGGCAGAAGGCTTGGTGTGTTTGGTGATCATGTTCACTCCTTCCACGATCAGTTTTCCTTCTTCAAGCAAAACTTCTTTTACCTGACGGGGACGGCTACGGTCTTTGTCATCACCGGCGATCACCACTACGGTGTCACCCTTGCGGATGGTGTATTTTGATTTAAAGCGTGCTTTCATATTGTTCTGTTGTAGTATTAAGGGATCAAAGAACTTCAGGGGCCAATGAAACGATCTTCATGTAACCTTTATCACGGAGTTCACGGGCCACTGGGCCGAAGATGCGGGTACCACGGGGATCATCCGACTGATTGAGGATCACGACGGCATTGTCGTCGAACCGGATATAAGAACCATCCTTACGACGGAGCTTCTTCGTGGTACGTACGATAACGGCCTTGGCAACGGTTCCTTTCTTGATACCTCCGGAAGGCAGGGCATCTTTTACGGTAACCACGATTTTATCGCCGATGCCTGCATAACGTTGTCCGCTGTTACCCAATACACGGATGCAGAGTACCTCTTTAGCGCCGCTGTTATCGGCCACGTTCAACCGGCTTTCTTGCTGTATCATTTATTTTCTTTTTAAGGGTCAGTTTATTTCACTTTCTCCACGATCTCAACCATGCGCCAGCGCTTGGTCTTGCTCAGCGGACGGGTCTCCATGATCTTGACCAAGTCACCAATGCTGCACTCGTTCTTCTCGTCGTGCGCATGGAATTTGGTGGTCTTCTTCACGAATTTTCCGTAGATCGGGTGTTTCACTTTACGTTCAACGGCAACGGTGACTGTCTTAGTCATTTTGTTGCTAGTGACAACGCCGATACGTGTTTTTCTTAAGTTTCTTGCTTCCATCGATTGGTGGATTTATTAGGCTTGCTGTTGCTTGTTTTGAAGTTGGGTTTGCAGACGAGCGATATCGCGACGCAGGCCCCGGATGGTCATGGGATTCTCCAATGGAGAGATAGCGTGTGCGAACTCCAATTTCTTCAGGCGGAGCTTATCCTCTTCCAGGCGTGAACGGAGGTCTTGTTCGTTCAATCCTTGAATGCTTTTCAGAAAATCGGCTTTTTGGGACATGGCCAGTGATTTTAGGTATGATTAGGCCGAGACCAGGTCGCGGCGCATGATGAATTTGGTTTTGATGGGCAGTTTGCCGGCAGCAAGAGAGAGAGAGGCACGAGCCACTTCCTCACTGACTCCATCGATCTCGAATAGGATACGACCGGGTTTCACGACGGCAGCCCAGAACTCCAGGTTACCCTTACCCTTACCCATACGTACCTCGAGCGGCTTGCGGGTGATGGGCTTGTCAGGGAAAATGCGGATCCACACATTTCCTTCACGCTTCATCTCACGGGTCAGCGCCTGACGGGCTGCCTCGATCTGACGGTCGGTGATCCAATGTTCATCCATCGCCTTAAGGGCGTAGGATCCAAAGGAAATAGTTGTACCGCGTTTCGCGTCGCCTTTCATGCGACCCTTCTGCATTTTCCGGTGCTTGGTACGTTTCGGCTGTAACATATCTGGTTATTTCGAATGAGTTATTGATTGATTTACTTAACTGTGAGGACGT
>Ga0209229_10001156_pt1 | contig 10853 bp, 13 predicted proteins | sample SanBayMetagenome_FD_187466 | JGI IMG/M metagenome (GOLD analysis project Ga0209229, IMG submission 187466) | Freshwater and sediment microbial communities from dead zone in Sandusky Bay, Ohio, USA (SPAdes) (version 2) | ecosystem: Environmental > Aquatic > Freshwater > Lentic > Sediment... | reverse complement strand
AAACCACCACTTGCACCCGAGCCACTGGTAAACGCCAAAGCAACACGCTGCCCAACTACTAAACCGTGATTGGCTGACGTAACAGTAATAGTCGTGGTTGTTTGGCTGTATGTGCCGGTTAACGAGGTATCCGTGTCAACAAAAACTGGGTTTGGGTTTGTAGCAACGGTAGAAGCAACCCATAACCCTTTAAGACGGGAACGAGTATCTGTAACCGCGCCGAAAGCGGTTACAAATTTAGAAAGAACATCATACTGCATTGTCATAATCAATCTCCTGTAATGCGGGGGCCAAAGCCCCCAAGATCAATTAGGCAGTGCGGGTAAACACGTAGGCCGTTGGGCTGGAGAACATGATCGTGAAGCGTGCCAGACCGGTAGCGCCAGCGGCAACTGTCAGATCACCAAAAGAGCCTGCGGTATCCGCAGCAGCAGTAGACAAGATGCCGTTCGTGGCAACAGCGATAGTCACTATGTTCGCGCCTGCGGTGTTGTCAATAAACAAGTCCAGCACGGTGCCTTGTGTTGCATTAACAGCCGCGCCCAGCAATGTGCCTGTTGGCAGTGTGATGGTGGTGGCCAGTGCCGAAGTAGAAGTGATGTAGCCAGCAGCAACTTGAGCCGCAGTGGCGGTGGCAGTTGCGTTGATGGCTTGTGCCGAAACGTGGTCAATAATGAAGCCGTTTTGTGATACGACTGGGCCGGAGAATGTGGTGCGTGCCATGATGGTTCCTTACATGCAAGTTGGGGCGTATCTGTCTGCATGTCGTCGGCCCGGAGCCGTCAGATACACCGGAAAAGTCCGGGAGTGCGTGCAATATACACCAAAAGAAAAAGGGGCACAAGGCCCCTTTTTCACTGGACGGCCGGGAACCCCCGACCCGTACCATTAGGAGCCCGAAGAGCCCCAGATACCCAATGGGTCAGACCAGCCGAACGAATAACGCTCGCGAGCCTTGTAACGGACGTTGCCGGTGTCGAAATCACCATCCATGGACGTAGCCAAAGCGGTGCGCTCGAAGTGCTTCAAGCCGTTAGGCACGTCAGTGGTCAGGAACCAGCCGTTACTGTCGGTCAAGAAGTGGTTGACGGTGTAACCGCCAGACACGGTGCCCATCTGCTTCAACGCGTTGATGTCGTTGTCAGCAGTACCAACACGCAGTTCGGTGTCAAGCAAGCGCTTGGCCACGAACATCAAAGCTGGTGGGATCACCAGTTTGACAGGCTTGGCAGCGATCAACAGGCCACGTTCATCAGTCCAAGCAGCGATCTGGATCGTTGCGTTTTCCAATGAAGTCTCGTTCAGGTCAACACCGGTGGTGGGGCTGTTGTAGTTAACGCCGCCGCCAACCAGAGGGTGGCCTACGCGAGTGCCGCCGCTGTTGTTACCGAACAAAGACACGCCGTCGCCGCCAAGAGCAGCGCCGGAGAAGCCGGTGTTCAGAACAGAAGCAGCTTTGACCTGCTTGGTGTAAGCCATACCGCGAGCCAGAGCCTTGGTGTAGCGGGCAGACAGACTGTCATACAGGTTGTCTTCCACTGCTTCTTCCGTGATGGAGAAGCCCAAAGCGATGGTTTCGTGGGTGTAACGAGCAGTGAAGGCTTCCTGCGCGTTGTCGTAAGCGATGGCAGAGCCTTCGTTCTTGACAGGTGCAGCACCAAAGCCGGACAGCTTGGTTTCTTCTTCAAAGCTACGCTCCGATTTCTCGGTCTCGTACAGCTCTTTGTGCTCTTCGCCGTAGCGTGCATATTCCAAACCGAACAAGGCGTTCAGACCGGGGAGCAGCTCTTTGAGCAGTTGTGCGCGTGAAATAGCCATGGTACGTTACTCCTTAGATGCCGACGGCGTTGGTGAAGGCGGAAGCGCCGGGGTTGAACTTCACCAAGACTTCGGTGTAAGTATCGGTCAGCGGGGAAGCAAAACCGATGATCTTAAACGCGGCAGCGGTAGTCACAACGGTGCTTTCCAAAGCGCTGGTGGAGTTACCTGTACGGGTAGAACCTGTAGAAGTAGACTGTGCAGCAGCAAAGAAAGTGTTGGCACCGAGAGCAGCTTGGGTGACTTGGCCATCCAACTGAGCTTGGAACGTCACGTTCGGGTCAGTAATCACGTATGCAGTCACCACGCCGGTTGTGCCGGAAGGGTAGTACTGAGCGTAAATCTGCTGGCCTTGTGCGTTGATGTAAGAACAACCAACGAACACACCCCAAGCGCCGATACTGGAGCCGCCAAGGTTGTTGGTGGTCAGGTCAGCGCCAGTGGCGGTAGACAGAGCGATGTAGCCGTTGGCGTCAATCAGAACAACTTGGCCATAGAACAAGTTGGTGCCAGCGCCGCTGGTGGGGTCGATCAGGAATTGACTCGTAGCGCCAGCATAGGGCATGCCGTCGTTACGGTTTACGGGACGTAGCCCGTAGGGAGCGTTTGTAGATGCCATTTAAGGACTCCTTGTTACTTTGAACCAGAACCAAAACCGCCGCCGCGACTTGTTGTTGACTTGCGGTCAGCAAAAAGCGGCATACGAGGGTCGTTGTTTCGCATGAAACTGTTATCCACAGAATCCATCTGGGCCTGCGCTTGTTTGGCGTAATACTCATCACGGGCTTGGGCGCGTTCGCGTGGCATCTTGCAGAGCATGAGGCCGCCGATCTCGACGTTGCCAGTTTTTGCATTACCCTCCAGCATCAGTTCCGGATGGTCGACTGCTTTGACCGGTTCCCAACCTTCACGCATCTTGGTAGACACGTTCGTGTTTTGTGCTTCACCGAGTACGTGGGTCGCAATCCAGCGATACACCATACCGGGCTCAGGGGTTGGATCAGGCAGTGCGCTCGGAGGTGCGTACACATACCGAGTAGATTTTTCGCGTGACACGAGTTCACGAGGGGTCCGGGTTGTTGTTTCAGCCATTTGATTTCTCCAATTTTGCTACTTCAGCAGCATATTGCTGCGGGGTTAATCCATATTTTTTCGCTAACGCAATCTGCGTAGGCGTCAACTGGACCTTTCTTGCGCCCGTTGAACGAGTCGCGGGGGCAACAACCGAGGTAGGTCGTCTGGAGCCATCGCCGGAACGTGGCTTGTCTTCGGTCCCACCGAACATATCAGGGAACGTGGACTTCATGCGAGCATCAATGCGCTCGAAGTAATCATCAGAGCGAGGGTCAACCCCCGAATTGACTAGCTTTTGGTGCAGCCCTAGTGCGAAGCTGGTGACTTCCTCATACCCCTCAGAACCGAACCACTGGTTTTTTGCCTGCCAGCGAGCAGTTTTATCGTCCAGTTCCTGACGTGGTACTTGCGTTTGTTGTGTTTGTACAGCAGTTTCTTCCACCTGTAAAGGGGCTGGCTTGAAATTTTTTGCAGCCTGCACCTTCATCTTGGCATCCATCAGTGCGTCTTGCGCCGCAATGACCCCATCGGTGTCAAAAGCCTCGGTCGCTTCCTTGAGCTGGCGCTTGGCTTTTTCCACTTCGGTCTCGGCCAGCGACAGCTGCGAAGCGGCGTACTGCTCTGTGCCGCTGTTGACGTACTGCTTTAGCCTGTTGTTCTCGGCCACCATGTGCTGGGCAAGGCGTTCAAGCTCTTGCTTCTCGCGCATGAGCGACTCTTTTGCCCGGCGCTCGTCGTGACGTGCGTGGGTCAGCTCCTTGATGCGTTTTTTAACGCCATCAGAGTAGCTCTCAATCTCATCGTCTGTGGGGTCAGCCACTTCGCGGTCCAGCGGCTTGCGGCCACGGTCTTTTTCAGGGGTGTCGTCAACAATCTCAATCTCGACATCCCCATCAACAGCGACATCGACTTGCGTCTTGTCGTCCTCAATCTCGTCCGGGAATTTAAACTCACTCATTTCTGCTCCTTATGCGCGGGTTAAGCCGCGTGGGTCTTGCACAACACACTCCACCTGATCGTCGTTCAAGATTCGGAATTCCTTGCCGAAAATCTTAAAGCGAGTACCGGTGTAGGTACGCACGAGCACAAAATCACCTTCCTTGCACCACGCACCGGCGGGGAACTTGGCAGTGTCTTTGTACGCGTCTGGTCCGACTCGAAGCACGAACAGCACCGTGGTGGCGTGTTCTTCCGCTTTCAAAGTCGCAGCATCTCGAACAAGGTCGAGGGAAGTACCGGCGATTTTTTCATCGACTTCCGGCACAACACACAGCAGCTTGTAGCCCACGGGGGTGGGTAGCGCTGATGCTTTGGTTTCGTTGTCAGCCTCGTCTTCTGGGACGGCAAGCGGCTGGATGTGCTTTGGCAGGCTGATGCCCGGAGGCAGAATGATTTCACTCATCTGATTGCTCTACTTTCTCTACAAGGTCGAGGAGGTGACGCTCTGCAACCGCCAGACCTTGAATTAGGCCGCAGAGTTTTTGGTATTCGTCAAATGAGCGACACGCTCCACCCGCCAAATCATCAGCGTAGTTGTTCATGTCGGTGCGTAATTTTTCGCGCAATACGCGTGCGAAGTCTGCGATCATGTGGTTTAGGGTTTACCCTTGGTTGGTTGAGGACGTGCCATTTGCTGGCGGCTTTTTGCGATGTCAATGCCCATGCGGACACCTTCACGTTCTTGGTCAGACTGCAACCGCTTTTCTGCTTGCTGGGCCTGTTGGCCAGCCTTGAAGCCTTCGAGCTGCATCTTGGCTTCAAGCGCCTGCTGCTTAAGCTCCAGCTCGTCGGCCTTGGACGAAGCGTCGATCTGCAACTTCTTCTCTTTGAGTGCCAGCTCGCCTTGCTTGATCTGCAACTCTTGCTGTTGCATCTGCACAACAGGGTCTTGCTGTTGCTGCTGGGCTTGTTGCTGTGCGGCCTGCGCTTGGCTTTGCTGGAGCACTTGCTGCGCGGCTTGGGCCATCATGCCGGACAGGGCGATCTCAATCTGCGGAGGCAACTGCTCGCCTTCTGGGGGCAGCGGCATACCCAACTGCTGCTCGATCTTTTGGCGGTAGCCAAACCCAACGTGCTCGGCAATGTGGGCCATCATGGCCGCTTGGATTATCGGAGCCTTGGGGTTCTGGCCAACAAGCTGCATGACGATTGGGTCTTGCATGGCGGATATGTGGACCTGAATGTGCGCTTGGTGGTCTTGGTACTGGAACGCTTTTACGGGTTTACCCTTGAGTACGTTCTGGTTCTCCGACACGGGGTCTGTGGGGCGCAAGTCCTCTTCCAGCGGCACGAGCTTGTCAGCGTGCTTGATGCCCAGCACCTCCAGCATCCCCCGGTGCAACTTGGGCAGGTCGTAGATGTCAGGGGCAGATTGCGCCAGCTGGATCACGGCTTGGTACTGCACCACACGTTGGGAGAGGGTAGCGGCGTTGGGGTCGCTCACGGGCATGATGTCCACATGGCGGTAGTCACCCTTCTTGGCGCGTGGGCCTTCTTCGCCGTCTGGCTCGTAGGTGTACTCGTCGTCCGTGTAGTCGCGGATGATTGCCGCAAGCAGCTGGAGTTCTTGCTTGAGCGTGAAGTGAACACGCGCCTGAACTGCGGTCATCACTTTGAGCTGGCGCTCAAGCAGGGCCAGCGTTGAGCCGACAGGGGCGTTGGCACCCATGTCGCTGATCTTCATGTCGGCCGTTGCGGCAAACCGCCTGCCCTCTTCCACGATTGTGTTGAGCAGGTTGTACAGGGTGCTGCTTGGCTCTTTGTAAGGCAGCGGTAAGATATTGTCACGGATCGTGCCCGAGCCAACGTCTACGTCGCGGAACTCACCGGGCGCTATTGGGGTGTCGTCGCCCTTGATGCGCAGACCACGGGACTTCAAACCGCCGGGCAAGTTGCTCAATGTACCTGCGTCGATCAGCTGTCGCATGAGCGACGTTGCTGAGTTTGCAAATCCGCCGATCAGGTGGAACAACCCGAAGCCGTAAGCGCCAAAGCCGGGGATGTACTGGTAGTGTACAAAGTGCTGACGCTTCAAATGCAGGGCGTCGTCTTCGTCCCAGTTGCGGCGGATAGCCAAGACGGTGTTAGTGCCCCGGATGAACGTGAAAACGTAGGGCAGCGCGATGTCGTCTTCATCCGCCAGCGGGTCGCCCTTGATGTACAGATCAACGTGGCTCTCGTACAAAGTGAACCGGTCGTCGTTTAAGTCGGCAAAGCCGGTCTCTTTGTCTTTGGCTTTGTTGATCTCGTCGATGGCTTTGTCGGGCGAGCCGATGTCCACATCCCGGTAAAAGCCTGCTTGCTGCAACTTTTTGATTTCGTTTTCCGTTTTGCGCATGACGTGCGTCACGCGGTAGCAAGTCTGGATGTCCGATGTGCCGTAGGGCAGGATGATGTCCTCGGCAGGGACAAAAATAGACGTTTGACGGCCAATACTAGGGTCAAAATACACTTTTTTGAACGCAGAGCCGGTAGCTGGGAGGCTCCACAACATGCGCTCGTGCTCGGGGCGGAACTCCTGCATGACCTCGGTCAACTGGAAATTCATGTCTTCTTGCACCCGCTGGGCCGCGTCTTTCTTCTCAGGCGTCTCCTTGCCCACGATTTTTGTGCGCACTGGGCCTTGGGCCGGGAACGTCTCGGTGATTGTCTCGGACTGGAACCGGACAACTGCCTCGGTAATCATCGGGTGGAACACGCCGGACGCGCCGTCCCATGGCTCGGTGCGCTCTTCGATCTGCAAGCCCAGCAATTTCAGCCCGGTGACGTACGCCTTTTCCCACTCCTTGCGGGAGTTCTTGTCGTTGTCGATGTCGCTGGCCAAGTCACTGACCATGGTCGCCATGGCACCTTCGGGAAGGTAGTCGGCCAAGTTGGCATCAAAGTCTTCTACGCTTGGCTCGCCCTTTTCCATGTGGATGGACAGGGGGCCTGCCTCGATGTTCACTTCTTCGGGGTCAATGATCTCAATCTCAATGGCCTCTTCGGCTTGACCAAGGGCGTCAATGCCCGTTGGCTGTTGGAATAGTGCTTTGTCGATGTTCGTCGCCATGGGTTCAGCTTTCTTTAGTAGTACGCCGCCCTGCGGCGGGTGAAGGAGCGGTCATCGTTGTCGTCTGAGTCGAGCGTGATGAAACCGCCTTGTCTGAAGCGCAGCAGTGCTTGGGTAGTCGTGTCCACGTAGTCGTCGTGCTCTCCCACAGGAAAAGCGGCAACTTCTTCGATCACTTCCCTCGCCCAGCGCGTGTCCGGTGCCCAGACTTTACCCGAACTGAACAAATCCGCAACCGCATTCATACGCACAATCTTGTCGTTGCCCCTGCTGGGGCTGAACTCGTCGACCGCAATCCCTATGGCCCGCAGCTCTTGGATCAGCGGAGCACCAGCGGCTTTCTTTTCCACGATGAACGCGTCGGGCTCCCACTCTTTGTAGTGCTTGAGCGCAACAACTTTAAGTTCCGGAAACGCCATCCGGTCTTTGAACGCGTCCAGCAAGATCACCTGCGGCGCGTCGCCCTCTTCCTCGTTGTAGAACACGCCCCACGTTGTGCAGGCCGAGTAGTCGGAGTTGTTTTTGGTCTCAAACGCCGTGTCCCAGCTCTGGATCACGTACTCACAGCGTGGGGGCTCATCGCCCTCCCAAATGCGCCACATCTTGCGGCCAACAATGGCGCTGCCCTCGGCGGTGGGCTGCTGCATGTACTGTGCGTTCCAGTACTTGGGGTCCAACGCGGCCTTGGTGGACTTGAGGGTGGCCAGCGGCCACTGCTCGGGCCAAAGCGACTTCTCGTTTTCGGTGCCTTCGTTCAAAATAGCCGGAAGCTCGACGATTTCCCACGGCTCGGCCTCGGGATTTTTGGCTTGGTAGTTAATCAAGCGCCCCGTCAGGTCCAAAAGGGACCACCGCGTCATGATGACGATGATCGCACCGCCCGGCATCAAGCGCTGGAGCGGGCCTGTTTGGAACCACGACCACGCCGTGTCGAAAGCCAGCCGGGAGTTGGTCTTAACGTCCTGCTCAGAGTGGGGATCATCAATAACAAAAAGATCAGCACCACGACCAGCGAGCGCACCGCCCACACCAGCAGCGTAATACTGGCCGCCAGCACCTGTTGACCACTTACCGGCAGCTTTTTGGTCATCGGCCACCGTTGTTTGGGGAAAAATCTCACGGTACTCCTCTGCGTCGAGCAAGTTTCGGATGCGCCGACCAAAATCTTCGGACAACCCGGCCGTATGGGTGCCCATGATGATTTTCTTTTGGGGGTATTTTCCCAAAAAGTACGCCGGGAACAGGTACGAACTGAACTCGGACTTGCCCATACGAGGCGCGATGTTGATGATGACGCGCTTTTTGCGCCCCTCAATCACGTCCGTGAAGATTTTGGCCAGCTTCCTGTGGTGCGGCCCGATCTTAAAACCCGGATAGACTCTAGACGCGAACCCCAGCATGTTGTCTTGGGCCGTGGCCAGCCGCGTTCTGTGCTCGCGCTTTTCCAAATCATCGAGCAGCTCCATCTTTTCCTTGACGGACAGCGTTGGCAGGGCGCGTGCAAGCGCCTCCAACTCACGCTTGGTCAGCGTTGTCAGATTGCTCAAGTTCATTAGGAGCCGTTTCAGGCGTCAGGTTGTAGGAGGAGCCGTTCTCGGGCATTTCGGCTTCGTCGGAGGCAACGTCGATCACGTCGATGACCCCCATGAATTTGTTGAGCTTGTCCTTGATGCGTTGCTCGATCTCGGAGTCCGACATCTCGGTTTGCTTGACCTCGATCTTCTCGGTGAACAGGCCCACTTCGGTAACTTTGCCCAAGAGCCCCAGCGCTTTTAAGCGGATGTTGGCGTTGGTGTGTTCGCAGTCTTCCAAGATTTTGGCCACCGCGTACCCGCGCAGCTCCTTGGCCTGATGCACAAACTCCCAGTCGTATGCTGTCAGCATCCCAGTCAGGTGCCGCACAGCCGCCGGAGTCTCAATGGTGGAGACCAGATCGTGTTGTGTTTTGATGGGAGCGCCGGTTGTCAGCGCGGTGAAAGTTTCACGGGCGTGTGCCTTTTCCAGCTCCGAGACGATAGCGTCCGTGTCGGGGGAGCCCATGTCCTTGAGCCAGTCGGCCGTATTGATCTTGGCGTTGACTGCGGCCGCAGGCGTAGCTTTGGCCACCGGGGCAGGGGCCTCGGAGACTGGCAGCACTTCGGCGTCGAAGTTAATCAGGTGGTCCAGCATTTGTCCTTACGGTTGGCGGGTTGCAGTCCCGGTGCGCGAAGTATATACTCACATCGGGCTTTGGCGCAAGCTGCGTGCAGCAAGTTCCACTGCTTTCTCCTTGAGGTTGATGACCTCCTTAGCCCCGCTGGGCAACTGGCGGGGCTTTTTTACGCCCTGAGTTTTTTCAAAATTTTTATAAAATTTTTTGGGGTCGGTAAAGTTGTCAAAGATTAGACAAAACTGTGTTGGAATTTTTATAATATTACTTAGGTATTACAGAGATACGCTACGGTTTTAAAAATACTGCTTAGGTATTACAGAGATACTCTGTGCGGTTGTGGAACAGTGTTCATGTGGACGACGGTCAGCCTGTCATATACGGCTTGGTGGGGGTAGGGTGGGGTTCGCCGCCAGCCGATTTCTCCCCGTAACGGCTCGATTTTTGACCCTTTCGCACAATAGAGGTGTCGAAGGGACAAGCCCAGAGACATTCATCAACTCAACGGAGAAACTTCCATGAAGAAACTTACTGCAATCCAAACAGAGGCTGTTACAGCCTACGGCAAATTCCTATCAGCAGGTATGTCCTACGGGGACGCCATGCGCGATGCCGCAAAGTCCCTCGGTGGGACAGCGTGTCCCACGTTCCTCGAAGCACTGGCCGCAGTACACGCCACGAAATACAAGTGCAACTACACGTGGAACACGGCGGGCAGTGCCGTGTTCTATACCGGCGCAGAGTCAACCCGTGAGTCCCGCATGGACAGCGCACGCAAGTCGTGGGATCGCAATGTGATGGTCTGGTTCAAGGCGGATAAGCCTAAGAAGCCTGCCACATCCAAGCGCTTGAGCGCCGATGCCAAGGCGCTGGCGATGGACTTCCTTGGCAACTTCGAGGGCGACACCTTGGAAAAGCAAATCAAAGCCGCTATCGCTTTGCTCAACGCCATGAAGTAATCGGTGGGACACCCTGTCCCACGAGTTTTCTGTTCTCAACCTGCCGGGCGTGGCTTGCCCGGTGTTTCACAACCTGTCTAACTGGAGAAACGTCCATGCACGACAACACCAACACACGAGATGCCAAGCGCATCCTTCACGGCCTGCACAACAGCCTGTCATGCGCACCACACGAGGCGCTCCCTCACATAGCCAAGCATCTGGCCGTGCGCTTTCACATCCCCCAGAAAACCATGCTCAAAGCGATGGCTCGCTATGTTCGCATCCACCACCCCCACTGAAGGAGAACTACCTATGAGAAATCTCACAAACCCCATCGTGTCCGAGCAGGGCACAGTCGAAGTCCGTGGTCAGGAATACCACCTGCAAACCATCAGCTACGGCTCACAGCAACACGTCCACGTCTTCCGTAAGGGAGCGCTCCACCGACACGGCTTGGTCTTCCAATCACAGCGTGAGTACCGCCTATGGCAAGCCCAACTCGGCGCTCAAAGGGAGCTGTTCTGACCCGTGGGACACCGTGTCCCACCAATTAGTACTCAGGTACTACGTATTGAGGCACTGTCCGGACGTGTCTGCAATTTTAATAAGATTTCAGCGTTTACGGACGGTCTCAAACCCGCATGGTTGCGTGGAATTCTGCCCCTCTGTCCTCTTATCTATATATATCTATATCTAAATAGATTAGAAGAATTGTTTTTATGTGTGGTAGTAGAACGTGCATACAAATACATATATAAAACAGTAGGGAAGTTAAGGTCTCACTTGGAAACCATATACATAAAAGGACAAGCACCCCACA